>JACCDO010778925.1_pt1 | contig 25728 bp, 30 predicted proteins | sample 7446101 | NCBI WGS metagenome assembly JACCDO01 (sample SAMN15323440, study PRJNA562643) | freshwater metagenome | isolation source: river surface water | place: USA:Blue River Watershed | collected 2017-08-16 | reverse complement strand
TCTCCAACATCTGGCGATGCAATACAATTTATTGACTTAGCAGGAACTTTTGCTAGTTCTAACTTAACTGTTGGTAATAATGGTAATAGAATTATGCGTAACTTAGACGTAATGACTGTTTCTACAAACGGAGCGGCATTTACATTAGTTTGGTCCGGTAACGCTAGTTATGGTTGGTTAATCGCATCTGGTATTTAATAGAGAACGTATATGGCATTTAACTATCAATCACTTAAAAACATTCGTAATGATGCTATCGTGGATGGAACGATTGCCACAGCCGACATAGCCGATGGCAATATTACTGCCGTAAAGATTGCGTCAGGTAATATTACAGCCGCAAAAATGGCTACAGGCTCTATTGATAATAATGGATCAAAAACAGCAGGCACATTACCTATCGGTAAAGGCGGTTTAAATATGACGTCACTAGGTGGCGTCTATTTAGGTGTTGGCAGTGACGGATCTAATTTAAGTTATAGAAATCACGGCATACAAGGTATGCAAGTATTCACAGGGAGTAGTACTTGGTCAAGACCGTCTAACGTTCGATATATTAAAGTACAAGTACAAGGCGGCGCAGGCGGTGGTTCGGGACACGGCGAAGGTGGTGGTGCAGGCGGATATGCTGAATTATACATGGACGTTACAGGCATTAGCTCTGTATCAGTAACCATTGGTGGTGGTGGCGGCGGCACATACTACTCAGGTGCAGGTGGCAATGGAGCAGGTAGCTCATTTGGTCCATATGTATCAGCAGGTGGTGGCCATGGCGCAAATAGACAAAACCAACACTCAGGTGGCGTAAGTGGAGTTGGCTCAGGCGGAAACTTAAACTTACACCAAGGCGGCGGATTTAGCCATCATGCCTACAGCGCACAAGCATGTTCGGAAACATTCTTTGGCGGTGGCGCCCCAAGTAGTCACCCACAGGGTGGACACTTTGCACATAATCACCAAGGTCATGCCGCACCAGGATCAGGAGGCGCCGGAGCACACTTCCATGGACATAGAGGCTCAGACGGCCGCCCAGGTGTAATTATTGTAACCAGTTACTATTAAGAGAAACAGATATGGCATTTAGTTATGAAAGTTTAAAAAATTTATCGTCGGCTGCTTTTATTAGCGGAAATATTATTGGAAACGATGTAGGTAGTTCTCAAATTACTACAAGCAAACTTGCTGACAATAGTTTAACAGCTAACGAATTTGCGTCAAGTGCAGTTGATGTAACATCTAGCGTAGTTACAGGAACAACTCCTGTTTCAAAAGGCGGTACTGGATTAACTGGAGTAGGTGGCGCATATCAACTACTAACAGCAAACAGCGCCAATAACGCACTAACATACGCACCTACCGGCATTTACAGAATGCAAGTTTTTACAAGTACTGGAACCTGGACTAGAGCAGCCAACGTTCGTTACATTCACATTCAAGTACAAGGTGGCGGCGGCGGTGGCGGAGGCCATGGTGAATCAGGAGCCGCAGGCGGATATGCTGAACGTGTATTAGAAGTAATGCAAAACGGAATTAGTTCAGTAACTGTAACTGTTGGTGGTGGTGGTGGTGGCACATATTACAATAACGCCGGCGGCAATGGAGCAGGTAGCTCGTTTGGTCCATATGTATCAGCAGGCGGTGGACACGGCTGTAACCGTCATAACAATCACAATGGTGGAGTTTCCGGCGGTGGATCTGGTGGCGACTTTAACATTCATACAGGATCTGGCGGTGGCCACGAACAACGTTCATCGGGTATGGGCGGATCTAGTTTCTTTGGCGGGCCAGGTCCTGCAGGACACCCACAGGGCGGACACTTTGCACATAATCACCAGGGTCACTCAGCTCCAGGTACTGGAGGAACATCAGGTTACTTTAGCGGACACAGAGGCGCAGATGGAAGACCTGGTATTGTTGTAATTACAGAATACTACTAATAGGATAGACAATGGCTTTTGATTATCAATCACTTAAAAATATAGTTAGTGCAAATATTATTGACGGTACATTAGGTACTGGAAACTTTGCAGATAGAACTATTCCTACAGCAGATATTGCCGACGCTAACATTACTGCTGGTAAAATTATCGATTCTCAGATTAACTATACATCAGGAATCGTTACAGGAACCATGCCAGTATCTAAAGGTGGTACAGGTTTAACTGGAGTAGGCGGCGCAAACACAATGCTCAGAACTAACGGTTCGGGCAACGGATTAGAATATGCTAGATTAGGCTTCTCTGGTATGCAAGTTTTTACAAGTAACGGAACTTGGAACAGACCTGCTGGCGTAAGATATGTTAAAGTAAAAGTACAAGGTGGCGGTGGTGGTGCATCTGGTCATGGTGAATCAGGTGGTGCAGGCGGCTACGCAGAACGAGTTTTAGAAGTACTACAAAACGGCATTAGTTCAGTTTCTATCACCATTGGTGGTGGAGGAGGCGGCACATACTACTCAGGTGCAGGCGGCAATGGAGCAGGTAGCTCATTTGGCCCATATGTATCAGCAGGCGGTGGTCACGGCGCAAATAGACAAAACCAACACTCTGGCGGTGTTAGTGCCGCAGGTTCGGGCGGTGATTTAAATATTCACACAGGCGGCGGCGGTGACCATCACCATAGTTTTGGACCAGGTGGAGCCGGCTTCTTCGGCGGTGGTGCTCCAAGCGGACACCCACAAGGTGGACACTTTGCACACAATCACCAAGGTCACTCAGCACCAGGTTCAGGCGGAACTGGTGGATACTTCCATGGACATAGAGGCTCAGATGGCCGTCCTGGTATTATCGTAATTGAAGAATATATGTAATAAATAACATCGGAGTTAGATTAATATGAAAAAAGCACTAGTATCATACCAAGGTTACGTAAGCGAAATTCGCGATCCTGGTGAAGAATACGACATTTACGAAGGCCCTGATGCGGCTATTGCATGGGTCGATGCACCAGACGAAATCCAATTAGACTGGACATTAGAATGGAGCCCAAGCCAACAAATAATGATTTGGGTAGAACGTGATGGCCCGCACACTGACAACGGCGTTGCTAGAAAAGTAGCATACGGCGAAGTTGGCGCACAGTTAGACATGTTGTATCATGAACTTAAAGTTAATGGTAGCATCAGTCAAGACGGTGATTGGTATCAACACATTACCAACGTTAAGTCTATGATTGAACGTCCAGTACCGGTAACACCTGTTACTGTAGAAGAAATGATGGCAGCATCTGCAACAGAAGAACCGAGTGCTGAAAAATCACCAGTACCTAGTTCACAAGAAATCCAATCTTGGCGCAGATATCCTGGCTGGAAAGGTTATCAACCAGACTAATATTTTGGTTAATTACAAAAAGGCGTCGATGGCGCCTTTTTTAACGACTTCATAATATACGTACCTATAAATAACTGGCGCAAAATTAAAAAGGATCTTTTATGCAAGTTAAAAAGGTAACAATCGTCGGTGGTGGCAGTTCTGGTTGGATGACCGCAGCCGCATTGGCAAAACTCTGCCCTCATTTAGATATTACATTAGTAGAATCTGCTTCTATCGGTACTGTGGGTGTTGGAGAAAGTACCTTAGGACACATCAACAAATTTTTTACATTACTCGGACTTAAAGACGAGGAATGGATGCCTAAGTGCAATGCCACTTATAAAAATTCAATTAGATTTACAAACTTCAGAGAAGGCAAAGGTGAGTCATTTGAATATCCATTTAGTTTTGGATTAGACTTCACAGATAAACCATCTGGAACACAAGCATGGTCCGAGCTTGCAACACTATACCCTGAAGAATATCCACCTGAAACGTTTGCAGAATTCTACTGCACCGCTAATACGCTGTTGGCAAAATACAACAAGCAGTCAAGAAATGAACGAGGCGTACTCAGAAATTACGACTTTAAGTGGGACACAGCTTATCACCTAGACGCACAGTTATTAGGACAATACTTGAAAGAAAGCATTGCATTGCCATTAGGTGTTAAACACATTGTAGGTGATGTTCATTCCTATAAGAAAACTCAGTTAGGCGATATCACTGACATATTGATGAAAGACGGTACTGTATTGAAATCTGATTTATGGATCGACTGTACTGGTTTTAAATCGATATTGTTAGAAGGTTGGATGGGTGCTGAATTTAGACCATTTGACAAGTATCTAGCAAACGACAGCGCATGGGCATGCCGTTTACCTTACATTGACAGAGAAAAAGAAATGCACAATGTAACTGACTGCTATGCGTTGGATAATGGTTGGGTATGGAATATTCCGTTGTGGAATCGTATTGGCACAGGTTATGTATTCTCCAGCAAGTTTGTAACAGCAGAAGATGCAAAACGAGAATTTAGAGAACACATTGCAAAAGTACACAGTCCGGAGTTAGCAGAAAATGCTGAAATGTTCCACATTAAAATTCGCCATGGCCGCAGACGTCGTGCATGGATTAACAACGTTGTTGGTGTTGGATTAAGTTACGGATTTGTAGAACCTCTTGAGTCAACAGGACTACTAACTACACATGAAAATATCATTAAGTTAGTTGAAACATTAAATCGCCGTCAAGGCTATATTACTCGTACAGAACGAGAAGGCTTTAACTTTGCCGTCGAATATGATGTTCTAAAATTTCGAGACTTTGTGTCGCAACACTATGCACTATCACAAAGAACTGATACTCCATATTGGAGATGGTGTACACAAATTAACGAGTACTGCCCAGACCAAATGGGCGATTACATGTTACAACATGCACAGTATCCTAACCTCGTTGGTAACATCGTAGCTTCACAATCCTATCCAGGTGAATACATTGGAAATATGTTCATTGCGGCAGGCATGGGTGTAAAGTCCATTTCAACTCCTGAACTAATTTTTAATAATGGTTCAAGACAACTTGTGGCTATGAAGCAAGAAGAAATAGGCTTTACTAAGCGCAGACATGAAGAGTATTTTGATTTTGTAACACAGTATGTTAAAAGTCTTCCAAGTCACTATGAATTTTTAAAGAATGAAATTTATGGCGGCAAGGACGATTACGCAAAATAATACATGAGAGTAAAAACGTTAACTATAGTCGGCGGCGGCAGTTCTGGTTGGATGGCCGCTGCCGCACTTGCTAAGTTATGTCCGCACATCGAAGTAACATTAATTGAATCGCCTTCTATAAAAACAGTCGGTGTCGGTGAAAGTACATTAGGACATATAACAAAGTTCTTAACATTGTTAGGTCTTAAAGATGAAGACTGGATGGCCGAGTGTAACGCAACTTATAAAAACTCTATCAGATTTACAAACTTTAGAGAAAACGATGGGTCTAGTTTTCAGTATCCATTTAGTTTAGGGTTCGATTATACAGACAAACCGTCAGGGTTAGCCGCATGGTCAGAGTTAGCAACAGTTTATCCAGAAGAGTTTGGGCCTACTTCGTTTGCAGAGTTTTATGCTACAGACAACACGTTATTGTCTAACTATAATAAGCAAACTAAAAATACAAACAGACAATTACGTCACTTTGATTTTAAATGGGACACAGCATATCACGTTGATGCACAACTTTTTGGCCAGTATCTTAAAAACAAGATAGCGTTGCCAATGGGTGTTAAACACATTGTAGGTGATGTAAGCGATTATAAGAAGAACAATAAAGGCTATATTACAGAATTAATTTTAGATGAATCGCGTGTTGTAACTTCAGACTTATGGATAGATTGCACCGGCTTCAAATCTATGATGCTAGAAGGATGGATGGGATCCGAGTTCTTATCTTTCGATAGTCACTTACTAAATGATAGTGCTTGGGCATGTCGTATTCCTTACGAAGATAAAGAACAAGAAATGCACAACTATACTGATTGTCACGCATTAGGCAACGGTTGGGTGTGGCATATTCCACTATGGAATCGTATTGGCACAGGATACGTATATAGTTCAAAATTTACTTCTAAAGAAGAAGCAAAAGAAGAATTTAGAAAGCATTTAGCAACAACCGGTTCGCAAGAACGTGCCGATAATGCGGAAATGTTCCACATTGAAATGCGACATGGCAGGCGTAAACGTGCATGGGTTAAAAATGTTATCGGTGTAGGGTTAAGTTACGGATTTGTTGAACCACTTGAGTCAACAGGACTATTAACTACACATGAAAATATTATTAAATTAGTTGAAGCACTTAATAGACGTAACGGTGTAGTTACTAGAACTGAAAAAGAAGGCTTCAACTATGCTGTAGAAACTGAAGTTGTAAAGTTTAGAGATTTCGTATCACAGCATTATGCCCTGTCAACAAGAGATGATACTCCATATTGGGAATACTGTACTGAAGAACACGAGTACTGTACCAACATGATAGGCGAATACGTATTACAAAACTCGCAGTATCCAAACTTAATAGGTGGAATGACACTAAACCATAGCTTCCCTCCAGGATTTGTTGCAGGGTTATTCATTGCGGCAGGCATGGGGTTGAAAGCTATTTCGACTAAAGAGCTAGTACTGCTCGACGGTGGAAGATTTACTCGAGATAAGTTAGCAGAGCTTGACTATACAAAAGAAACGTATTATAATTATAAAAATAAAACAGAAGAGTATATCAAAACATTGCCTAGTCACTACCAGTTCTTAAAAGATAACATATACGGTGGGAAAGATGATTAAGAAAATTTTAAGTTTTTTCAAAAAAGAAAAGCCTTATATTAGATTTTATTCTGTCGAACCGGGCGTAGTGGACATATTTCCAATAGTAAAATCGTCAGATGTAAAACGACAGTTTATGACAGAAGACCAAGTAGGTGATCAACCAGGAACACTTTCTTCAAAAAACTGTCCAGGAATTAAAAAAATAATATCAGTTGGGTGGATTGTTACTGCGCCGGCAGACTTTGCTATTCAAACAAATGGCGACGGAGTATCTATCGAGTGGGGAGAACCTTACAAATTTACTAAAGTGTCAGACGGCATCAGTGGGTATATTACATGGCACACTAGAAGTCAAACAGAACCATTACTCGACGATCCTGAGAATACTTTAAAAACTGTAATTAAAGTTGAAACTCCATGGCGAGTTGAAGCAAGCGACGATGTACTGTTATTAATTTTACCAGTAACATATAACAACGAAGATAGATTTCAAGCCGCTACAGGAATTTTAGATCCTAAGTACGGCCACTTGATTAACATACAACTATTTTGGAAAGTGCTACAAGGTAAAACTACTATTAAAGCAGGAACACCATTGTGCCAAATTATTCCAATTAACCGAAGAGCTATAAGCACTACACATTACGATGTTACGATAGAAAACGCAAACGATGTTGATAAACTCAAAGAGCGTGAATTCAATTACGCATCGAACTGTACATTTACATACTCCGATAAGCTATCTTCACGATTAGCTCGAACCATCAAAATTTTAAATAAGTATAAGAAAGGGGACATGTTATGAACTACAAAGAAAACTTACAACAAACCTTAGTTAAGCTACAAGCAGAATTAACTGAGAAGACAGCCGAATTAGCAAAACTCGAAGAAGAGTTTGCTAACGTAAAATTAAATCCATACGGTATTACTGCTATCGACTTTGGCAAGAGACAAGAACTATCTTCCGATGTACTAAAAATGGAAGGTGTAGTAATGGGCCTAACTCTTGCATTAGAGACATACGGAGCAGAAGAGGGTGTTGACGCTTAATAACGGCGGCACATTTTTATTTCCGCCAGATATATGGAAGTTTAGATACGAGTTTGATCTAAATGCTTTAACGCCTAAAATCGAAGAACTGTTTTCTCAAGTTAGAGAAAATTCTAAACTAGAGTCCGGTGATGCAATATCTACAGTATCGATAGATAGAAATTTTCAACCGCATACTTGGGAAGAACTAGCAGATTTTCAAAACTGGTTAGGTGGCCGAATAGCAGAAATCCGTCGTGCTCACGCATTTGTTTATACACATTCAGAAGTTACTGAATCATGGATTAACAAGCATGGACGTACAGGACAAACACTTGAGCACAATCACAATAATGTAACATTTGCTGTTGCCGCTTACTTAAAACTTCCTCCAGGATCGGGTTATATTGAATTCAAGGATCCTCTTGAATATCATAAAACAATTAATCCGATTTTTCCTGAAGAAAGTTTATATAAAGCATTGCCAGCAGAAACGAACGATGTGTTAATTTTTCCAGGTTGGATGCGTCATCGTGTACAGCCCAACACTACAGATCAGGAAAGAATGGTCTTAACATTTAATATAAAATGATTGATTTTAAAGTTTGTTACCCTGATGCAAATAATTTTAATAAAGTCCTTAAGTTAAAAACTTTAGAGGAACTAGAATACGAGTATCACCCATTAACAGACAAGTTAGGATATTGGGTTACTGCTAGTCCGTTTAAAGACGACGGCTTTGAAATTTTTAAAAATTTAATAGCAAGTTTTCCTATTCAAAAAGATAACAATCATGCAGATAACTTAGACCCTAATCCATTTGACACCATTCATGTTCCAGAATGGGTTAGTAAAGATGTGTGCGGTTTAGTTAAAGAATTTTATCTTGAACATGTACGTAAAGATGTGTTTGACCCACAAATACACGAATGGGGTAATGTGTATTTTAAAGAAAAAAGTAAACCTATATCTTGTTGGCGCATCCCGCACATAGACTATGTGTACGGTATGGTAGCTAACTTATGGTTTACAAGCCACAGTACAGAGTCAGGGACGAAATTGTACAACTACCATGGGAAGATGCACAGAGAACTTTATGACTTTCAGTTAGATGAAAATCATCCTATGCACAACGAATGGCGCTCGATGAGCGAAAACCCACAACGTGCAAAAGAATGGTTTAACCTAGATGACACTGATTTAGAAAAATGGGGATTTGAATTAATCGGTATTGCTCCGAACAAAGAAGGTACTATGACTATGTACGAAGCAAACATTCCGCATTTAGCATACATTGAACCAAGTGTTTCTTTTAGATGGAGTCATGCGTTTGCGTACAGTCATGAATTGTTCCCAACTACAATGCGAGATTTATTTAAATGAACTACGAACTATATTTTCCTACACCTATTTGGTGGGAACAAACTAGTATTGATGCAACTGGCATGGTAGACTTGTGCTATAGAATGCGACAAGAAAATCCAGACGGAAGAAAACTAAGCAATGAAGGTGGATGGCAAAGCATGGATTTTCGTCCAGGCGCACATCCAGAGACTAAAGAGTTAGAAGAAAAGATTCTGACTCAAGCACACAACTCGTTAAGAGATTACGGATTTAGTGAAAAGTTTTCAATTATTTCTATTGAAAATTTCTGGTTCAACATTAACAACCGCGGCAATAGTAATGCTGTACACATACACGATAATTCATTTTTATCAGGTTGCTTTTATGTAAAAGCCGAGCCAACACAAGGCAGTATTACATTTTATAAGAATCACGCATTGGATTATATTGTAAGTTCGCAAGCAATAATAGACTACTACACTCCAATAAGTGCAAGTGCAATTACATTTGAACCAAATACTGGAAAGCTAGTAATGTTTCCAGGTTACTTGCCACATGGTGTTGGCCATAATCCTACACAAGAAGACAGGATTAGCATAGCATTTAATGTAAAATTAATTAGGACAGACGATGAACGATATTGGCCAACGAATACTTAATGAAACTAATTTAACTGTAGACGACAAGCCACATTTTTTTAAGAACTTGTTAAAGGATCCTAGTAAGCTACTTACTTGGAATGATGTTGAAAAATGCCTTAATGCACCGGAGCTGTTTACTTTTGAATTAATTGATCCTGTTACTAGTAACAAAATAGACATTCCAGAGTATAAAAAAGCATGGATATGGGATAGAACTGTACAAGATAAAGCCTTTATGTTTGATAAAGTTAATCAAGGCTACGGACTTGTTATTACTAACTACGGTTCTTACAGTGAAGCTACTAATCACTTATTAACAATATTCGAAAGAATGTTCCAAGTCAATTCTGCTATTCATGTGTACTGCGGCCTTGCTGGTTCAACATCGTTTCCTATACATGACGATTACCCTGCAAACTTTATTATTCAAGTTGAAGGCACTACTAGATGGAAGGTGTTTAATAACCGTCTGTCATACATGTACAGAACAGGAATAATGAATAATGTTGTTACAGAAGAAGATTTAGATTTAGCAATAGACGTTACGCTAGAACCAGGCGATGCGCTATACATACCATCTAGAACTTATCATATTGCAATACCAGACACTAAGAGATTAAGTTTAAGTATTCCGTGCTGGAACAGATTTAGTACAGAATCACCGACTACTGCCGTAGACAGAAATTATTACAGGATTAATCATGGAACAAAAAATATTTAAACCAGTAGAAGTCAAAGGTACAGTTGATGCAGAATATCAACGTCAGATTTATGACTACTTAACTGACATTCAATTTGATTGGCATTTTATGGACGACCCGACGTTTGAGAAAACTAACGACCCACGGTTGTGTACACCATCATTTGCAAACTTGTTGTACTATGAAAAGCATGAACAGAATCCTCACTTTGATTTTTTTAAACCTCTACTAGAAGCAGTTGAAAAGTCGTTTGATTTAAAGATTCAACGATTGATGCGTATGCGAGCAGGATTCTTATTAAACACTAAACATGCACTGCCTAGCATGCCTTACAAGCATAACGCACCTCACAGAGATTACGATGAAGAACATTTTGTAGTAGTTTACTATGCTAACGTAGCAGACGGTGAAACAGTTGTTTACAGAGAAACACAAGAAGCTGAAAAGTACTATCCGTTACATAAGTGTATGCCTGAGCAAGGAAAAATGTTGTTGTTTAACGGCTGGCACTATCATGCAAGTACTTGTCCTAAAGTGTTTGCAAAGCGTTTAGCAATTAACATTAACTTTACCGCAATTAAAAATGGATAAGAATTATATTGATAACTTAATGAAGATGAACTTTAATAGCTCGGAGTTCATTAAACAAAATGACGTAAAGAATCGATTTCTTTACCCATACTTGCCTACTATTGTTGTTGATAATTTTTATGAAGATCCCGACTTATGGCGTGAATATGCGTTGAGTCAAGAATTCTTTAAAGGCGATAGAGGGTCTTGGCCTGGGCTAAGAACTGAACTCTTGCACAACCTAAATAGACCATTGTTCGAAGTGACTATGAAAAAGTTGTTGTTTATTTTAAAAGAATATGGAATAACTGAAGTTACAGAATTGCAAACAGGTTTTCAATCTATCGACGAAACATATGGCAGAGGTTGGGTACACGACGACGACCCTAAGCTACAAGTAGCCGGAGTGATTTACTTAAATCCTGACGCACCTTTAGGTAGCGGAACAACCATTTACAAAGATTGTCATGATTTTAATGGCGACAAGTTTACGCAAATCTTCATGGATGATGTATTACAAGCATCACCAGAAGAAAGAGAGCGATATGCCAAATATAGAGCAGAACAAGTGGCTCAGTTCGAGCCACTAATAACTGTAGAAAATGTATATAATAGACTAATCATGTTTGATTCAAGATGTTGGCATAGTGCTGATAACTTCTTTGGAAAAGAAAAACATGATGCAAGATTAACGCAAGTATTTTTTATCAAAGCAAAATGAAGATATTACAACAACCAATTAAAGTTATAGACGATTTCTTCGAAGCACCATTGCTATGGAGACATTTTGCACTAAATCAGACGTATGCAAAAGATCCAAATTTATCATGGCCTGGTGTTAGGACTGCCGCATTAAACGAATTAAATATGAACTTGTTTAACTCTGTGGCAGAAAAACTAATTAAACACATTCATGATAGAACTTATTTTAAATTTTTGAAAGTTAATTTTGCATCGGTAGACGGGTCTTATACAAAGGGATGGCTACACAGAGATGAACCCATGTACAATGTAGGCGGTGTGATATTTTTAAATCCTGAACCACCGAAAGGTAGCGGACTAGGGTTTTATACACCTACGCAAGAAATAGATTTTAAGTTTGGAGAGCATTTTGCAAAAGACTTAACAGGGACACCTGAAGAAAGATTAAAACTTGTAAAATATAAAGACGAACAACGAGCAATGTACAAACGAAACATGTATGTGGAAAATGTGTTTAACAGATGCGTTATGTTTCCTCCTTACATGTGGCATACAGCAGAACAGTATTTCGGTGACGATTTAGAAACGTCAAGATTAGCAATAACATTTTTTGGGATAGCAGCCTAATGAACGATATAATTGAAATTGAGAACATAATACCCGTTGACCATCAACGATACATAGCAGATGTTATGACGGGATTTAGTTTTCCGTGGGTATTAAACAAAAATATCGTCTCCGGTGACGACTGCTTCATAGATCAAAAAAATAACCCACCGGGGTTTAATCATTTCTTGTACGAGCATAACAAATCAACAAGTTCGTTTTTTGATATGGTTTATCCTATTGTGCTAAGTTTAACTAGTCATGTAAAAAACTTGCCTATTAATAGATTAATTAGAATGCGAGCAAACTTAACACTTGCCAATCAGTCTAAGGAAATGGATCAGTTTATGCCACACATTGATAGCTTTTTCCCACATTATGTTGCTATCTACTATGTTAACGATAGCGACGGTGACACTATTATTTTTAACGAAACTAACGACGATTACGACTCGGGAGAAAAAGATATTAATAAAATTAAAACAGGACCGTTTACTATTAAACAACGCATTACTCCTAAGCAAGGTAAAGTAGTTTTGTTCCCGGGCAAGTACTATCATACTGCAAGTTTTTGCAAAGATACAGAATACAGATGTTTAATTAACATTAACTTAGGATCAATTCTATTATGAACGACTACGTATTGTACCAATCACAATATATTGTAGATAATATGCAATTAATTCGGGACGACATTGAGATTGCTCACAGAGTTTTTAAACAAGTTTTTCCTGAAGACAGCTCTACTTGGTCTTATCATAAGTATAACTTGTTTGCGTTAACTGCGCCATCTAGTGCATTTTATAACATTTACAAAGAACTAAGAACAATAGTTAGAGGAGAGTTGGGTGACGATAGACCGTTATGGATCCAAGCGTGGATAAATTATCATCGTCCAGAAGAAGCACTAGACTGGCACGAACATGAATTCGAATACCATGGGTATATTGCAATCGATCCTAAGAAAACTAATACGTTGTTTGAAAATTACACTATTGAAAATAAGCCAGGACAGATATATTTTGCTCCAGGATATAGAAAACATAAAGTAGAAGTACTAGAACCATTCGAAGGTTACAGGACTACTATTGGTTATGACATACATACTACTCCACAAAGCAGTATCATTAAAGAATATATCGAGCGTCCGTTTGGAAATATGAGCTTGATGCCGTTAATATGAACGAAGATTATAAAATTATTAAAGGTGCTATTAGTAAAGAATTAGCACAATTCATTTCTTTAGAATTTGAAATGATGGAAACAGTTTGTAGACATTTATATCCGAATGCAAATTTGGCAGATTTGTGTGAAAATACGTTTGCTAGATATAGTCCGTTAATGATGGAAGCATTATCGGTACACATACAACCAAAGGTAGAAGAAGCAGTTGGTATGAAATTGCACCCTACATACTCTTATGCCAGAGTATATTACAAAGGAAGCGATTTACAATACCACTTTGACCGTGCAAGTTCCGAAGTTACTGTAAGTGTGTGTTTAAAACAAGACAAAATCTGGCCATTGTACGTTAAGAACGAAGACGGAATTACACACGAAATTAACTTAGAAGTTGGAGATGCAGGAATTTACAGCGGAAGAAAACACGCACATTGGCGTAATCCGTTAGAACAAGAAAAACATGTACAATGTTTTTTACAATATGTAGATGCTAAAGGTAGCGATTCTTATTTGAAATACGACACTAGACCGTGTCTTGGGCTACCGTTTGAGTGGGCTGATCAGGAAGTACAGTCAGAAATTAAGCGCATTGCAGATATAAAAAATATCATGGACAATGCGCTTAAAAATAATTAGTCTTTAAGAGTTACTAAAACAGTACCTTCCGGCAATTGATCTGCTTCGACCTTAATAGGACCTGCAACTACGTACTTTGGTCCAAAATTTGACTCAAATACTAAACTAGCGTCAGATCTGCTAGATGCTTCGCAATAATGTGCAGTAATATGTAGAGCAGACGTGGCAGGATTGTCACCGTCTCTTAAAATCATCTTATAATATGGCATTGTTTTCTCCTTCAACAATATTTATGCTGTCCTTTGCAACCATTCGTCTATAGTCCAAAACGGAGCAACTAGGCCCTTATATCGTGCCTTATTCTTATTTAGTACGCTTTGACCAATGGGCAATAGATTTTTAAAATTTTTAGTTATAATTTCAGGCGAAAATACTTCTAACCCTTGTAAAACCATTAACCATGCAGTTGGCGAATATCCAGCCATCCATGGCTCTTCTTCACCGTGATTGTAAAACTTGTTCCACAATTCTAGTTTTTGTTTAAGAGATTCTGGAACACGGAAATTGTCGTACCTATGACTTTTCCAGAATTCTGTGTCTTCGCGATGGCCTCTGTAATGTAATGCAAGGAAGTCTCTAATATCTTCAGTTACAAACCAGATTCTATCGTTAAATCTGTTTATAACTTCTTCATCGTACTTCTTTTTATTAGGAGTCCAGTAGTCCTGTAATCCAAACAAACTTTCAACAATTACAGCAACACCGTTAGCTTCTAATGGTTCTAAGAAGCCACTGCTAAGTCCAATAGCAATTACATTATTTCTCCAAGCCTTACGCATCATGCCTGGTGTAAACTGAAAGTTTGCAATAGGTTCTATTTTTTTATTAAAATAAACACTTGCTTCGTCGACTGCTTGATCCAATGAGATGTGATCCGGGTCATATATGTAACCGTTTCCGGAGCGATTGCGGATGTTAATGTTCCAAGACCAACCGTACTTCATAGCAATAGCATTGGTAGTTACACAAGGACATGTTTTGTCCCACCATGCAACCACAGCTCTTGCGGGAAAGTAATTAGTATAATCAACAATTGGTTCTTTAAGTACTCCGCCCATTAGTAATCTAGCAAAACCAGAGCAATCAAAGAACCAGTTAGCTTCTAACTGTCGTTCTCCGTCTAGTACAATGCTTGTGATGTTGCCCGACTCGTCTTGTGTGGAATGTTGATACTTACCTTCAACTAAATTAATTCCTCTAGATAGCCCGATATTTTTAAGATACGCGGCAGCACCACGGCTTTCAAAATGCCACATAGGAATACAAGGTAAGTCGCTACTAGCACCAAACGGCACTTTATTTTCTTGAATAAAATAATTTGCGTAAAATGCTTCAGCTAACGGAACATCGTTGCCGATTAATGTTTTTAAGTAAGTATCTTTAGCTTGTTCGTTTCTAAGAATAGAATAAACATCTTTAACTGTTAGCTCTCCGTCATTACCGTTTTCATTAACATAGTCAGTCCACCCGTCTAGCCATGGAGCATAGTCTGTTTGAAGCGTATGAATGAACTGTGTACCTACACCGTTCCAGTTAGTAAACTTTCCTCCTAACTTTGGAGTAGCATTAACTTTGCGAACAAAGTCGTCGTTATCAATTCCTAGGTGTCTTAGTAAACTAACAAACGTAGTGCTTCCGCTTTCGCCTGCAATAATAGGCGGACGATCCGGATCTTCTACGATTGATACTTCGGTTTTAGGCCAATTGCGCTTTACAAATAAACCCGTAAGCCATCCGGCAGTTCCTCCGCCTAATATAACTACTTTAGAATTTGTATTGAACATGGTCATATCGTTCTTTTAATCTTTCAAGAGCTTGTCTATGAGAGAATGTTTCAACAGATTTAAGCTGTTCGTTTACTTCTTTCATAATAGTTGCGGTATCTTTCGAATACTCGCTCATGTGCTTTTGATACACTTCGTTAATTTTCTTATCGTTAAACATACCTAAACCGTGCATAACTTGTGCATAGTTTAAATGCGAAAACAAAATCATATGATTATTAAAATAGAACACATTAGGGAAGTTGTCTTTAAAATATTCTAAGTACTCTCTATTAAAGTCAGTTGGCACCATTTCTTTCTTGCACCATTTCCAGAATTCTGTGTCTTCTCTCTTAGTAAAATAGTGTAATTGAATAAAGTCAATAATGTTCTTTGATATCACATTCATTTGATTATTGTATTTGTTAGCAGTAAATTCTTCGCCTCTGTTATAAAAGAACAATGACGGTAGCAATGTAAAGCATTGTTGAATTGTAGTTCCTATACTACTGGCTTCTAATGGTTCTACAAATATACCGCTTAATCCAATCATAACACAGTTCTTAATCCAAAACTTGTCAACATATCCTGCTTCAAATCTAAAGCGTCTGCCAACTTCAATATTATCTGCAATGCCTAATTTCTTATAATGCTCTGATACTTCGTCATGTGCTTGTGTTTCGTTAATAAACTGGTCGCAAAATACATAACCGTTACCGTACCGGTCTTGTGTAGGAATTCGCCAAGCCCAGCCGCTACTTAACGCTGTAGATTCTGTATAACTAGGAATGTCTTCAGTATAACCTGTTGGAAACGCAATAGCACTATTCATAGGCAATTGATCACCGCACCCTACCCATTTAGCTCCTAACTTACTACCAATTACTCGTCTAAAGCCACTACAGTCGATATAAAACTCATACGCATGTTTAGTATTAGTGACGTCGACAAGTTCTTTTACATAACCTTGTTCGTCTAACACTACATCTTGAATTTCTGTATCAATAATTGTAATATTTCTTTCTCTGCAAAGTTTATGCAAATAATTGTTAAGTTTAAATGTATCAAAGTGATACTGACTTAAAATGTCGTGTAACGGTTCGATATGGTGACTACTCTGACTTAGCCTCCATGCCGTATCTAGAGGATCCCAATTTTCGGCAGCAATTTGCACCCAAGTAAACGGCAATCCATTGTACTTCGAATGTGTGCCAAACTGTTCACTTAGGCTGTGGAAGTAATGTGTACCGTCGCCCTGCCAGTTAGTGAACTTAATTCCAATTTTATAAGTTGCTCCTGTTTCACGAACAAGGTCAGGTACAGTAACACCTATGTGATTAATAAACTTTTTCCAGTGCTCAGTTGAACCTTCCCCAACTCCTACAATGCCTAAGGTAGAACTTTCTATCATAGTAATTTGTAGTTCTGGCCATGCTTGTCTAAGCATTAATGCGGCTACTAGACCACTAGTACCGCCTCCTAAAATACATATTGAATTAATCATAATTTATACACCGTTGGTTCTTTTATCATATTGATAGCTTCTCTACAAGTCATCCAGCCATCGATTGGAGTTTGCTCTATAGATGCTTGATATCGTTCACATTCTTGACGATAATGCCCGAACCTCTTTTCATATATTGCCTTAACGCTTGCTGTATCGAACATACGTAGTCCGTGCATTACCTGAATCCAGTTCAAACAATCGTAAATTCTGTAGTTACTGAACAATCCGTCTTCGGGTAACAATGATTGGCTTACAAAGTTCTTTTTAAAGTTTTCTAAATTTTCTTTATTAAAATCTGTAACAACAATCTCATTTTTACACCAACGCCAAAACTCTGTGTCTTCTCGTTGCGTAAAGTAGTGTAGTTGAATAAAGTCTAAGATATTGTACATCATATCATCGACTACCCTGTTGTATTCTTTAATAGTTCCGGTATCTTCTCTATCCCAGTTCCAAATGGATCCCGATAATAATTGTAATTGTTTAATTGTTGTTGAAATGCTACTAGCTTCTAGTGGTTCAACAAAATTACTACTAAGTCCGATAGAGATACAATTCTTAATCCATGCTCGATTAACTTTGCCTGAGATGTAATTTATTTTACGTCCTACATGAATTGTGTCTTTAAAGTGTTTTTGAATTTCGTCGATAGCCTGTTGCTCTGTGATAAACTGGTCACTAAACACATAACCATTACCGAATCTATCTTGTACAGGACTGCGCCAATGCCAACCGCTACTCATTGCTTTTGCTAAAGTGTAAGGGGGAATTGTTTCTTCGTATGCTGTTTGAAATGCAATAGCACTATTCATAGGAAGATGCTTGGACCAGTTGACCCAACTTGCTCCTAATTTTGTAGCAATAACTCTATTAAATCCACTGCTGTCAATAAAGAAGTCTGCTGAATAATTATTTCCTTGGTCATCGACTATACTAGTAACAAACCCGCTGTCATCTAAAACAGGTCCTGCGATTTCTGCATACGTAACCGTAATGCCACGTTGCACACATAAATTTTCTAAGAATGCGTTTAACTTTTCGCTGTCGAAATGAAATTGAAAATAATCAGTTAATGGTGCACGAACATACCCGTCCATCGGTAACTGCCAATGTAATTTTTCACTACTTACACCATCACCTACTAATCGCATTAGCGTATGAGGTGCACCGGTGTAACCGTCCATGTTTACTAAGAACTCGGGTAAACTATGAAAATAACTAGTACCGTCACCGTGCCAGTCTTCGAATTTAATACCAATTTTAATAGTAGCACCACAATGCTGAATTAAGTCAACAATATTAATGCCAACTGCTTGTGCAAATTTTGTCCAGTGTTCAGTGGATCCTTCGCCAACACCGATAGTTCCAATCTTTTTAGATTTTACAAGTGAAACATCTAGAGACGGAATTGCTGTTTTAAGATATAATGCAGACATCAGGCCAGCATTACCGCCGCCTAATACACATAGTGAATTAATCATACTTTTGATCTCTCGCAATCGATAAGTTCACTCTCGAGTCAGTTGCTAAGTTATAGTTGACTTTTCCGCAAGGCAACGAATTAAAACTAATAATATATCTCTTTTCGGGACCTGTGTGAACGTAACTTCTATGATACATCCAACTTGGAAAAATTACAAGTTTTCCGGGCTCCGCTTTAACCATTTCCCATGGTTCGTAATCGTGTCTTAGTACTTCAATCTGTGCATGATTGCGGTCGTGTACAGGATCTTCGAAATCAGTTGGCGATCCTTCTGTCAAGTAGTAAACTGCACTATAAAAACTCATTGAATGTCTATGATAGTTTTGGTGCATGTTGTATCCCGGCAACGCTACATTAACCCAACTGTTTGTAATTTTAATAGCATCACAATCGTACTTTTCTTTTACACGAATTTCTTCTAAGCAATCTTCGAACCACTTAAACAACTCTTTAAACGCAGGGTGCTCTTGCAAATTTACTAACAAACTTATTGTTGTAGTTTTCTTAATTTCAATGTTATCTAAGGTATCTAATGTTTGAACAAGCGATGCATTGTCGAAGTTATTTCGAAACACATACAGCTCTGTTGGAAATACTTTTAACACTTCCATTAGTATTCAATCCATCCTGTTAACAAATACTTTTCACCGCTTAGTGGAGGGTTACCTCTGTGCGTGTGTGTAAATCCTGCAGGCCACATTACTAGTGTGCCTTCTACCGCAGGTACTCTTAATCCTTGATATAAGAATTCTGTTTCTCCGCCTGCTTCTATAGTGTTAAGATACAATCCCCATGATAAGATTCTACTAGAACGTTCCATACTGTCGCTTTCAAAGTGCCAAACATGGTAGCCTTCGCCCGGTAGCGTCTTTTGAATTTTCATCGAACGAACTTGATGGTTGCTTGCTTCAGTTAACACACTATACTTTTCTGTATAAGTGCTATAACATGCCCATAGTCTGTCCAAAAAGAAGTTTAAAAATCCCATATCAGGAGTTACTCTGATAGATGGTTCTTCTAATGGAAAAACTGCTGTGTCACTTTTCTTATGAAACTGTGCATCCTTTAGTGCTAATCTGGTAAAACTTAAATTAAGTTTTGACAAGTTGTTGTAATGATTGATAATCATTTGACACTCGTCATGTGTCATAACTTGCGGGAACGATGCTATGTGATCGACTAAATTCATGATTGCTTTCTTTTCTTAGTTAATGTAATATATATCTTACTGTACCGGGGTTTTCAGCTATTCCTGGTACTAATCAAAAGGATAAACCGAATGCCCGAAAAAATGTTATGGCCCTTATTTTCAAAACCTGTGTTCAAAACACCCATTGATACATCAGGGGTAGACATTAGCAACATCAAATGGGCAAAGAATTACCAAAATTGGATTAGTACAAGTCAAGAAGTTTTAAACGATCCTGCGTATGATAAATTGCTACAAGGCATTTCTGCCGGCATATCGGAATACTTTTATGGTATCATGGGTGCAAGACAAGATGTAGAATTGTTCATTACTGAAAGCTGGTTTAACAAAACAGAAAAGGGACAAACGCATCATAGACATTGGCATCCAAACTCGTTACTATCGGGGGTTGTATATTTGCAATCCGAAGGCGACACTGGTAGAATTAAGTTCATTACAAGTCAATACGATACAATAGAATACAGTATAGTTGATGCAAACTTGTATAATTCTAGAAGTTGGTCTGTAACGCCTGAAGCGGGTTCCATGGTTATTTTCCCTAGCAACGTAGAACACTTAGTTGAAGAGTATCAAGGCGACACACCTCGCATAAGTTTAGCATTTAATACATTTGTTAGAGGAAATATTAACACCGACCCGTTAACAAAATTAATTCTTTAAATTTTTGATTTAGGATATTTCTTTCTAAAGTAATTAAACAGTTCTGTAATTACTCGCATCTTGTTACCAACTGAATCAGTGCGTGGAAAACGACTGTGATTTGAAAAGATGTATGCGTCTTCTATTTCACGTTCTACATCTGTAGCAGAATCTACAATAAAATCTAACTTACCTTTAGTTAACAATTCTCTGCTAATTGGCACATACTGAACTAACGGTGTTCCGGCCTTAACTAAAGTTTCACCTTCGGTTACATGCCATAGTAGTTGTACGCTAACGGCGTGCATGTACCTTGGGTCCACAATACCTACTGCGGCACTGAACCTTGCTTCGTTGTTGTACGTTACAGGAATTTGTAACAACAAAATGTCATCACTGGCTTTGACACGCCAGGGTGTTTCGACCTTAACTGCACTATGATGATATTCTTTATCAACGTTTGGCTCTTCTCTAGGAATAATAGGTTCGACCTGTGCTGGACTGTGCCAACTGATGTAATAGTCGGATGTACTAAACGTGTATTTGTCGCTGTGACGTTTGAATAGGAATGGTGTTTCCCAATCTAAGTACTCAGAATCTTTACGTGTCTTAATTACAAAATCAGCAGGCGCTCTTAGTACATAGCCGACATTAGTTATTTGTTTAATAGCAGGACAGTTTAGTACTGTTTGCTTTCCTTGTTCGGGTCTATTTCTTTCTAAGTTGCCTACGTTGTTCCAGTCGCGTTCAGTTAATCTATTTTCTATAACAGGATATACTGTAGATACATTCTGATCAAGCGAGTAAAATCTAACCCAACTTTTCTTTTTCTTAAACCAATTAAACATTAAATCAAATCCATTAAATCAAAAATAGTTTGCAATTTTGTACGAATTGTTTTGTTGCTAAAACTACTACGTAGTCCTTGGTGTAAAGGCTTGGGAGCAGTATCAACATTAGCCCATGCCCATCCATTATGCTCGTCACTTAAACTAGGAATAAATTCTGTTTCTACAACACACAAATATGTGTGAAAGTTAAAGACGCTGTCATTGCTAACAAACGTTTCAATAGGAATAGATTTTAAAATAGTTGGGTGCTGTCCAATTTCTTCTTGGATTTCTCGTTGGAGTCCTTGCCATGCAGTTTCGCCTTCGTTGTTTGTGCCGCCAACTAAGCCCCATGTACCTGCGTGTTTACCAGACGCTTTTTGTAATAATAAAAAGCGTCCTGTGGACTTTGCATAAAAGAGTGCGCCTGAGCAGACTATCTGATCCTTCATGCTAATACTTATTTTAAAGTACTAGCTGCCAGTTGCCTTTTCGGTATTCGCCTTCAAATGCGCGAGTCCACTCTGCTTCTTCATACTTGTATTGTACACCTGTACGAATATTAGTTGTATAAACAACTTCTGAAGTATTTGCAGAGTCTAAAATAACTTCCCAAACTGTGCCAGTCCACTCGATAATATCGTTAGCACTAGCAACTAATGAGCCCCACGCGGCAGTATTAGCACCAACATCATTTAGTAGTAGGTAGCGTGGGTTACCGGTAATTGTACCAGGATTAAATGTTTCAGGGTTGATAATAGCATCAACTGTTCCACGTAAAATGCCCGACGTATCGCCTTCGATTGGTGTATTAGTTGGGTAAGTATCTTGGTCAAAGTTAATGATTAACTTTGTTTCATCTAACGGATTAATGGCAACAGTACCGATAATTTCGTTGCCATTAGATTGCTGTAAGAATAACTGACTGCTACCTGCTTTAAACTTGTTAGGGTACATGTCTAGCAAAGTGTTCCAGTTAATGTTTTGGCCAATTTTATTCCAAGCGGCTTGCTGATCGTCTGGTAAACTTTGAACAATAGACTTAACATCTAATAGCTCTGCATAGTACTGACTTGTAGCATTATCGTAATATACAAAAATATCAAAGTCTTTAATTGAAACTTTTTCGTCTGTTTCAAAACTATAACTTTGATCATGTATGTTCATAATAATATCGTGGATAACACCTAGGCGTTTTACTTTAGTAGGTGGATTAATCCAGATAGGAGCTTCGAACGAAAGTGTACCGACGTCAATTTCTGTGTCAATGCCTTGAGGAATTTGTCTGCTGGTAAAAGTAACTTCAGTTAGCTCAACGGTAGTTAAACTAGTCCAGTCGATATAATTGTCTGTAGTTTGAATTTCAACGCTAGGATTAAACAACATCATGATTTGTTCCATGATTTGTAATTTCATATTAGTGTTAGTAGACCAAATATCTGCCTTAACTGTTAACTTGTAAGGAGTTGGCATTAAACGTTCTACAGTATAATGATTACCTTGTGTTGTTTCATAATCAACAACATTGCCGTCACTGTCGTAAACTTTTGTACGTTCTCTAATGTGAACTTTTGACACAAAAGTCTGATCGCTAATACGTGTTTTATCGATAGCAAGCCCTGTAATGTATAGGGCAATTCTAGGAGCACTAGGAATTTTATTTTCACTATTTTCGCGAATAATACTAGCAACTTGTCTAGTCATGTCACCATACATTACCGGTACAGTAATTTGTTTGCCGTCTTCGGTTTCATATTTAAAACCGCTTAACATGCGGATCATTTGACCTACATATCTTCTAATCTGTCCATCGTAAAAATATTGCATTGTTAATTATCCGCTGTTGGTTTAAACTTTAATGCCTTGCTAACTGCTTGACGTTGCTGTACAACAACATCATAGACTGAGTAGCGAATACGTGTGCCGTCTGCAATAGCACGGTCTATCGTAAATGCTAAGAATCCACTGGCATTGCTAGTTGTAATGTTTGTTACGTGTCCGTCTTCATCTAACCATGCATCAACTTTGTATGTTGCATCGTATGCGACGTTTGTAATAACGTACACCGAATCTGCAAGAACTGTAAATGTTGTAGTAGTACCTGTTTCAAATGTGTTGCCGCCAATTAAATCTACAACAACAACGTCTGTAGCAATCTTGTTGATGCCACTCATTTCAGTATTATTAATAAACGATGTCTTGAGTGTTTGACGTGTGTCAGTATTGCTTAATGTCATGCGTACATTGTCTTCTTGTTTAACCCAACGTGTGCCATCGAATCTAAACATACGATTAGGTAAGTAATCTGTTCTTAAGAATGTATCTCCTGCAACTGCACCTGTTGGAAATTGGATACCAAAGCCAAATTGTGCTGTTTCTGTTAAGTCTAACGGACCGTTTGGAGGAATACCGTCTTCAATTAAGTAACCTTTGTATCCATCTCTAATCGGCGGACTTTGAATATCACTAATATAATTGTCAGCTTCTGAAACAGTCTCAGTTGTAATATCAACAGTTTCAATAGACTGGGCACCAGTTGAATCAACTGCAAGTGTGTAAAAATGTCTAGTTTCAAACCCGCTTAATGGCGCATCTGCTTCTGCTTCAGAAAGAACTGCGGCATTAATTTGCATTTCTTTTTCGTAAGTTGACATAATGTCACGTAACGTATTGTCTGCATACGGATCCCAGTAAGTTGTATCCGGAGGACTAACTGTTGTGCTAGGAACTGTATCTTTTACTTGGTATAAATCGCCCTTGTACTTAACAACTTGTCCTGCATAGTATGTCTGCGTAGGATCATAATCGCCCGCATAATTGTCTGTATTTTCTGGACGGTCTAAAATATCTTTAAATTCTTGGCTATCGACAATAGGCTTTAGTTTAACACGATACAAATGTGGGTACCAAGTAGCTGAAAATCCTTCAGCGGCACGGTTTACGTCCTCTACAACGTAAAATCGTTTTAATGCCGACTTGAAATCATTGAGTGCGTACTCGTCTTTTAAGTTAGGAAGTTCTATCACGTCCCCGGACATAATCTTACGCCCAAGTAAATCCACGCTATTGTTAATGTGGATTGTTAAAAATACTGTGTCATTGTTTAAGAATAAGCCAAACTGACTCAAATTAAAGTCAATATCTTGTGTTTGATAGTGCCCACGCAACACATAAATGTCTGCATCGTACTTTCTATCACGGTTTTCAAGGAAAATAAGGTCCTGGATTTGTGTTACATCTTTAACTAAATCACCGTCTAATGTGCCGATGTATTTGTGGACGTAAACATCTACACCACCTACTTGAAACACCTCGTAGATAGTGCGGTCCATGAACTTATAATCTTGCGATTTTTCGGGTCTGTAAAGGCTTAATCTTGGCATAGTAATATATTTATCGATACAATAAATACTACTAACGAGCGATTTGGGGCTAAAAACATGGCAAAACAAACAATTAATCTGGGTACACCTAATAATAAAGACGGTGATATTATCCGAGATGCTTTTAACAAAGTTAATCAGAACTTTACAGAATTATACGTTCTTGCAGGGCAAGGTTCTGCGGCAGAACTAGAAGAACTAGCTCAAGATTACGCGGCATCGCTATTTACAACCGGCACTCACAGCGGAGTAACTGCCACGTATGACGACGAAAATAATCAAATATCATTGTCAGTTGCAATAGACGGTGGCAACGCATCGAGCGCATTTTAAGGATTAGATCACATGGCAACGCAAATAAAATTAAGAAGAGATACAACAGCAAACTGGGCGTTGGAAGATCCAGTCTTAGCGCAAGGTGAACCGGGTTATGATACCGACACGGGTGAATTAAAAATTGGTGACGGCTCGAGCATATGGACAGCATTAACAGCAATTAATACAAGTGGTGCTATTCCGAGCGCAATCATACAAGGTGCTTATGAACTTTCTATAGATACTAACGGTAACTTACAATACCCAGGAGCCATTACACAAAGCTATCAACGAGGCACAAGTTGTCCAGCAACCGTAGACACCGTTGTTTACACGTCAACTGGTCAATTCCAACACGGTATTAAATTGTTTGTAATGGTAGAAGGATTTACAGACGGTGGCGGAGGCAGTTGGGACACACAGGCCTGCGATGTTATTGCTGTCAAAGGATACAATGATAATATCGTTCATGTAACAACATATGGTGTTACTTACTCTGGCGCTACAGCAATAGCAACATTTGACGGACAATGGAACGCAACTACTAGTA
>JACCDO010254909.1_pt1 | contig 25729 bp, 22 predicted proteins | sample 7446101 | NCBI WGS metagenome assembly JACCDO01 (sample SAMN15323440, study PRJNA562643) | freshwater metagenome | isolation source: river surface water | place: USA:Blue River Watershed | collected 2017-08-16 | reverse complement strand
CAACCTCCGGTTGTACCATGGAATGTGATGTAGTAGTCGTATTATTCATCATATTTAGTTAAAGTAAAGTATCAACAAGTTAACAAGGGTCACAATTAGATATAATACATACAATTTGTTTGTAAATCTAACGAATTCACCCTAACCTAAACCAAACCTAACCTAACCTTTATATAAAAAGATATATGTAAAAAATTACCAAGTCCTCTATAAAACCGTTACTTGTGCTTATACAAGGCTCGGGATAAAAAGTTCCGGTATAGTTTTGAAAGAAATATGTATGCATTAGATAAAACAAATATACCAGAAGACTTAGAATTTAATATTAATACATAATATACACTATTTTTACAAATATTTTATCTACACTAAATTTCAAAAGTAGCCGTTGGTGTAAAAATTTTGACTTTATGTAAAGAATTACAAAATAACTTATTGAAATAAAGTATATTTGCTATATACGAATCGATAGAAAATTAAATTTACTATCTAACCTGTTTCTGTTGTCCATACAAAATATTTTTTGTTTTGGAGAATTTTACAAGAAACTGTCAATTTTTTGCGAAAATACCGGCATTTTTCAAAAAGGATTTTGGCCAAAAATTCAAAAAAATGTACCAAAAAAACGGCCTTTTTCTCAAATATCTTTTTCTACAGATAAAATATATTATTTGTAAGTGTTCTATATGATTTGGAGGGGTAGTAACTAGTGATTTTGCTATCAAAATTTTCAAAAACACTTGAATTAAGATGTATCTACCTTATAAAATTTGTTTGTAAAACTAACGAATTCACCCTAACCTAACCCTCAATCATATCATCATTCTACATTATACTTACATACATAACAAATCATTTCACTTTACAAATCAACTATACTGAATCATTTTAGTACTATATATTTTCATTTGATTGAACTACCATGTCAATAAGACTTCAAGATTGTTATGAATGACTACTAATGCTGAATATAAATGAAAGAAATACTATAATACGGAATAAAAGCAGTAACGAATGTCGGGATCTAGTAAGTATATTCGGGAACTAGTTTATATGTTCGGGATCTAGTAAGTATGTTCGGGATTGAGTATATATGTTTTAGGGATCTAGAAGGTATGTTGGGATCTAGAAAGTAATATGATCGGAATCTAGTAGATAATGCTGGATATATAAATATAAAAAGAATGTAATATAATATAATTTAAGAGTCATGTTATTTTTTCTTAAAGTGTATCCTGAATAAATAATACGTCGGGATTGAGAATATATGTTCGGAATTGTATGCAAGTAAGTTTGTTCGGGATTCAGTGTAAGTTAGTATGGTCGGGATTAGTGTAAGTATGGTCGGGATTTCGGTATATACACCGTTTGGAACAACTACCGTATGCGGTACCCTTCTAACTAACTGAATGCGGGATTGAGTGATTCGGGATTTGAGTGTAAGTATGTCGGAATTAAGTGTATAAACGCAGGATTGAGTGTAAGTATAGTCGACATTGATTGAGAGGACACATGTTCGGGATTGATAGTAAGCAAGATTAATAATGTCAGGATCTACCTATAGATATATATACCCCAGAAAATTGTGTTTGAATTGGAATGTACACAATATTAAAAGAAGAGTAGATGATATTAGCAATGCTTGTTCTTCACATTGAACCATAAATAATTTAGTCTATTTAATTATATACGTGAAAAAAACGTGAAAAAAACGTGAAAAAAACGTGAAAAAAACGTGCACAAATGGGAAAAGTTCCGGTATTTTATTTCCTTCTATTGAGTGTATATATATGTTCGGGATTGAATATAAATATGTTAGTGATTGAGTATATATTATCGCGGGATTGATTGAGTGTAATTATAAGTATGTTGGGATTATACATGCCTTCTATATAATCATACATCTAAGTAGGATTTCATACAATATAAAATTATAAAATTTAAAGTGATATACTATTATTTATTTATTTATTTATTTATTAAATGAATATGATACATTACTAATAATTATTGGACAGTAAGTATTTTTTGATTCCATAAATATGAATTTTTATGTGTATTAAATAAATCAATTTCATTTTGTACTAATTTTTCTTGTGTTGTATCAATTAAATTTTTAATTTTAATATCAATATTTTTAGAATTAATATCAAAATCAATTTTATTTAATTTTATTGGATGTCCCATAACACCAAATATTGGTATTCTATAAGGAATAGGTAATAAAAATCTACCCCAAAATAAACATAATGCAAAACCAATTTTTCTTGATATATTTCTTAAATAACAATGAGCTGAATCAAAACCACCAGTAAACATTGAATATAATAAAGTATTACCAAATAAATAACATGGTACCATTGTTGCACCTGTATTAATAGCTAATTTTGTCATACCAGTTCTTTCTTTTAATAAAATAATTTCTTCATGTTTAGAATAATTAGTATCAAAAACTTCTGATACACCACCAGTATTAATACCAACTGTATGTCCATTTTTTAATGCTTTATGTGTTACAGATCTTGATGCATCAATAACACCAACACAACATAATAAATGTTTAATAAATGGTACTCTTAATGCCATTGATGCAGCTATACCTCTCATATTAAAACCAAATATACATGGAAATACAATCATTGTTAATATATTACCATATGGAAAAAAACCATGTGGTGGTGCAACTAATATACATGGTTCATTTTTAATTATTGATTCTAAATGATCATCATCAATTGCAATTTTATATGAAAAATATCTTAATATTTGAAATGCAATCCATGATGATAATATTTTAGGAGTAAATGGTTGTGGTATTATTGTTAATGGTAATAATATTAAACCAACAATACTTAAAACATATTTATAACTATAAAAATAACAAAAAATTGATACAATTAATGGTAATGTAATTGCAACACCAGGCATAAATGATAAAATAAATGCAGCACAAAATTCTTCCCAAAATGTCATTTTTGCAACATTTAATGCATCTTCTGATTTAATTTCATGTCGACTTGTTGATTCTAAATATTTTCTTCTTTCTTCTGGTGATGCATTAGATAATGAAAAATATTCTTTATATGAAAGTTTTGTTACATCAAAGAAATAATATTTAGTAGCATTTGATGTTGTCTTACGAGATGAGCGGCTAGATGAACGACTCATTTCTTAATATCTTCTTTTGAATCCCAAGAATCTTTGATCAATCTTCCAAAAATCTTAATGTCGGTACTCAAAATATAAATAATAATAGTAATAATAAATACAAATATATAAATACTACTCATCATCTTCTTGTCTGGTATTATTAATAAATTCAACAAATACTTTCATCCAATCAAGTTTAATTTCTTGTTTGATATTACTTGGTAATATAATATTAATATTTTCATTTGATTTTAACATTATAGTTAATGGTAATTCATCATTATTTGCTTTAGCAAATTCATTTTGTTTTATTGTTCGAATATAATAGAAACTAATACATTTATGTTCTAAAATTTTATTATCTGATTTTGACCAATGAAATGAAAAAGTTAACGGATCTATCCATAAATATCTTTTTTGATATATTTTTTCTTTTCCCATTTTTTTATTAAGCCATTCACCTTCAAATGGTGAACCATAATCTAACTTATATAATGTCATATATTTTGATAATGAACCAGGTGGATATGCATTACGAGTAACATTTGAATTAATTGTTTTGATATCAACAACAAATTTACTTTTATATAATTCATCTAATACACATATAGTTTCACTACTTTTACTCGTTGCTACTGCATTCGAAATAATAGTCTCTGGTGTAACTGTATTTGATTTATGATTCTCATCTTCTTCAACTGGTATACCATTAGGATATAATGTTTGAATCATTAAATCTTTATCTAATATAATTAATGCACCAATACAATCAATCATATTTTGTAATATTTGTCTTTCACTACGACCTAAATAATCTTTATTTGATAATTTCCAATAATATTCACCAATTTCAAATGCTTCAGTTACTAATATATGTTCTCTACTACATGTTTTTAATATTAATTTTGATGATTTTGATAAATATTCTAATTTTATTATAATTTCAATCAATAAACCAGTTCCTAAAATACTAGGACATGATGTTATATAACCAAAATGAGCATTTTGCATTATTCTATAGCCAGTTATTTGTAATAATGATTCTATTGATCCCATAGTACTATTCCATAATTGAAACATATTTAACAACTTATTATTACTTACACTACTATCAATCGTTTCATTACTCTCAGTAATAGTAGTTGATGTTGTTGTTGTTGTTGTAATAGATTTATCATCATCTACTGTCGTGCACAATATTTTAAAATGATCTTCTAAATTTATGCCAATAATAATATTTTTTGATATTTCGTTGGTATATACACCTCTTGCATCAGGCCAATCTCTTGTTATACCAGCAATATCAGCTTTACTACCAGGTAATGGGCATTCAATTAATGATAATATACGTTTATTATCTTTAAAATTATCCATAGATTCTTCAGCGATTGAGTGATATACACCACCATATAATGGACTATTGTTGAATTGTGAAGATAATTTACACAATACTAACTTTAAAATATTTTCAATTTTTCTTCTATTTTCACGATCAATAGCAGTCATCATTGGAAATCCTTTAATATTTCTAGATGTAGTCATACTACCAGATATTATATATTCTTGATCAATTTTTTCCCAACCAACAATACAATTAACATCTAAATCATTTACTTGTAATTGTTTTGATAAATCAAAACCATGTAAATCTCTTAAAATAGGTAATAATAATGGTCTAAAATGCTCTAAACAGTCTTCTGTACCCAAATGTAATCCAACTTTTGTGTCTGGAATTTCCCAACTAACACGAAATGCATCTGATAATGTATATTTCGTTGATAAACTATTTTTTGGATATCTTTTATTTAAAATATTAAAAAATATTGTATCATTTAAATATTTTGCAACTAAAGATTTATGTTGATCAGTATATAATGGCATCTCATCATCACGATGATCAACTTTTGTTGAAATAACATAGTCATTATTTGTAGTAGGAATAAATGTGTCAGCTGGAATAAATGGACCAGTGAATACCAATGGAACATCTTTAATATATTGCATAAAAGTTGGTTTATCTTTACTTTCTAAACATTTTTCTAGATCAATTAAAATTGATATTCCATTAATCATAGTTTGAACTATTTCAACTTCCGAATATCCATACATAAACATATTTGATAATTCACATATATCAACATTTTGTACCTTTCTAATTTGACAATTTAATCCTAATCTACTGCATAATGCTACTAATTTTTCTTCTCCTTTCTTTATTAGTAATGGTACTTTTAAAAATGTACCAATATGCATACCACAACCACTATTTGATGGACAAGTTGCATGATAACCAAACATAGAATCTTTCATAAATTTATAACCATCATGTAATAATATTGTTTCTAATTCATTCATAAAACTGCAATAAGTTTGAAATAAATTGTATAAATTACCAGTAGAATCTTTGACATCAATACGAATATGATCTTCATTATTAATCCACATAAGATATGGTTTATTACTATCTAAAAAGACACCACGACCTAATGGCCAATCGTTAGTACCTCCAGATGCTGATAACATACAATTAGGTGGAGGTTTAGGGAAAGCTATTCTATTATCAAGTAATAATTTCTCATCATCTTTAGTCATACTACCAATAGAAACATAAATACCATCTAATGATTTTGGTAATAATTTTAATGCATTGGATATAATTAATTCAACAAATCTACGTTCTAATCTATTACAATGAGCAGGAAATGGTATTGATGCTATATTTCTTGTACCTTTTATCCATGATGCTAATATATATTTAGTATCAAAACTACCAGGATTTGTTATATGACTACAATTTAAATCATATTTTCCATTATGACCAACCCAATTATTTCCTTTAATTGTATTTTCAGGATTAATAAGATTCATTTGAACAATTAATGCAATGAAAAAATTTTTAAATTTATGGTATGTTTCATCATCACCAGCAGCACAACCAACAGTTATTGATGGAATATCTATTCCACATTGAATTAATTTTTCAAATGTATAACCAGTTGATGTTTCTTGTTTTTGATATAATTCATATAAATATGGTATATTTTTTAATACTAATGACATTCCAGATTTATGTTTATCAGAAAATAATGGATAACCACTAGACTTACTATGATCTACGACACAAAATAATTTTATATTATATTCAATATACCATTTATAAAATAATTCTTCCTGTAAATTATTATTATTCAATGGTAATGATGTATATAATGCTTCGATATCTATATCATTATATTGACGATATAATTCATAAATTAATTTTAAGATTGTGATATTTTTTTCATTTATTTTATTTATTATTATGTTATCGGTATAAGGAATAACATTCATTTTCCAACAAAAACAACTTTCATGTATCCATTTACATAGTAATGGATGACAATAAGAATTTAAATTTAACATTTCCGAGTATAAATTTGCTTTTGTTTCCAGTAATTGCTGATACTCTTCATCTTTTAATACTATATTACATAAACGAATAGCTTTAATTTTTCCAAATGTAGAATTATCATCAAGTAGTGAAAGTAGCTGCACTACAGGCGTTGACACTGTACTCACAATTGCGTTGAATATATCCATTAAAAATAAAACATCACGTTAAATGAATCATTAGGAACCAATTGGAACCTAGGAACAAACTTTTCCGCAAAATTTCCGAGTTCCGATTCCTATTCTTCTGTCTGCTTTTCATCGTAGTTTCTTTAACCTTATTTATTAACATTAGATTACAAGTATACATAAATTATTTTCTGTTATTATATTCAATGATTTTATTGTTTCTGTATAAACAAGTGAGTTAGTTACTGAAGGCACCACCAAATGGATTATTATTATTACTTGATTTAATTTTTTGGGCCAACATTGCGGCTGCAGGTTTTAATTGCTTTTTATTTTTAACACTACTACTGTTAGATTTGTCCAATTTTTTAGTATAGCTCGTTTCTATATTTTGAATTAGATTATCACGTGTAGATAATGGTTGCATTTCATATAACAATGGATTATTTATTTGTATGGTTGATTTACTATTATTACCATTTGAAATATGGAGTGGTGTCATTGGAATTAATTTATATTCTTTATTTTTATTTCTAGGATATGATACAAAACTATCTGTGTCTGAAAAATCTGACGTAGAATAAATTGATGGAGTATGTGGTGCTTCCAATGGTGACACTTGGCTAAAATGATGCTTATTTAACAATAAACTATCATCTGTATTATTTAATCGTGTATTACTCGCCACAATTACTTTTTTAGATGAATTTTTATTGTCATCGTCGGTTATTCGTAACATTTCACCATGACTTGATCCTAATGTACCATCAGGATTAATTATTTGTTCATCTGGTGGAAACATAAAACTATTACGCACTTGAAATTTCCCTGCAGCTGGACCAATTAATAATTTTTGATTGTTATTATTACTACTACTATCACTATTTAATAATTTTTCCATTTGATTTCTCTCACTTGATGATAATACAGTTTTCTCATCTATATGATATAACATTAACATCCCTTGTTTCTTGTTTGGATCATTAGACTCATAAGCCCAATGATATCTAGAACGATGAGCAGCTAAATCTTTTTGATGTAATTGTTTAAATGATTCATTATCTTCACTAGTATAATTATTAAAAAATGTATCTAATTGTTGTTGCTGTTCATTATTATTATTATTACTTTCCAATTTATATTGATTAATCTCATCAGTTATAATACTTGACTCAACAAAATTATTATTTGCTTGGGCTTCTAATAATGCTAATTGTAACTTATACTCTCTAGTATTTGGATAATACTTTTGTTCAATAATTTCACTTAACGTATCAATATATTCATCCTCATCTAACACTACTTTCTTCTGTATTACTCTTTGTTTTTTTTGCATTTTTCCAGAAGGAGGAGGCATGAGTAACTTATTACCATTTCTTTCGTTATCATTAACAGAAGAAGATGAAGAAGTTTTATCTTTAATATTGTCATGAAGAACCAATGGTACACCCTCTTCAATAGTACTAATTGATGAAAGAAAAAGACGTTTCTTCTCGGAAGAATCCATCTTTACTCACTAACAGTCTAATCAATCTATTTTTCAAGCACCATTTTACTTTTTCTTTATTTTTCTCCCTTGCAAATTTCGCAAATTTCCGGAAATTCAGAATCGGTTTAGGATAGGATACAACAGTGTATTAATAATAACACAATTTACAATAATACTAATTTACAATAATACTGAATACTTTAATTATGGATCGTGAAAAATATATATAGCACCATTAGCGGTAAATTAATTTTAATTAGTAATTTAAATGCTTTAAGCACATTGATTTGTAGTTAAGTGCTTTAGGCATAATATTTTATATCAATCTTTTCTTCAATAATGAGTTCCGGTTCCTACACAGATGACTCATGCATCAGCATTACATCACCAAGGAAAAGGATCAACAATACAAAGGAGAGTGAAATAAGTTCAATTCACTGTTCCTTGTAACTGTTTCAGAATTTATTATAACTCAGTCATAAGTATTTAATAGCAGCCTTTAGTGTAAGTATTTTATAGTAAATAGTTATGTTGAGGCGTAAAACAATATGGCGAAAGACTAAAATAGTTCAAAGCGATAATAATAACATTGATAGTAATGAAATGACACTACATACAGAAGCTCAAATGGATATTGATAATGATAGTTTTGCTTTATTGAATAAAACAAATCCAACACCAATAAAAAAATTGAGATCAGCATTAAGTATTTCAAATTTTTTAAATATGACAGATAAAGTAGAGAAACCTAAAGATACAAGAACATTAAGATTTTCATCGACGGTAAGAGTATGTTTAATACCATGCAGACAAGATATGTTAATGTTATCAGCAGATATATTTTGGGAATCTGATGATTATACAGTATTTAAAAATGAAGCAGTTGCAGAATTAAAAGAAACATTACATAGATTAGGTATTACAGCAAAATTAGCAATAACAAAATTATATCAACCATCGATAGAAGAAAGAATGAATGATTATACTATTGTTTATGGTGCCGAAGAAGCATTTAATAGAATTCATAACTCAACTTTTACAGATAGTAATAATAATATTATTGAAACTACGACATTAAATTCTGAACAAATTTCTCGTGTATCTAATTCATCTGTTGATTTAACATTTATTACAGGAATTAAAACTGACGTTGAAATGAATAAAATGGAAATGGAAAATTTTAGTAAAGATTCTAATAATTTATCGTTACCTGTTAAAACACCATCAGGTTTATCAAATACTAATCAAAATATGTGGGCAGTGAAATGGAATCCAGGAACAAATAATAATAACAATAATTCCGTCAAAGTAATATAATTGTAAATTTTTGTAATATATTTTAGATAAAAGACTGAAAAAAAAACATTAATTACATTAATATTGCACCGAAAACAGGATTAAAATCATCGTTGTTTTCATTATTATTATTAACTACTTGTCTCACCATTGCACTAGGCGGAGTACTTACTTCTTCATGTATAGCAGATGATGGTATTGCTATCATTGAATTATCAATATCACTATTTTTGTCATCATACTTACTGTTTCGTAATAGTATAGTTTGTGCTGCTAATTCACCACATTTAAAACCTTGCTTCCATGCTATTGATTCAACATTATTTGAAATTATTTGTAAATCCCAATTAAAACCAGATAAAATATCATAGGCATCATCAATATTATATTTTATATTTATTGCATCTTTTTTGACATCACGAAAATTTTTTTTATTTTCACGTTGTTTTTCATCTAAAACATAACCAACATAATCAGCAATAGTTTCACGTAATGTAATAATATCACGAGCAATTTTTAATTTATTAATATATGTACCATCATCATTACGTTCTAAACCTTTTCGTTCACCTTCGTTATAAAATTCGATCAATAAATCACGAGGAGTCATGGTTGTATTATAAAATGTATCACATTCTTGATAAAATTCATAATATTCATCTATTGTTGCCGTAACATTAGATACACTATCGGCTTGTTTCACTCTATATTTCTGTTTTGTTTTATCAATCATATAATTTATATAACTAACATGTGATGCGTCAGTTAAATGTCGACGAAATATATTTAATGTCATGACTGTAATAAGTTGATTTAATCTATTAAAATTGTCATCACGATATGAATTTGGTATATTATTACTATTATTAGTAATTGGTAATAATAATCTTTTTTCTTCATAATTTGTGCTTGCATCACCAGTTAATGAGACACGTTTTAAATATCGATTTTCTAATGATATTACTGATAAATCCTCTAAGTATGTTTCACACATTGAATCTCTTAATTGAAATAAACGTTTACATATTGATTTAGGATGTATAACGTGTGATAATTCAATATTATTATTTAATATTAAGTTATTATCAAGAACATTTACTGATTTTGATTTGATATTTTCATTTATAATGGGTATACGAATATCTTTTAAATGAAACATTTCTTTTAAATATGTTGACGATTGGATATAAACAGGTAAACTATGAAAATATCCATCTATCCAATATGCTGATATCTTATCATCACCAATATTATTTTCATATTTACATGCTGCTATTGATCCTTGTAATAGTAAAATATCAAGCATTTTTCTTAATGATGCTGCTTCAAATGGATTTTCTATTTCAATCATAGGTATAGTAGATGATTCATTGTTGATATCACGATGATTAAACGGAAATCTTTCATTTAAAAAATGAAATGAAACTGGTGGGGGTGGCATGGATGTTGAAGCATGTAATCGTTGAACAAATGGTCTACCAAATGGTTTAATATAACCATGTATAGCGCAAATGCTAAGTACACATAAAAGCAATAAACTAGATATCATAATGAAATGCTAATTATTCCTAGTATCAGTATATATTATGACTATTGAGTATAGATTCTTTACGAACTAACTGCAACTGGTTACTTTAAATTAATTCAACAGTATTAAGCACAAATTATATGTACAATTATATCAGTCACTGTTGCTTCAATCACAAGTTTTACACTGATTTGACCTTACTTGTCACCGAAGGCTCGGCATCTCAAGTCTGAGGTGGTTTTTTACCAAATTTTCGCGCTTGCATCAGAGAGCAACTAGCAAAACCCTATGTTCAACTTAGTACCCCTTGACGTCAACATAATCACAAACAATGAAACATAATTTTAAATATTACTTACAAACTAAATATAGATTTTATAGAGTTAATCGAAGTAACAACTCTTTCCATTTGTTGTTGACAATCAAGTATAATTGCATCATTTATACCATCAGTACTTGCATGAACAATACTATAATCTTCAAATATTTCATTTCCACGGATACTATCACGATTTTTACAATCTGTTAATGATTTAAAATGATTTTTTTCTAGCTCAATAAGTTCATCTAATAATGGAACTAATTCAATTAAATTATCTTTATTTTGAAAACATTTTTGAAAATCAATACCATAATATTCTTGTATTAATATATATTTTTGATGATCCCATAATACATTATCATAATCATTGGTAAATGTTGAATTATATAACATAAAATCAGATTTTAATAAGTCTAAAGATGATGCATTATCATTAAAATAACTAGCAAAATTACCATCTTTCCATAAATTATTATTATTAAAATCTGGAATTGTAAAATTACTAACAACAAATTTACTTATTGCGGGTAACAAACCTAATAAAGCATACCGTTTAATATAATTTGTATAACTTCTTATACCAGCATGCAAATCAATATCATATAATATATTTTTACCGAGTCCTGGTATATCCGATTCAGTATATATTTTATCATGAAATGGATTTTTTCCTTGATTATTATTATTTGCTAATACATTTATTAATCGTTTTCTTGCATCTTTACATAATTGTATTATTGATGGACGATTTATTGGATAATCTGTTTGATTTTGAATTGATTTACGCCTTTTTCGAAACTTGGTTAATGAACGTCTTATCATATAAGGATTTGACGTTATAATCCAACCTGGTTTAATAATATTATTCATACTGTTGTCTGTATTAGTCATTATTAAACTGAATGGAAATGATATTTTTTGTGGTAAACATATGGTACTACTTGCTATAATACTGTACGGAGAAGCCATAATATTAAATGGAAATTTTATTGCTGAACCAAGACCAAAAAATACACCTTCACCTATCCAACATTCTTGATCATTCACACGTCCAGTATGATTTGCACCTATCATAGCACCATAACCAATATTTCCTCGACCTAATGGCCATAGACTTGCTATTAGTAACGAATGATGATGAAATCCTATAAATGGTCCTAAAATACAATGATGACATTCACCACCCGATAATGATGCGTCTGGTCCAATTATAGAATTTGATACTCTTGCATAATCACCAAGCATAGAATTTTCTATGAAAAATACATTTTCACTACTACAATATCTACCTATTTGAACATTATCATGCAATATACATGCATTTAATGTCGAATATTCAGATATAATTATTGGTGATGATTGAGATGTCATTAAAGTACTATTATTAATTGTTGAAGAATTAATCTGACAATATGAACCAATAATACTATTGGAAATATTAACGAAATTTAGTGCAGCGTATTTACCAATTATTGTTTGATTATATGTTATAACTTGCTGTAAATCATTATTATTTTGAATTCTTTTGGTAGCATCAAATGCTTGATAACATATATTTGAATATTCTAAGCCATAATATACATTAATATTACGTCCACCTGTTTCTGGTCCAACAGAAATATTACTAAAATTACCATAAGTCGAGCCTTCATTTTTACAAGAAATATTTCCACTATTTATTATTGATGCATAATCGTCAATAAAAACATTACATATCAATCCAGTATTTGTAATTTTACAATTATTACCAATATATACATTTCCCATAAATGTTGTATTAAATATACCAGAATTAATTTCTTTATTATTATCAAATCGATTAATGATAAGATGACAATTGTCGGTGATGTTAAATGTATTATTGCGTATTGCAGCTACTGTGCTTTCGAGTAGTTTATCATTCTGATGTACTTCTTTCGATATGAAGATATTCTTCCAACATGTTGAACGATTTCCTTGTTGTTGCAACCTTTCTATAACCAAAGGAGATACTTGTACATAGTGATAATGCAAGTACTCTGGAGAGAAAACACTGCGAATATGTGCGATTTCACTCACAAGTTTTTGCATTCTGAGATATAAAATATTTTTTTTAAAAAAATCAAATTTCGCTGAAAAGTAAAGAGATAGTCGGGTCATGCAATACAAGGAAGAAGCGGTATGATTAACTCCTATATTATTAAAAATACTACCCTATAATAAAATCATGATAAATCATGTAAATAAAATCTATTTAAATCTTGAATCCTCTGTGTAATATATCTAGTGCTTCATCCATTTGTTTATCATTGATTGTTAATGGTGGAGCGAATCGGATGATATTTCCATGTGTTGGTTTTGCTAATAAACCTAATTTTGCTAAATTAACGCATATTTCCCAAGCATAATCTTTGCGGTTCGTATTATCAATGACAACAGCATTTAATAATCCTTTACCTCTAATACTTTCAACATTAGGTAATTTCATATTATTTATTTCATTACGAAATTTTTTACCCATTTTTTCTGCATTATCACTTAATTTTTCATCAACTAAAACTTTGAGTGATTCTGTGGCAACTCTACAGGCTAATGGATTGCCTCCATATGTACTACCATGTTGACCAGGTTTAATAGTTAACATAACTTCATTATTAGTTAATACTGCTGAAACTGCCATTGTACCACCACTTAATGCTTTACCTAAACATAATATATCTGGTTTTACATCTTCGTGATCACAAGCAAGCATTTTACCAGTACGACATAAACCAGTTTGTACTTCATCAGCAATAAATAACACATTGTATTTAGTACATAATTCACGAACCTTTTTTAAATAACCTGATTTAGGTACAACAACACCAGCTTCACCTTGAATTGGTTCTACCATAAATGCCGCAGTATTTGGATCAGAAATACTCTTTTCTAATTCAATTAAATTATCATATTCAATTAATTCAAAACCAGGCATATATGGACCATAATTACCATAAGATTCTGGATCAGTGCTTGATGATACAGCTGCTAATGTTCGACCCCAAAAGTTATTTTTTGCAAAAACAACTTTAGCTTTATTAGTTGGTACACCTTTCACTTCATAAGCCCATTTTCTTGCAAGTTTAATAGCACTTTCACCTGCTTCGACACCTGTATTCATTGTTAATACTTTATCATAACCAAATAATTTAGTTATATAATCTGCATATGAAGCCAATTGATCATTATGAAATGCTCTTGAAGTTAAAGTTAATTTTTGTGCTTGATCAATTAATACATTAATAATTCTTGGATGACAATGACCTTGATTTACTGCAGAGTATGCAGATAAAAAATCATAGTATTTTTTATTATCAATATCCCATAAATATACACCTTCGCCTTTATTAATAACTACAGGAATGGGATGGTAATTGTGTGCACTTTTATCACCTTCTAAGTCTAAATATACTTTACTTTTTGGTGTTATTAATATTTTTTCATTAATTGCAGTTGTAGTAGTTGATGCATAACGTGATACTCGAGAAAAACGATTTAATAAGGTCATATTGTACTTCATGGTTCCTCTTTATCATCAGGATTTGAAAAGATTACTATATGTTTTGCAGAATGCTAGCGCGTAGGTACTTCAAGTTGTCGATCGGTCGCAGTTTCGCCAAGAAAAACCTTTTTCACCGGCCCTAAAAATGGGAGGAATGGTAAACTCATCATATAACAAATATTCTGATACATAATTAAAACAAAATTGGACACATTTATTTTTAGCTACCTAGTATGCTCTCTATAAACATCTAATTTCCAAATTTCCCACTGCGATTGTACCGGTGCCGTATCGGTACCGGTACCAAAATTTGGTAAAAAAACGAAAAAAATCGTCGATGCTTTAAGAAAAATAAAAATCGGAGAAATGAGAGAATGCGATGTATCCGTATGATTTAGATTGATAAAAAATTGTAGATAAGTTTAACTAGATTGTCCAGGTCAGATTTGATTCAAATTCACAGAAAAAAAAAGAAAAATGTCACAAATGATTGATCCAGACTTAAAGGAACAAGTAAAATTAATATTATTAAAAAGTGGACCAAATCGTAGTTATGATGATATTATTACATTAAAAATATTTCTAAGTAAACTTGAATTCATGAAAAATCGTTTACCGGGATTACATCCTAAACAAGTAGATGATTTATGTTTAGGATTAACTCTTGAAACATTTTATTATAATGATTTTGTATTTCATCAAGGTGATGTTGGTGATAAGTTATATTTTGTTTTCACTGGTAAATGTGATATAAAAGTTAAATTTGAAGCTGATTTAGGTCATGGTATCAAAGAATCTAGAGAAAAAACAGTATTTTCTATTAGTGATGGTGCTCATTTTGGTGAAAGAGCATTAGAGTCTGATGAACCAAGGTAACTTACTTCATCAATAATCATCAACTACTTTACTTTCTTACTTGCATATTTATACATATTAGAGCTGCGTCGATTATTTGTACATCACCACAAGTTGAATTAATAAGTGTTACAAAGGAATGTTATGTAGCAATAATGAATCAATTATTTAATGAAGTTGTAGTTCCCAAAGGATCAAAACAAAGTATTGTTAATATATTATCAAAAGCAAGAGAAAAACGACAAAAAAGTGAAATTGAGGAAGTTGTAGCTTATTTTAAAAAGAAAGTTGCATTTTTTCAAAAATTTACTACTGATCAACAGACTGAACTTGCACGTGTTGCTGAAATTGTTAGTATTTGGGGTCAACAAGTATTGTTTAAGCAAGGACAAATAGGATCATGCTTTTATATTATATTAACTGGAAATGTTGAAGTATATGTAAATACACCAGAGGAAATGATAATTATGAAAAATAATGAAAATAAATCAAAAAGTGGTAGTAAAACAGATGGATTAGGACATAAAGTGAGTGTTATACCAGCAGGTGGTAGTTTTGGTGAAAGAGCATTAGAGAATGATTCTTCAGCTCGTATGGCTAGTATAGTTACTTCTGATTTGCTAACGGAACTTATCGTAATTTCTAAAGAAGATTATATCAATTTAATTTATGTGATGAATAGTGTAGATTCTATGGCTAAAATAACTTTATTACGCAAGACATTATTGTTTCGTGATGTTGATGTATCACACTTAAAGGAACTAGCTAAGTATATGGAACCTAGAAATTATAGATTAGATGAAGTGATATATTCTGTAGGTGAGCGGGCGATGGACATGTATATCATACAGAATGGTGAATGTCGTGTAGAAGTAAGTATTGAACAAACAAATACAAGAGCAACTAATACACTTACTAATGAGTCGAATAGTAACACAGAAATATTAAATATTGGGCGAATAGGACCTGCTTCTATATTATGCGACTTTATAACACAATGTGATTCAGTTCATGATACTGTTTATCAAACGGAAACAGTGAAAGCAAATACTCCTGTTGTTGCATATAGTATTGGTAAGAATGATTTCTTTAATTCAGTGGCTGAAATATCACGTGATACTATAATAAGCTTGGTAAAATACTATAAACCACCACTTCTTCCACATTTATGGGATATAAAACCTAAAATTGTTGGTGAAACGGAGTGGAAAAGAGGTGTTACATGGGTTAAATTTAGAGAAAAAATAACATCCAATTCAAGAAATCAAGATATTGTTGAGTCTTTACATTCATTACGATTTATTCATTTGAGTGAAAACAGTGGTAATGATCGTCCTCATAAGAATGTATTACCTGTAGTTCATTATAATCCATCTAACAGTTTATCAGAAGATTTAGAAGGTAATAGTATTCAGTCAACTATTGCACAGAGTCTCGTGTCAAAGGTCCCAGTCCCTGAGTTAGCAGATCCTAATTTCCCTGACGACGAATATATTAATACTTGTCTAACTGCAGCATCAACTAATACCAGACAGAAAATTAAGAATACAAATACAGATGCTGCGGCAACAGGGACTGAATTAAATGTATCAAAGTCATTACCTATATTGCCTTCTTACAAGAAGAAAGCGTTGGACCTACTATACCACAACGAGCCACTATCTAATCTTACTGGTCAACCAAGTGATAAATCAGATGATAAATTACCAGGAATCAATAAATTTGCATTCACTTTACTTCAATATCACCGCGAACCGTTAAGATTAGCTGCTAATAATGGTGTTGGTACTCGTCGATTAGTGCGTTGCCACTTTCGTGTGTGTGGCAATTATACTACTAATATGATAGCAAAGGAAGCGGCGATGAAATTAATGAGAAGTGTTAATATAAAGTTGTATAAGAATGATATTTACCTACAGGATGAACTGACTATTAATTGGAATCGATTCGTTGGTTACGATTGTATGCCGTTACAATCAACAGATCATTTTATAATATTTTGTCGTAATGCACCATTAGAGTATGCATCGTTTACTCTGAGCAAAGATTTGTTGCAACATGATTTTCCTTATGCATGTAGACCTAAATGCCAAATATACACTACTATAACAGTGCGTAATTTAGTTGATGCGCGCAATAGTCCGTTTGATTTTGATAATTCTGATGTAATGGCAATGCCTGATACTGCTGATATGAAACAAGAATTTTTAAAAAAGAAAGTTACCGTTCCGTTATTCTTATCAGAATTCTCTATGTTAAATGAGGTTTTAGCCACGTCATCTACATATATCGAGTCATTACGATATGGTTTGTCTACCGAAAGTAAGCCTTCAGAGCTAGCAAATTCAATGTTAACTGACTTTAATCCCTCATTATCTGTTGCTGATGAATCAAATAGTGTTACTGTTACTGGTGCTAATCGCTTGCGTATCTGCGTGGTACCATTATATGAGTGGCTCATAATATCGGATTCAACATTTAATGCATTCGATATTTCAAATAGATCGTATGAAGCGGTAGAAAGGCAATTGAAAGAGCTAGGAGATAGAAATGCGAATAATATATACGAAAAAGAAATGTTAAAAGCATTTCAAGAATCGAAATTATTGACAAATGTCAACTCACATGTACGAAGACTCACTCAACACGCTTACTTGCTTACTTACTTACTTGCTTACTAACAGGTAAATTCAAAGGAATATATAATGTCTAACTTGATTGGACTTAATGGTAATATAATAGGTAAAGAGGACGTGAAGCATATCTCCCCATTAGTTACATTGAAAGCATTAGATCGGGAGATATCTCGACGTCAATTATCCAAAGATTTTACTAAAAGTGCCAAGTTTAATAAGAGTAATAGGTAGTAATAACTCATTTATTAACTTACTTCACTTATTTACTAACTCAACTCACTCATAGTTCACAATCATTGATTACTAATGAACAAAATAAATCAAATGCTGTTGGCAACACGAAGGATGTCATGGTAGATTTACTACCTGGTCAACATCACAGTAGCAAGAAAGACAAACCATTGATTAATAATACCGCACCTGAGGATACGTTGAAAGCGTTAAGTAATAGTATAAATTTGCGCAAGAGTATGTTAGCATTGAATGATACATTGTGTGCGCATGAAACTGGTATCATATTATTTTCTATCTTCCTTTCTCACATCCTTACTGATTCAATTATAAGGTGGTGGTAATAAAAGAATGAGTGTATTAAACAAAATCACAGTCAATGAAGATGGTTATGTATCAAATGATGAAGATGAAGAGGTTAAATGGAGTACAAGAAGAAAAAATAATGAAAATACAGATGGTAAAGAAAGTGCTGGGTAAGTGCTTACTTATACATTCATTCCTTTCTATATCACTCATGGATGACTCACTAATTTTACTTTCTCAGGATGGGATTACTTACGCAGCGAATGATACTTTTTGATACCTTGAATACCGTACCATTAGAAGCTACTTATGACATTCAATTGAAATCATTAAATCCAAAGATAATTACAAAGAAGTCTTCAATCAATAGTTCAATAGTTAGTGAATATACATCTGGAAATCAAAATGAAAATGGTAATTCAATCACTCTCTTAATTATTCACTTACTAATTAAGTTATTCACGTAGGCAAATTAAAAACTAAATTAGCAGTTTTAGAGGATATGTTGCAACGCGGGAAAGAACTGTATCGTGGTGCAGGCAAAGTACATAATTATTCCAAGAAATATGACACAGATGATGAGTACTAGACCAGTGAGTGAGTAAAATGAAAAGAAACTTATTAATTTGTACATGAATTGTAATATTAGTTACATATTTTCGTTATTCTCTTCATCAATCCATTTATTATTATTTCTAAGATTATTTGGCAATTGTTGAATCGTTGTTGTTGAAGTAGAAAAATCAATATATCCTACGCCGTCGCATAACTCACATACATCTAATACATTTGATTCCCCTGAATAAACGTAAGTAAGATTAAGTCAAGGAAAGAGTGAAATGGTTACCTTTCCACATATATTTTCCTGTACCACTACACTGAGGACATTTAGGTAAACGTTTCTTCTTATTATTTTCTGGATTATTATTTTTCATATCATCATCATCTAATTCGTCATCTTGTAATAAATCATTTATTTCTCGTATTCCTGTAAGTTTTGTGAAAATACAATAGTAAGATAATAAGTAATTGAATTAATAAGTGACTAACAATGACCTCTATTATTGGCTCGTTTAATTGTAAAATAAGCTATTATAAGAAATCCAATATTAAATATTTGTTCACTAAACCCCTTAAAATTGGCTATAATATCAATATTTTCTCGTAAGCAATATTCGCCTGATGGTGTCATAAGTAATAAGTTAGTATGTATGATAAATTATTTGAATGATTATGAGTACTTGATGCTCCTAGTATATCTTTTATTACTTCATTTTCACTACAAGATGCTAAATGCTCAATAACAAAAAGTTGATAAAATGATTTTCTAGTATGAGCTTGAGCTGGAAAAACTACTTTATTTCGTAATAGTGGCTGGATTCTACTTTCTTGTCTATTTATTGCACGATTGAAGTAGTGTTTATGAAGACTCCAAGTACTTGCAACAGTCACTAATAATATAATTAACAAACGCATTTATTCTAAAAAGCTATGAATAATGATAGTAGGTGTGACTATGTTAACGTTTCATGAAAATAAAATCACAAAAAAGGAAATAATCCTTCAATTTTTTCTTTTTCGAAGAATTTTTAGAGGTGTGGAATAATGAAGAGAAGGAAAGAAGAAAAATAAAGAGGAAGATATCATCTACTCTTAAGTTAGAAATGAATGAGAACTCGCAATAATTGTACTAGTAAAATTTTTAGATCAAATATAACAAGTTATAATTTACAATTTATACTTTAAAATTTTTAAGCTATATAACCTACATTTTAATTATGTATGATGTATTCATTGTTTGTTATAATAATTAATTTCAACTAAACTCAGTTTTCAAATTAAACCTAACTCGACATCGATTTTAGCGAGACCATGACAGGTAATATCTAGTCCCGAGGCAGTCACTTTTAATGCAAGTAAGAAGAATAATAGCACGAAAAAAAGCAATATAATAACGTATTAATACGTGATATGATGATTAGCAACAATCAAGAGGCGCAAATGCGAGTGGTATCACCACCATTTGTATCATTACATGAGACTGAGAAATGGGAAAAAAGGGTTGAGAAGTTGAAAGAATATGATGTTTTAAAGGTAAAAGAATCAACAAATAGTAATGCGAGAATGGTAACGCCACTTACAATTATAAGGTAAGCAATATTGAACATTTCTTCATCACTATTTAATTCTTTATTTATTTAAGTAACAAACGAAGTCATGAAGATACATATGAGTCTGATGAAAACAATGAACCTATTGTGATGTATAAAGACCCAGCATTACCGTTTGGATTTCAACATAAGAGATGCAAAACGCAAAATGATGTAATAGAATTAACACCACAACAAGATATGAGTCGAAAATTATATGTATTTCAACAGAATATAGATCAACTAACCAATATATCTGAAGAGGATAAATTATTCGTCGCTAAATATCAAAAAGATATGTTAGCTTTAGAAAAATTTAAGAATTTTCATGATGTTAAAACAGTATTATATGATGGTATACGTGGTATGCAAATAATTTATAACTCTCCATTCTTAGTTACTTTACTCATTTTTTAATTTGTTAGGTATATCAATAGATTTAAGTACTAAAACATTAGTAAAAAGTAATCAAAATAATAATGAACCACCTCAAAAGCAACAAGGAAATCAATTAAGTGAACAATATGCACCATCTACTGCGTCAACATCTGTAGAGATACCACCGAGATCACCAAGATCATCTTCAGCAATACTAGAAGAACTTAGAAATAATGCAATAAAACTTCAAAGTAATGACAGTGATAGCGAGGATGACGATAATGTAAATGGAACCGCGGATGTATGTCTAACCTACTCATTTATTTACAATTCATTCACTAACTTACTTCCTGACTAGACGTTATTGAGTGAAGATAAAAAGGAGGCATTAGCTGGTATTGAAGCTTTTAATAAATTATTATTTTCTTGGAGTCAATCGAATCGATCTGAACCAGTACCTGCTAAAGCTGGTGTAAATTCGAGACCTTCAGGTACATTTCAGCCATATATTGACAAATTAATGGTTCAATGCAACGAAATTTTAAATGATATTAATGATTTATCAAATATTTATCGCAAGGTACAACTAATTTATCCATTTATGTATTCATTCAGTTTCTAAAGCACTTATTTGATCATTCTCTAAACAGGGTTTTAAGTTAAAATTACGTGAGTACTTAATTGTTGCATCTACTTGCAAGTATTTCCAATTAATTGAAGATAGATGTAGTTACACTGACGCAGAAAATACTGCAAGAGTTATCTATTCCATAGCTTCTGCTAAAACTAGTAAAATGTTTTCAGTCAGACGTAATGCTGAATCATATATCAAAGATGGTAACTCATATACTCATCTACTTACTCATTTACTCATTCACTCTTACACTTTTCTAGGAAAATTTAAAGAATTTACTCAAGGAAAACATGTCAAAACAATGTCAATATTTTACTTACCTGAAGTTAAACAGCAAATACTACAATTATGTGATGAAAAATCAGTCGCAAACAAAGGTATTGTGTTAAAATTCACCCAAGTACCAACTCAACAATTCATTCACGTATATAATTTTTGTAGGTAAAATTGATCCACTTCAAATGGCACGTGATGTCAATAGTATATTAATTCCAAAATTAAATGCTTCGGGATTACAATGTAAAGATGCACACATGCGACCATCACTAATGCGTAAAATACTCAAGGAAATTGGATATGCACAAAAGTACTTAGATGGTAGTGAATATTTCCTCAAGGTATTTCCTCGCTCTTTCTTAGTTACTGTCTCACTCACTTACTTCCTTACTTACTTACTCTTACTTAGGTTGCACAATTTGATGTCACAGAATCAAAAGAACAAATGAAAAAATCTGGTGCAAAATTACTTGTGGGAGCATGTCACTCGAGTAACAAGTGAAAATGTATATAATATTATATTAAAACTGTATACATTAAATATATTACAAATTGTGTTGTGTTTCTTCTTCATTTACGAGTGTCAAACATCAATAACTGTCTATTTACCTACCTCTTGATCTTACTGATAACTCTAATTCGGTATGATTATTGCCTATTCTAAGCTCAGCAAATGTAGAAGCATCTTTCAAGAAACCATGTCGTATATCTTTCAACTGCTGTTTACTGGCTGGTATATCACCTAAATGACTTGATATTAACTCTTTAAGTGATTTTACACTAGACGTTACAAGAATTTCAATAGAAATTATTTGTCCGTTAAATTTCCAATTTGAATAATTAGGATCAAATGGAACTTTGATTTTAAGTTGAATTGGTGATGGAAATCGAGCTGCAAATTCTGCGGCTGTTTCAACATGTACTGGAGCTGTATTAACAGGTTGTGCAGGTGGTACTGATTGCATAATAGTAGGTATTATTGGTGGATGCATTGCCATAGTAACAGCTGCAGGTACCACTATAGGTGTTACTCCCGCAATAATTGGTTGTGGAGGTAACACAGGCAGTGATGGTGTAAAATTAGCAGCTGGAAATGCAATTGGTGGTGGTATAACTGGTGGTGGGAAATTATATGCTGGTGCTGGTTTTTGGTTTAGATTTTGTTGTGATATACTAGCATCTGTATCATTTTTACTACGCTTCTCAACGGATGCATTCGCTGAACTATCACCAAAAATATCACTACGTTTTTTAGCAAATTGTCGCAAGTTATCAGCGATTGAACTACCTTCAGCATATCCAGTATCTTTTTGTTTTTCTAAAAATCTTGCTTGTTCTTCACGCCATTTAGGGTCTAATAGCTGTATTCTCATATGTTCACTAACTTCATTAATTGGTACTTCTCTTCCACTCAATGGATCTATCATAGTCAAATTAGCTGTCGATAAGACATCAGTATGGACACGTGGTGCATAATCATGAACAATTTTGAGATCAGTATCATCATCTTCAACAGATTGTTGTAATTTTTGTAATTTACTTTGACCTCTACTTGGTAATACAGGTGCTGGTGGTGGAGGTGGTGGTGGGAGAAGGTTACTATTACTTCTTTCAACTGTTACTTTGGTTTCATCTGTAGCAAGATCAAGACCATGCATATCATCAGCTAATGGTGCTAACAATTCATCTTCACCAAATTCTATTGTATCAACTACTACAAAATCACTCCAATCAACTGTTTTATCTTGTAATTCATTGCTATTGCCGTCTTCTTTCTTTTTCTGTTCAATCTCACGATTCCATTCATATCTATGCACTGCACTTTCTAATACATTCATTTTATTAGATGCAAACTTTTTTATTTTATCACGTAAATTTGCACTTGGATTTAACAATTTAGTGTAACATTCAACTAAATTTGTAAAATATGTAAATAATATATGTGTTGGTTTTAAAAAATCAAATGCTGGATTTCTTATTTCTAAATGAATGAGTAAGTAAATAAGTCAAAGAGAAAGTAATTATATAAGCAATGAGAGAATGTATACCTTTTGATGCTAACGCAGCTAGAAATTCTCTTCCATTAATTGCACAATATTGAGCTGAAAGCTTAATAACATCAACATCTAATGGTGTAATGCCATTAGGATGAGATAATAAAAATTCAAGTGGGTCAGGAGTATCAAGTGTTTTATTAAGAGCAAATCTAGCTATTGGAGTTGTAATAGATGCTTTAGCACTTGTAGCCACTTGTTTTGTTACATTATTCTCTGGTTTATTGGTTGGTACCGAGGCTGTGGTCGCAGTCGCGGTGGAATTATTCCCTGTGTATGTAAGTAAGTTATTGAATGAGTGATCGTATTGAGTGAAAGTATAACCTGTTGCTGCTACTGTTGCTGTTGTTGTAACAGTCCCCTCTTCATACTCACGTATTTTCATTTCATAATAAGCATGATATGGATCATATATTTTCATAAAATTAAATTTTGATGTTTGTCCTTCAGCTGAATTCATAATCTTTTCCTCGAATAATTTACCATTTTTAGCAACAAATTGTGCTGTTTTATCAACAACTGCACGTATATCAGGTGGTGGTATAATGACCCCTATATATATAGTAAAAAATGAGCAAAAACAAATAAATAAAGAATTTTAATGTTTAAGTGTCATATAATAGAGAGGGTGGTTTTACCTGTAACTTTTCCTTGTGAAACAGCCTCCATTGATGTTCTCTATCACTCAACCTGTGCAACAGAGAGATGATTGGGGTGAGTACAAGCAAAGAAATGTCCTTATCGTGTACAAGGTTCTGCGCAAATCTACCATGAAGAACCCGGCCCAGTGTTTTACTAACACCTATTTGACTAGAATCTAGCAGACTAAAGTGATAATTGTAAATGGTCTATAGATTAATTAATAATTATAATAAATTTGTTTTAGATAAGTAATTATTTAGGACACATTTAACTTTATTCTTTAAAAAACTATACTAGTAAACAGCCACAATTTTATTGTCTCTATTGAACTGCTATATATATTAATGTAAATTGGAAATTGTCAAAATTCATCATGAATGTTTAGTGATAATAATTCCACAGCTCTTCCCTTTTTGTTACGATGATGTCATTGCCGGGCAATGATTGCCCAAATAACACAAATTATAAAAGGATGTATTTAACGGTAGTAGCAGTCATGGTATTGTATTTGTCGGTAGCTCATGCATTCTCGCACAATTTGTCGCGTCAAAGCCGTTTATTACAACGTACTGTAACTAAAATGTCAGCAGATGTGAAATATAATGTTGGATTTATGTTTCCAGGACAAGGTGCACAAGCAGTTGGAATGTCAGTAGCATTGTGTGATGAAGTACCAGCAGCCAAAGAATTATTTGATAAAGCAT
>JACCDO011018332.1_pt1 | contig 25735 bp, 25 predicted proteins | sample 7446101 | NCBI WGS metagenome assembly JACCDO01 (sample SAMN15323440, study PRJNA562643) | freshwater metagenome | isolation source: river surface water | place: USA:Blue River Watershed | collected 2017-08-16 | reverse complement strand
GACATTGGTTTGCCGCCTTTAGATCCTGCCACAGACCGCGGCATGATTTGTGGCAGTCCGTCCATGCTCAAAGAAATATCAGAGATGCTTGATGCCAAAGGTTTCAAGGTATCCCCAAGCCTTGGTCGCTTAGGTGACTACGTATTTGAGCGAGCATTCGTTGAAACTTAACTGAATAGAAAACTAGTTATGTACCAATACAATCCTATTGATCAAAGTATTGTTGACGACCGAGTCAAGCAATTTAGAGGGCAGGTTGAAAGACGACTAAAAGGCACTTTGCCTGAGGAAGAGTTTCGTCCTTTGCGTTTGCAAAATGGCCTTTATTTGCAGCGTCATGCATACATGTTGCGCATTGCAATTCCGTATGGGTTATTCAATAGCCAGCAAATGCGCATGTTTGCCCAAATTGCCGATCAGTACGATCGCGGTTATGGCCATTTCACGACTCGCCAAAACATTCAATTCAATTGGCTTAAGTTAGAGGACACGCCCGCAATCCTCGCAGATTTAGCAAGCGTTCAAATGCATGCCATTCAAACTTCTGGTAACTGTGTGCGCAATATCACCAGTGATCCTTTTGCTGGTGTGGCTGCCGATGAAATCGTGGATCCTCGCCCGATTTGTGAGTTATTGCGTCAATGGTCAACGCTCCATCCAGAGTTTGCTTTTCTTCCAAGAAAGTTCAAGATTGCGGTCAGTGCTTCTGAAGAAGATCGAGCCATTGTTGCAGCTCATGATTTGGGTCTCTTTTTAAGAAATAATGAACAGGGTGAGTTGGTTGCCGATGTTTTGGTTGGTGGTGGCATGGGTCGTACCCCCATCATTGGCACCATCATTCACCATGGTCTACCCTGGCAAGAGTTGCCTAACTATATTTCGGCTGTATTGCGTGTTTATAACCTACACGGTCGTCGTGATAATTTATACAAAGCCAGAATTAAGATCCTTCTGAAGGCCCTTGGGGTCGAAGAGTTCACGCGTCAGGTGAATGAAGAGTATCAATTTTGGCAGGGTGGCAAACAAGCTTTTACCCAAGATGAGTGGCAACAAGTGGCTCAGTATTTTGTGAAGCCAACATACAAAACATGTGTCTCTTTAGATGAGTCCAGCATTGTTTCAAAAGCTCCTGAATCAGAGAGAAAGTCTTTTACACGTTGGCTTGAAAGAAACGTTAAAAAGCATCAAATCAGTGGATATGCCAGTGTTTTACTTTCATTGAAGCCTCATGGCACTGTGGCTCCGGGGGATATTGACTCCGATCAGATGAGAAAAATTGCTGATTTGGCCGATGAATATAGTTTTGGATTGATTCGCTCGACTCATGAACAAAATTTGGTTTTGGCTGATGTAGAGCAAACGCGTTTATATGAGCTATGGAAGCATGCAAAATCTTTAGGCTTGGCTTTGCCCAATATTGGATTATTGACTGACATCATTGCCTGTCCGGGTGGTGATTTCTGTTCTTTGGCCAATGCCAAATCCATTCCGATTGCCAATGACATTCAAAAAAGATTTGATGATCTAGATACTTATTTGATATTGGTGATATCACACTCAATATTTCAGGATGCATTAACTCCTGTGGTCATCATCACGTCGGCAATATCGGCATTTTAGGAGTCGATAAAGATGGTCAAGAGTGGTATCAAGTAACTCTGGGAGGCGAGCAAGGTCTTCAAGCAGCCATTGGTAAAGTGATTGGTCCTTCATTCTTTGCCAGCGATATGCCTGACGTGATTAGTGACCTGATTCAGGTCTACATTGAATTGCGTGAGCCAGAAGAATCATTTATTCAGACCTATCGTCGCGTGGGAGTGGAGCCATTCAAAACCAGGGTCTACGCCAATAAAGAGAAAAAAGATAAAAACAACAAAATTGGAGAAGATGCACATGGCTAAGCTCATACGTTATCCCAAGGGCGGTGTTGCTGAGGTGGTGGACAGCCAATGGCAGATTCTGACTTTGGATTCTCAAGAACCACTGGGTTCGGGTTTGTATTTGGTGCCATTTCAGTATTGGCTCAATCACTCAGACTCTAAAGAGATTCAGGCCAAGTATTTGGCAGGTGAATTGGGTGTTTGGTTCGCCAGTGATGCGGATTTGACCGCTCATCGAGATGTGATTTTGGCCGGCATGAAGTTTTGGACCATCATCGCGCTTGATTTTCCAATTTTTAGAGATGGTCGAGGATTCAGTCATGCGGCCATTCTTAGAGAGAGATTGGGTTGGCAAGGCGAATTGCGAGCGATTGGAGATGTGCTAATTGATCAACTATTGCAGATGGCAAAAGTTGGTTTTGATAGCTTCTTATTAAGACCGGACCAAGATGAATCGGTTGCCCTTAAGCAATTTGAAATCATTCATCACCGATTACAAAACGATTGGCGTGCAGGACGTGACCAATTGAGTGGAGAAAATCATGCCAGGTAATAGTCCTTTGTGGCAGGTTCCTAAGATGGAGTTGCCCCATGCACATCTTGTAAACCTGCAACAGGTATTGGAAGAACGTCTGACAAGAATCAGCAATCAATTCAACGATGTTCGCTTTGCAACCAGTTTGGCTGCTGAGGACATGGCGGTCACAGATGGAATTGCTAAATATGCAAAGTCGATTCGTATTTTCACGCTTTTCACGGGCCGTTTGCATGACCAAACCATTCAAATGAAAAACACGGTTGAAAACCACTATGGTCTCTCAATTGATGGGGTAGAGCCTCAAGTGCAAGATGTTCAAGCATTTATTGCTCAATATGGTTTGAATGGTTTTTATGACAGCGAAGAAGCCAAAAAGAGCTGCTGTTATGCCAGAAAAGTAAAGCCTTTAGAACTTGCCTTGAATGGTGCTCAGGCTTGGGTAACAGGTTTGAGACGTTCTCAAGCCATCACTCGAAATGAGCTGACATTTGAAGAGTTGGATGAAGTTCGAGGCATTCCAAAATTTAATCCAATTTTTGATTGGAGCGATGACGATCTTTGGGCCTATTTGGCTTGGCAACAGGTGCCTTTGCATCCATTGCATCATCAAGGTTATCCAAGCATTGGATGCGAGCCTTGCACAAGAGCTATTCGAGCCGATGAGGATTTGAGGGCGGGGCGTTGGTGGTGGTTAAACAAACAAAGTAAAGAGTGCGGTTTGCATCTGAAATAAATATCATGACAAAAGAACAAACACAATTACACAATGAGCATTTAGATTGGCTTGAGGCTGAATCTATTTACATTATTCGTGAGCTAATTGCTCAAGCCAGTCGTCCTGCCATGCTCTTTTCTGGCGGAAAAGATTCAATCGTGATGTTTCACTTAGCCAGAAAAGCCTTTCGTTTTGGCAGTCGTCCTATTCGTTTGCCTTTTCCTTTGTTGCATATTGATACGGGTCACAACTACTCTGAAGTCATTCAGTTTAGAGATGAGATTGTTCGGCAAACAGGTGCTGACTTAATTGTGGAGTATGTGGAAGAGTCCATTCAAAAAGGCAGTGTTAAGTTAAGAAAAAGTACGGATTCTCGCAATGCTGCTCAGGCCATTACTCTTTTAGAGGCAATCGAAAAGCATGAGTTTGATGCGTTGATGGGTGGTGCAAGACGTGATGAAGAAAAAGCCAGAGCCAAAGAGAGAATCTTTTCATTCAGAGATGAGTTTGGCCAGTGGGATCCTAAGGCACAAAGACCTGAACTTTGGAGTCTTTATAACGCACGTATCGCCAAGGGTGAAAATATGCGAGTTTTTCCAATTTCAAACTGGACGGAACTAGATATTTGGCAATACATTGCTCGTGAAAATTTGGCCTTACCAAGTATTTACTATGCTCACCAACGAGAGGTTGTTAAAAAAAATGGCTTATTAGTGCCTGTGACGCCATTGACGCCGAAGCAGTCTGATGAAATCAGTGAAATCCTCAGTGTTCGATTCCGCACTGTGGGTGACATCAGTTGTACCTGTCCGGTGATCAGTGAAGCCAATTCACCTGAAAAGATTATTGCTGAAACAGTGCTTTCAGAAATTACTGAGCGTGGTGCTACACGCATGGATGACCAAACCAGTGAGGCCTCCATGGAGCGTCGCAAGAAAGAGGGGTACTTTTGATGGAACAACTTCACAATAAAAATACGCATGGCGTGGTGCGTTTCATTACCTGTGGCAGTGTGGATGATGGCAAGAGTACCTTGATTGGTCGTCTGCTTTATGACACCAAAGCGGTTTTGACAGATCAGATACAGGCACTCTCTAAAACCAAGCATTCTCGAGTGACTGCCTCCGATGCCGCCATTGATTTGGCTTTATTGACGGATGGTCTTGAGGCTGAGCGTGAGCAAGGGATTACGATTGATGTGGCCTACCGGTATTTTGCGACTGCAGATCGTAAGTTCATTGTGGCAGATGCACCTGGTCATGAGCAGTACACCCGAAATATGGTCACGGGAGCTTCACAAGCCGATGTGGCTATTTTGCTAGTAGATGCTACACGCATTGATACTGCTCAACGTGATATTCAATTGTTGCCTCAAACCAAGCGACATGCAGCCATTGTAAAAATGTTGGGTTTGAAGCATGTCGCAGTGGCAATTAATAAGATTGATTTATTGAATTTTGATCAAGATATTTTCAAAAAAATTCAAAAAGAAATTTTAAATTTAGCAACAACTTTAAATCTGCCAACACCTCAAATTTTCCCAGTTTCTGCTTTACTGGGTGACAACATCGTCAGCCCCTCAAAGAACTTTAATTGGTATGAAGGTCCAACCTTGCTCGAATGGTTGGAGGGTTTGGATGTCAGTTCTGATAAATCAAGTTCACAGTTAAGATTTCCAGTTCAATATGTCGCCCGTCAGGATGGAAGTGCCGCTGAGGATTTTAGGGGCTATCTTGGCAGGATTGAGTCAGGCGAGATTCGTCAAGGTCAGTCTGTCAAGATTCTTCCCGCTGGTTCATTAGCCACAGTTTCAGAAATTTTTATTTCCAATGGAGTCAATAGCTTTAGCCAAAACCAAAGCGTAGATGTGGCAAAAGCTGGGGACGTCATTGCGATGACTTTTGTTGAGGATGTCGATGTGTCGCGCGGTGACATGATTGTTGCGCAAGACAACTCTGTAGATCTTTTGAGCAAACAACTGATTGCTGATATTTGTTGGTTAGATCTAGATGTCTTATCGACATCTAGAAAATATATCTTAAGACACGCGACCAATACGGTATTTGCAAAAGTAAAAAATATTATCCAAATATTAGATATTGAAACTTTGTCGCATGCTGTCAAGGCTGAGTCGTTGGGGGTCAATATGATTGGACAAGTTGAGCTCACTTTGCAAAAGCCCATCATCGCTGATTTGTTTGATGAATCTTTGGCAACAGGTTCATTTGTTTTGATTGATGAAGTCACCAATCACACCGTGGCTGCTGGCATGATTCGAGAGGTACTACAGTGAGCTCTGGAAAAGTCTATTTAGTTGGTGCTGGACCTGGCGCTGCAGATTTAATCACTGTGCGAGGCATGAAGCTATTGCAGCTTGCTGACATTGTCTTTCATGATGCTTTGGTTGATCCTGAGATGCTTGACTATTGCAAGCAAGCCATTTTGGTGCCAGTGGGTAAGCGTTGTGGAAAGCATTCAGCAGCACAGTCGTTTATTAATAAGCGCTTGATTGACGCCAGTAAAAAATATCAAACCATTGTCCGACTCAAAGGGGGGGACCCCATGATTTTTGGGCGAGCTGATGAAGAAATATCTGCATTGGAAGAAATTGGGATTGAAGTAGAGGTTGTACCTGGGATTACGGCTGCTTTGGCAGCCTCAGCATCCTTGAAGCAATCTCTAACTCTAAGAGGTATTTCAAGAAGTGTGGCCTTTTATACACAAGTCAAAGCTGAGAACGAGCAAGAGGCGTCATTGCCTAATGCGGACACCTTGGTGATTTATATGGGGCGATCTAATTCAGTTCAACTGGCCGAGCAATTACTCAAGCAAGGAAGACCAAAATCAACGCCCGTACAAATCATTGAATCTATTAGTACTCAAAAAGAGCGATCCTTGGCTCTGACGCTTCATGAGATGTCGCAGGGTCAAGCCAATCAATGGTTTAATTCTGAATCGCCCGCTTTATTGCTAGTCGGTGCAGTATTTGGCAATCGCCTGCAGAACTCCGAGGTTTTCTCCGACCGCCGGCTTTACGCTTAAGTTCAAAAGAGGGTATTTCTGGCGGCAAGCCTCAATTAATTTGGGTAAGTCCTCTCGAATATGCCCTCCTTGACCTAAAAACACGGGTACAAGGGTTACAGTATTCAGTCCTTTTAGGCTGAGTTCCCCAAGCGCATCTTCTAATGATGGAGTCATTAGCTCCAAAAAAGACAGCGCTACTTCAGTTTCACTATTATTTGATTGAATTATTTCTTGCACCTTAATCAGCGGCTCTTTCCACCGAGGATCTCGAGCGCCGTGGGCAAATAAAATAATCGCTTTTTTAGTCATGATGTTAGTATAAACATTGATTGAATATCACTCAGAGCTTTATTGACTATTAATACAAGATAATTAAAGGATGCTATGAAACACTTCGTCAAATTAATCACTGCTTTATCTTTTGTGATCTTTTCAGGTCACACATTTGCGCAATCAACCAAGATTGTTTATCACGTGAACGAAGGCGTGCAACAAGCCAGTCGCGCGATTGGTAACATCCGCAACCATTTGAATGCCGACCCTAAGGCAAAAATTGTGGTGGTCACGCATGGCCCAGGGATTGATTTTTTATTAGAGGGTGCTGAGAACATGGCGGGCACTAAATTTTCTGGAGCGATTGGTGATTTGGCGAGCAAAGGCGTTGAATTCAGAGTCTGTAACAACACCTTGGTTTCAAGAAAGATTCCAAAGGAACAAGTCGTGATGGAGGCCAAAATCGTGCCATCTGGTGTGGCTGAGGTGGCCAACTTGCAAGCCAAAGAGCAATATGTTTATTTGAAGCCTTAAGAGAATGGCTTCAAAAGAAGCCTCAAGACTTTTAAAAAAGTTTAATCTTCAAACAAAAATGCCGCTGAAATTTCAGCGGCATTTTTATTGAAGGATACTCTGATTACTTCATAGCAGTAATTACTTCATCGCAGCGCTCATGATGCTATTAAGTGTTGCGCTTGGACGCATCACTTGTTCTAGCTTCTTAAGGTCTGGTTTGTAGTAACCGCCGATATCGGCTGGCTTACCTTGAACTGCCGACAATTCCATCACGATCTTCTCTTCATTGTCAGCCAACTGCTTGGCCAACTTACTAAAGTGTGCTTGAAGTTCTTTGTCTTCAGTTTGAGCAGCCAATGCTTGTGCCCAGTAAAGAGCCAAATAGAACTGGCTACCACGGTTATCTAATTCACCGGTTCTTGAAGAGGGTGATTTTCTATTCTCAAGCAACTGACCTGTGGCTTCGTCTAGTGTCTTGGCCAAGATCTTGGCTTTGCTGTTGTTCTTCTTGATGCCCACGTCTTCAATCGATACAGCCAAGGCCAAGAATTCGCCTAAAGAGTCCCAGCGCAAATGGTTTTCTTCCACCAACTGTTTCACGTGCTTAGGAGCTGAACCGCCAGCACCAGTTTCAAATAAGCCGCCACCATTCATCAAGGGCACGATAGACAACATCTTGGCTGATGTGCCTAGCTCAAGAATTGGGAACAAGTCTGTGAGGTAGTCACGCAAAATATTACCTGTGACAGAAATCGTATCTTTGCCACGAATGATGCGCTCTAGGGTGTAACGCATTGCACGTGTTTGAGACATGATCTGAATATCTAAACCTGTGGTGTCATGATCTTTTAAGTAGGTTTTGACTTTCTTGATCAACTCAGCTTCATGAGGGCGGTACTCGTCTAACCAGAAAACAGCCGGCGTGTTGGATTGACGTGCGCGAGTCACGGCCAATTTCACCCAATCTCTGATTGGCGCATCTTTCACTTGGCACATGCGCCAAATATCGCCTTCTTCCACGTTTTGCTCGAGCAAGACAGTGCCATCTAATGTCACGATGCGGGCAACACCTGGCTCTGAAATCTCAAAGGTCTTGTCGTGTGAACCATATTCTTCAGCTTGCTGAGCCATCAGACCAACGTTGGGTACGCTACCCATGGTCACAGGGTCAAAGTTGCCGTGTGTTTTACAGAAGTTGATCATCTCTTGGTAGATACGTGCAAAGGTACTTTCAGGCATCACCGCTTTGGTGTCCTTCAAGCGACCATCAGCACCCCACATCTTGCCGCCTGCACGAATCATCGCTGGCATGGAAGCATCAACAATCACATCATTCGGTGAGTGAAGGTTGGTAATACCTTTGGCAGAGTCCACCATCGCCAATTCTGGGTTGTGCTCGTGACAAGCATGTAAATCATTGATGATTTCTTCACGCTTAGAGCTTGGTAAGCTGGCAATTTTTTCATAGACGCTACTCAAACCATTGTTGGCGTTCACGCCCAATTGTTTGAACAGTTCGCCATGCTTTTCAAAAGCTGTTTTGTAGAAAATTTTCACAGCGTGACCGAACACGATGGGGTGAGACACCTTCATCATGGTGGCTTTTACGTGTAGAGAGAACATCACGCGAGTTTCATAAGCGTCTTGAATTTGCTCTTCATAGAACTTGCACAAAGCTTTCTTGCTCATGTACATGCTGTCAATGATTTCACCTTCAAGCAAAGAAACTTTCTCTTTAAGAACGATTGTTTTACCTGTTTTGGTCACCAAGTCCATGCGCACATCGCAGGCCTTTGGAATTACCATCGACTTTTCGCTGGAGTAAAAGTCGCCGCCATGCATGTGAGAAACGTGCGTGCGAGAAGCTTGACTCCATTTACCCATTGAGTGAGGGTTCTTACGAGCATATCGTTTCACTGCTGCTGGAGCGCGACGGTCAGAGTTACCTTCGCGCAAGACGGGGTTTACTGCACTGCCTAAACACTTAGAGTATCGAGCGCGAATTGCTTTTTCTTCATCGTTCTGTGGATTCTCTGGGTAATTCGGAATCTTGTAACCCTGAGATTGCAACTCTTTGATCGCGGTTGTTAACTGATTCAGTGAAGCACTGATGTTTGGAAGTTTGATGATGTTGGTATCAGGCAATAAAGTGAGCTTGCCTAATTCACTTAAATTGTTAGGAACTTTTTGTTCGTCTGTGAGAAAGTCTGGAAATTCAGCAAGGATTCGAGCAGCAACAGAGATATCGCTTTCTACAACATCAATATTGGCAGGTGCCGTAAAAGTTCTGATGATTGGCAAAAAAGAAGCCGTGGCTAAATACGGGGCTTCGTCTGTCAATGTATAGATGATGGTTGATTTGTCCTTGCTCATTCTTTTGTCCTCTTTTTATGAATACACGTCTGATGCTTTTTATTTCAACTACTTTTTTAACTGAAATCACAAACAATGCTTTTGACCTTTTAAGTCGGCATTGCGGCAACTGATTTTAATCACTGAATCTTTGATTATCCTTACCTATTTCAACTAAGTAAAATTTCTACTGTTTTTATAAGTAATTGATTCATTTGAAAAATAGGTAAAAGCCCTGAGTAACAGGGCTTTTATGGGACTTAATCGGACTTTTTTTGCTTCAGGTCAAAAAAGGATAGTCGGTATAGCCTTTTTCATTGCCCCCGTAGAAAGTACTGCGGTCGTAGGGGTTCAAAGGGGCCTTTTGAGCCAATCTTTCGGCCAAGTCAGGATTAGAAATGTACAGGCGACCAAAGGCGACTGCATCAGCTTGATTGTTGGCCACTGCGGCTTCAGCGCTAGCACCATCAAAGCCACCGGCCATGATTACTTTGCCCTTGAAAAGATTCTTAAACAATTCAGAGGTGCTGGGCATGTTGCTAGCAACTTCATCACTGCCGCCTGCGCCAGTGGAACGAGGTTCGATCAAGTGGAGGTAAGCCAAATTCAAGGGATTCAATTGCTCAATCACGTAAGTGAACAATCCCACTGGGTCTTTGTCGGACATGTCATTGAAAGTGCCATACGGGGATAAGCGCACACCGACACGATCACTACCCCAAACTTCAACCACCTCACGCAATACTTCTAAAAGTAAACGTGTGCGATTGGCAAAACTACCTCCATAGCCATCGGTGCGTTGGTTACAAGAGTCTTGTAAAAATTGATCGAGCAGGTAACCATTCGCAGCATGAACCTCTACTCCATCAAAACCAGCTTCTTGAGCCAATTGAGCGGCATGTCGGTAGCTGGCGAGTAGACCAGGTATCTCGGCTTCCGTGAGAGCCCAAGGGGTTTCATAAGGAGCCAATTGCCAAGAAGCGGTGTAAACCTGACCCGAAGGTGCAATTGCAGAGGGGGCCACTGGCAAACCATCTTCTGGATGATGAGAGGAGTGAGAGATTCGACCCACATGCCACAGTTGCATCACAATTTTTCCGTTCTTGGCATGAACTGCCTGGGTCACTGACTTCCATGCTTGCATTTGCGCATCGCTGTAGATACCAGGAGTGCCTGGGTAGCCTTTGCCTAAAGGAGAAATCTGGGTGGCTTCGGTGATGATCAAGCCTGCACTGGCGCGTTGGGCGTAATAAGTAGCCGCCAAATGACCGGGAACATCGCCAGCCCCAGCTCTCATGCGTGTCAGAGGAGCCATCACCAAACGATTTTTAATTGAAATAGCGCCTAATTTTTCTGGTGTGAATAGTTTCATGAAGTTTTGTCTCTTTATGATTAGTCGAATATCTTGCTAGTTTAAGAAAGTTTGACCCTGTTTGCAGAGACTTACTAAGCATGTCACTTTTGTTACATATGACACTTTTAGTAATTAATTGACCTATAATTCGTCTACAAAAGCAAAAAGACAATAGCCCTGGAGATAATGAGTCAATGAAAAACAAAGACTTGCAAGAGATTTACTTTCGCTTTTTAAATTTGGTGCGTTCCATTGAAGAGCTGCCTAGCTTTCCAAAATTAGACGCCACTGAAAATCAATTGCTCAATGAAGTGGCCACCCATTGGAAAAAGGGTGAGCGCTTGTTGGTCAGTGATGCCATTGCCATGCGTGAGATTGGTTCTCCAGCCACTTTGCATGCACGCTTAAAACAACTGCGCGATAAAAACATGGTGACCTATGTGGTTGAATCGGATGGTCGCAAAAAATACATTGAACCAACCCCAACTGCCTTGAAATATTTCGCAGATATTTCAAATTGCATGGTGGAAGCCACGGCCAAATAAACCCTGAGTTGAATCAGCGGTTTGAGCAAACCTCAATGCTGATTGAGGATGATTCAATCAGCTGCGATGACCTTGCCAGGGTTCATCAAGTTGTGAGGATCTAAAGCTTTTTTAATGGCTTGCATCACGCCTAGGGCCACTGTGCCACGATGACCTTTGAGGTAGCCCACTTTTTGTTGTCCAACACCGTGCTCTGCTGAGATCGAGCCATTCAGTTTTTCAACTTCTGCGTAGACCAAGGCTTGGATCTCTTTGGATTGGCTCGTGAAAAATTCTTCTGTTTGCACTGAGGTCGGGCCTGCAATGTTGTAGTGCAAATTGCCATCGCCCAAGTGACCATAATTGATCACGCGTACACCTGGATATCGATCTCTGAGCATTTGATTGCAGGTGCTAATGAACTTAGGTATCGCTGAGATGGGTAAAGAAACATCGTGTTTGATGTTCGGGCCATCATCCGCTTGAGCCAATGGCACATGTTCACGCATGTCCCAGAACTTTCGGGCTTGAGCCAAGTTGCTGGCAATGGCGGCATCCGTGGCGCAACCCGATTCAAGAGCGCCTTCTAAAATAGATTCCATCAATTGCATGGCGTGTTCTTCACTCTCGTAATCAGAAATCTCGACCAATACTTCATAAGGGTTCGGTTCTGAGACGGAGCTTTCTAAAGGACTCGCCAAAGCGGGGTAGTAATGTTTTAAAAGTGCCAAGCTTTCATCGGACATCATTTCAAAACCAGTGAGTTGCGCTGAAGCGCCTGCTTGAAATCGATTGAGGAGTTCCACAGCTGCTTCTGCACTAGGAACCGCTACTAAGGCCGTCCAGTTCGCCACAGGTTTCGGAAATAATTTCATTACAGCGGCTGTGATGATTCCCAAGCTGCCTTCAGCGCCAATGAACAAGTCGCGCAAATCATAGCCTGTGTTGTCCTTGCGTAAGCCTCGCAAGCTATTCAGAATTTCACCATTGGGCATCACCACTTCAAGACCTAAACACAATTCACGGGCATTGCCATAACGTAAAACAGAAGTACCGCCCGCGTTGGTTGAAAGATTGCCCCCAATCATGCAACTGCCTTCAGCGCCTAAGCTTAAAGGGAAGTAGCGGTCAGCTGCGGCAGCAGCTTCTTGCAGCGATTGCAAAATCACACCCGCTTCAACGGTGATGGTTTGGTTGGAAGTGTCAATGGCGCGCACACGGTTCATGCGCTGCAAAGAAATCACCACTTGTCGACCATTGGGATTCGGGGTAGCACCTCCGCACATGCCGGTATTGCCCCCTTGAGGCACGATCGCCACATGATTGGCCACGCACAGCTTCACAATCTCCGACACTTCCTCAGTCGACCCTGGTCTCAAAGCAGCGATTGCTTGGCCACGATAACGTTTGCGCCAATCGACCAAATAGGGTTCGAGATCATCAGGAGTTGTGATCACCTGATCTTTGCCAACAATCTTCTCTAATGCGAGAACCAATGCTTGATCTGTTAATGACATCTTGTCTTCCTCGATTTTTTACTTAGTTTTTTGATTCAGTTGTTGACTGAAGTGCTTCTTCTTGGGCTTTCTTGAGTTTGGCAATTTTCTTTAAAGGTTTTAAATAAGCCAAGAGTGCAAAGTATGCAATCAAGCTCAAAATAATTTCAAGACCAGCCATCACTGCTGATAAGCCCTTGTCATTCAGACGGACCACACCTTCAATGAAGTACAGCATTACCAACATCGAAGCCCATTGCATGGTGTAGTTGCGCGCTTGCCAAATGCCTTTTAAGGCAAATAGCAAAGGCAAAGCTTTGATTACCGCCCAAGAGCCTCCGGGTTTGATGGGGGCGAGCACTGCCTCCCACAAAATACATAAAGCAATCAATCCAAACCAAGCAAACCAGGCAATCAACCGCCAATGGTCTTTGGGTTTTAGTTCGGGGTGTGCAGTGATGGGCGTGTTCATGCAGATAATCGACGCGCAATCTCAGCCAAACGTTGACCTTGAGCCAGCGCCAATTTTTTCTCTTCAGCTGAGATGGGAGCTGAGCCGTCGGCCTTGGCGAAATGAGTCACACCATAGGGGCTGCCACCCGTTTGAGTGTTCATGAGTTCAGGGTGACTGTAGGGTAGACCCACCATCACCATGCCATGGTGCATCAAAGGAATCATCATCGACAGCAGGGTACTTTCTTGACCTCCGTGCATGCTTCCGGTGCTGGTGAAGACGCAAGCCGGTTTGCCGATCAAAGATCCTGAAAGCCATTCGGATGTGGTGTTGTCTAAAAAATATTTCATGGCTGAGGCCATGTTGCCAAAGCGAGTTGGTGAGCCCAATGCCAAACCGGCACATTCTTGTAAATCTTTGTTTTCAACATAAGGGGAGCCACTGGCTGGGATATCAGATTCAGTCGCTTCGCAAACCGCTGAAACTGCCGGAACTGTGCGCAAGCGGGCGCCAACACCTGGAACACTTTCGATGCCCTCAGCGATCAATTCCGCCAATTGACGGGTGGCCCCGTGTCTTGAGTAATAAAGAACCAAAATTTCAATGTCTTTGTTTGCCATAGATTTGTACTCAGATTGATATCTTGCTTATGATAGAGCCGTGCAAGTAATTCGTCATAAAGACTCTCTCCTCGATTTTTTTAGCTATATGCGCAGTCGTGCCAAGCTGGTACGAATCAATGAAATGGCTGGCAGCCTATCATTCACGACCATCTTGTCGATTGTGCCTATGGTAACGGTTTCCTTCTCTTTGATGGCGGCTTTGCCACGATTTTTGAAGTTGCGCAAAGCCTTTCAGGATTGGTTATCTGACAACTTGATTCCTGGAGCCATTGGTGACCCGATTCTGATGTACTTGAACCAATTTGCCATAAAGGCAAAGGGGTTAACCATCTTTGGTACTTTGGGTTTGGTGATCGGTGTTTTCTTTACTTTAATCACCGTTGAAAATGCCTTCAATCGAATTTGGGGCGTTCAAAACCCACGACCTTTTTTAAAGCGCATGGGTATTCATTTGGTCACGACTATTCTTGGACCCTTGTTGTTGGGCTTGAGTATTTATTTGAGCTCGATGGTACTCAGTGCCTCGAAGGGCTTGATTGGACCTCTCAGTCAGGGTTTTAATTTCATGGCTGATTTTTTCCCGATCGTCTTATCCACCCTGTCTTTCACCTTGGTTTATAAAATCTTGCCCTATGACAAAGTAGAGTGGCGCGATGCCTTATGGGGTGGAGTTGGGGCTGCGGTGGTTTTTGAGTTGGCCAAATCTGCCTTTACTTGGTTTGTGGCCAGTTTCCCCATCTATAAAACGGTTTATGGCGCTTTTGCCATCTTGCCTCTGTTCTTGGTTTGGATTTACCTCACTTGGTGGGTAACCTTAGCAGGCGCCACCGTGGTCGCCAATCTACCGATCGTGAGGGCTTGGGAGCGCCGACCCACATCAAACCCCTCACTGGGGTAAGTCCTGATAGGGCGCCTCTATCTTGAGAGAATGCCTGCTGATAGACTGTTTCTTATGCAAGGATTTACCTGGTTAAAGCGCCGGGCATAATTCAGTCACTCAAACAAAAATGATTGGAGCCAACATGAAAGTCAGTGATATTTTAAGATTTAAAGGTGCAACCCTTTACACCGTTGCCCCTGACACATCACTTTCTGCTGCTGTTCACATCATGGCTGAAAAAGACATTGGTTCTTTGGTGGTCATGCAATATTCAGAACTGGTTGGTATTCTGACTTTCCGTGAAGTGATCAATACCTTGGCTAAAAACCATGGCAATCTTGGAACGGCTCATGTGGGCGATGTCATGGAAAAGTCACCCATGACTTGCACTTCTGAGATGGATCTTGATGAAGCCCGTCGCATCATGTTGGATAAGCACATGCGTTACTTACCAGTCTTAGATGGCAACACCCTCAATGGTGTGATTTCTTTTTATGACGTTGCAAAAGCGGTTGTGGAAGCTCAAAGCTTTGAAAACACCATGCTCAAAGCCTACATTCGTGATTGGCCGGCCGCTGAAGATGCCAGCACCAACACCAAGTAAACGCTAAAAACTAAAAACGACAACCAAAATCAAGTCAAATGGCCAGACCAATGTCATAATCTAGGCATGGCTGGAAGCACACTAGGACACTTATTTCGTATCACCACTTTTGGTGAATCTCATGGACCTGCGATTGGCGCAGTCGTTGATGGCTGCCCTCCGGGCATGGCTTTGACTGAAGACGACATTCAGGGAGACCTTGATCGTCGCAAACCAGGGACTTCCCGTCACGTGACGCAACGTCAAGAAGCCGACAAAGTAGAAATTCTTTCAGGTGTGTTTGAAGGCAAAACGACCGGCACGCCGATTGCTTTGGTGATTCGTAATACAGATCAGCGGAGTCAAGACTACGGTGATATCTTGGATAGTTTCAGACCCGGCCATGCAGATTACACGTATTGGCACAAATATGGCATTCGTGACCCGCGTGGTGGCGGTCGTTCATCGGCGCGTTTGACTGCGCCTGTGGTCGCTGCAGCGGCGGTTGCAAAAAAATGGCTCGCAGAACATCACGGTATTGAGTTTTATGGCTACATGACGCAATTGGGTGAAGTCGATATTCCCTTTGAAGACAAAGAACAGATTTCGCAAAATCCATTCTTTGCGCCCAATGCCAAGATCATTCCTGAGTTGGAAGCCTATATGGATCAACTGCGCAAAGCTGGAGACTCTTGTGGCGCGCGTTTGACAGTCGTGGCTAAAAACGTCCCTGTGGGTTTGGGCGAGCCCATCTTTGACAAATTAGATGCTGACATTGCGCACGCGATGATGGGCATCAATGCGGTCAAAGGTGTTGAGATTGGCGCAGGCTTTCAAAGTGTGGCTCAAAAAGGCAGTGAACATGGCGATGAAATGTTTGCCAATGGTTTTGCTAGCAACAACGCCGGTGGTATGTTGGGTGGTATCAGCACGGGTCAAGATGTGGTGGTGTCGATTGCCATTAAACCAACTTCATCGATCATGGCTCCGAAACAATCGATTAACCGTGCGGGTGAAGCCACGGTTGTTCAAACCAAAGGTCGTCATGACCCTTGTGTGGGGATTCGTGCCACACCCATTGCAGAAGCCATGTTGGCATTGGTGATCATGGATCACGCCTTGCGTCATCGTGCTCAATGTGGTGACGTTCAAGTCAGCACTCCTGCCATTCCTGCGCAACGTTCTTAGTTAGAGTCTGCGCATGACCGGTCCGGTTCGGCTGGCTTTTGCAGCTTTTTTCTTTTTCTACTTTGCCTACATTGGGCTGATGTCGCCCTATGCCAGTCTTTACTTTGCAAGTAGAGACTTTGGGGCCATTGAAATTGCCGCCTTGATGTCGATGTTTCAAATCACACGCATCATGGGTCCTTTTGCCTGGGGTTGGTTGGCCGATATGCGTCGCGATCGCTTGGGCATCATGCGCATCACTTCAGTCATGGCTTGCATTATTTTCTCGGGTATTTTTTATCTTGAGAGTTACCTCCCTTTATTAATTTGGATGTTCTTACTCAACACTGTCATTAGCAGCTTGATGCCTTTGGGTGAGGCAGCTACGGTTCATGCGCTATATAAAAACAATGACTTTGATCGACGCTATGGACGCTTAAGACTCTGGGGTTCGATTGGATTTATTGCCATGGTCTTGGGGGCAGGGGCTTGGTTTGAAAAATTTGGGATAGAAAGCTTCCCTTGGTTTGGGGTAGTGGCTTTACTCATCATGACAGTCTTAACAACGACTTTGCGTGAGCCACCAATTGATGCAGTTCAACACGCGTCTGTGAAATTCACGCATGTATTAAAAAATCCCCACGTGCAATGGTTCTTGTCAGCGAATTTCTGGATGATCTTTGGGCACGCAGCTCTGTATGTTTTTTATTCACTCTACTTAGATCGACTCGGATATTCAAAAGGAGAGATTGGGTTATTTTGGATGCTGGGTGTTTTATCTGAAGTGATATTTTTTTACTTTCAAAGTTACTTTTTTGCCAGATTCACCACAAAGAACATTTTGCTAGCAGCCTACTTGATTGCGGGTTTGCGTTTTGCTTTGATGGCTTATCTTCCTGAACTTTGGGTGTTGATCTTGGCGCAAATCATGCACGCAGCGACCTTTGGAGCGCATCACAGTGCGAGCATCAAAATGCTACAAACTTGGTTCAAAGGACCACTGCAAGCTAGGGGGCAGGCACTCTATACCACCGTATCCTACGGCATTGGGGGTACGGTCGGTGGCTTGTTTGCGGGTTGGGTATGGGAATACTTAGCGCCCCATCATGTGTTTGGTCTAGCCGCCGTGAGCAGTCTCTTGGGCTACTGGTGCATGAGAAAAATTACTCACGATGATTCTTAAAAGAAAACAGCCAGCAATGAACCATGCAAGTAAACAGGCAAACAAGCAAAAAACAAGACTAGAAATGAACGATCAAAGTTACATGCCTGTGTAGTTTGGACCACCACCGCCTTCGGGGTTGAGCCAAACAATGTTTTGGGTTGGGTCTTTGATGTCACAGGTTTTGCAATGAACGCAGTTCTGTGCATTGATTTGTAATTGTTTGCCCGCATCGCTGTCAACAAATTCATAAACACCTGCGGGGCAATAGCGTTGCTCGGGTCCGTCAAATACCGCTAGATTGGTAATCACGGGAACCACCGCATTGCTTAAGGTTAAGTGCGCTGGTTGGTTTTCTTCATGATTGGTATTGGATAAAAACACTGAAGACAAACGATCGAATGTAATTTTCCCGTCTGGTTTGGGATAATCAATTTTCTGACATTGATCAGCGGGTTTTAAATATTCATGATCGGCGTATTGAGTATGAACAGTCCAGGGCACATTGCCACCGAATAACTTTTGTTCAATACCCACCATCAAGGTGCCCACATATAAACCTTTGCTCATCCAAGGTTTGAAGTTGCGAGCCTTCTTGAGTTCTTGATGCAACCAACTCTTCTTGAAAGCCTCTGGATAGGCGCTTAACTCATCGCCTGAGCGATTTTGAGTGATGGCTTCAAACGCAGCTTCAGCCGCGAGCATGCCCGTCTTAATGGCTGCATGACTGCCCTTGATGCGAGATGCATTTAAAAAGCCTGCATCGCAACCAATTAAAGCGCCGCCTGGAAATACTGTTTTTGGCAAACTGTTTAAGCCACCCGCTGTAATCACACGAGCGCCGTAACCGATGCGCTTGCCCCCTTCGAGGAAGCGACGAATTGAAGGATGGGTTTTGTAACGCTGAAATTCTTCATAAGGACTGAGATAGGGGTTTTGATATGACAACCCCACCACAAAACCCACAGCCACTTGATTATTTTCTAAGTGATACAAAAATGATCCGCCATAAGTGTCAGCTTCCAGTGGCCAGCCTGCGGTATGGATCACTAAACCTTCTTGATGAAGGGCGGGATCAATTTCCCACAGTTCCTTGATGCCAAGACCATAACTCTGAGGATCTTTGCCAGTATCTAAGGCGTAGTTTTCAATCAGTTGCTTGCCCAAGTGGCCGCGTGCACCTTCGGCAAATAAAGTGTACTTGGCGCGCAACTCCATGCCCAACTGGAAATTCTCGGTGGCTTGACCATCTTTACCCACACCTAAGTTACCCGTGGCCACACCGACGACTTCGCCAGACTCACCATACAAAATTTCAGCCGCTGGAAACCCAGCAAAAATTTCAACACCCAAGCTTTCTGCTTCTGCCCCTAACCATTTGGTGAAGTTAGACAGGCTCACAATGTAATTGCCATGATTTTTAAAGCATTCTGGCAACATCCATTGGGGGGTAGTGAAGGACTTTCCTTCAGTTAAAAACATGAAGCGGTCTTCGCTCACAGGTGTATTGAGAGGGGCGCCTTTTTCTTTCCAATCAGGGATGAGTTCATTGATGCCGATTGGATCCATCACCGCGCCTGACAAAATATGCGCTCCCACCTCGGAGCCTTTTTCAAGGACGCAAACCGAGAGATCTTGACCTTTTTCTGCGCTCAATTGCTTGATACGAATCGCTGCTGATAAACCAGCCGGACCACCACCGACAATGACAACGTCATAGTCCATGGATTCACGGGGGCCATATTCGGTCAACAATTCAGCGCTGGTATTCATCCTGTCTCCAAAATGAGTTTTTCACACAAAAATAAGCTTCTAACTAGATACTATAAAGGCAAATCAGGCATAGATTGGCGTGCTTTGAGTGATTTTGATGACTTGATTGGGGGGCAACTGTCAACTTATCGTCAATAGAATGGTATATAACTAGAGGTTTGGCACATGTTTTGCTATCAAAATAGCGGATCAATAGGGAGTTTTGAATGAATAAGATTTACGGTTCTGCAAAAGAAGCTTTGGCAGATATTGTTAAAAATGGTCAAACCTTTGCAGTCGGTGGTTTTGGCTTGTGTGGTATTCCGGAAGCATTGATTGCCGCATTGCGCGACACGGGTGCGACGAACTTAACCGCCATTTCAAACAATGCTGGCGTAGATGGTTTTGGTTTGGGTCAATTATTAGAAACGCGCCAAATTAAAAAAATGATTTCTTCTTACGTGGGAGAAAACAAAGAATTTGAACGCCAGTACTTGGCCGGCGAACTAGAGCTCGAGTTCACACCTCAAGGAACTTTGGCGGAAAAGTTGCGTGCAGGTGGTTGTGGCATTCCAGCGTTCTTCACCAAAACGGGTGTTGGCACGATTGTGGCTGAAGGCAAAGAGATTCGTGAGTTTGACGGTGAGAAATATGTGATGGAGCGCTCCTTGGTGGCAGACATTGCATTGGTTAAAGCTTGGAAAGCAGACAAGGCGGGTAACTTAATTTATCGTCACACAGCCCGTAACTTCAACCCGATGTGCGCGATGGCCGGAAAAATCACGGTAGTTGAAGTGGAAGAGATTGTTGAGAACGGCACATTTGAGCCTGCTGATGTTCATACCCCAAGTATTTATGTGCATCGCATCGTATTGAATCAAAACCCAGAAAAGCGCATTGAACAGCGCACTGTTAGCAAGGCTTAAGGAGCAAGATCATGGCATGGAATCGTGATGAAATGGCTGCACGTGCAGCCAAAGAACTTAAAGATGGTTACTACGTTAACTTGGGCATTGGCTTGCCCACCTTGGTCGCTAACCACGTCCCCAAAGAAATTGAAGTTTGGCTTCAATCAGAAAATGGTTTGTTAGGCATTGGCCCATTCCCCACTGAAGACAAGGTGGACGCAGATTTGATCAATGCGGGTAAGCAAACTATCACCACATTGCCTGGCTCAGCAATTTTTTCTTCAGCCGATTCATTTGGCATGATTCGTGGCGGCAAAATCAATATTGCGATTTTGGGCGCCATGCAAGTCAGTGAAAAAGGTGATTTGGCGAACTGGATGATTCCTGGCAAGATGGTCAAAGGCATGGGTGGTGCCATGGACTTGGTTGCTGGCGTGAAACACGTGGTGGTCTTGATGGAACACGTGGCCAAGAAAAAAGATGGCAGTGAAGACATCAAGATTTTGCCGAATTGCACTTTGCCTTTGACAGGCGTGGGTGTGGTCAATCGCATCATCACTGATTTGGCAGTAATCGATGTGACGCCTGCTGGCATGAAGTTGATTGAGTTGGCCCCGGGTGTGACCAAAGAAGAAGTGGTCTCAAAAACAGGGTGCAAACTCGATACCAGCGCTGTTTAAAAGCTCACCATGAAAGATGCTCGCCAAGCCACCCATTTGCATGCACACAAGCGGGGGGATGCGCAGCATCTTCATTATCGACAAACCCAGCGCACGGGCATTCTCTTAACGGCATTACTGCTCACGTTTACTTTCGCGGGTATTGAAGCGTTTGCTGGCTTTTGGGCCAACTCCTTGGCTTTGATCTCTGATGCAGGTCACATGGTGACCGATGCGGCTGCTTTGGGCTTGGCTTTATTGGCTCAAATCATTGCGAAAAGACCTCCCTCAATCAAACACTCATTTGGTTATGGACGCGCCGAATCATTGGCAGCCTTTATCAATGGTCTGGCCATGTTGGCTTTGGTTATTTGGATTGCTGCTGAAGCGCTGACTCGTTTCAACACGCCCCATGAGGTTCAGGGGCAAACAGTCACTGTGGTTGCCATGATTGGTTTGTGCATCAACTTGGTGGTCGCTTGGGTTCTATCAAAAGATCAAAAAAGTGTGAACACCAAAGCCGCACTTGTCCATGTGATGGGGGACCTCTTGGGTTCTGTGGCGGCATTGATTGCAGGCGTGGTGATTCAGTCAACGGGTTGGATGTTGATTGACCCGCTGTTATCGATCTTTGTCTGTTTTCTGGTCTTACGCTCGACCATTGAAGTCCTCAAAGAGTCTTATCACTTTTTGATGGAGGGTGTGCCGCATCACATTGACTATGTGCAAGTGGGTCGGGATCTTCAAGCCATTGATGGTGTTTTATCGGTGCACGATTTGCATGTTTGGGAGATGTCGCCAGGTCACCCAGCCTTGATTGGTCATGTGGAAATCAGAGACCTTCAAGATTGGCCCATTACCATGGAAAAAATTAATGCAATGTTGCGAGAAAAGCATGAGATTGATCATGTCACCTTGCAACCTGAGATGCCTAGTTAAACTATTGAAAACGATTTTTGGAGCGTATGAACATGAGTATGTTGAAAGGTAAAACCGCATTGGTCACTGGTTCAACCAGTGGTATTGGCTTAGGCATTGCTAAAGCTTTGGCGGAGCAAGGAGCCAACATCATGATGAATGGTTTTGGTGAAAAAGAGGCCGCCATGGCCGAAGTTAAAGCCTTTGGCGTTGAAGTGGATTATCACGGTGCTGACATGAGTAAGCCTGCGGAGATTGAAGCGATGATGCAAGCAGCTGAAAAGCGCTTTGGTGCAGTGGATATTTTGGTGAATAACGCGGGTATCCAGCATGTGGCCAATATTGAAGATTTTCCAACCGATCGTTGGGATGCCATCATCGCGATCAATCTTTCTTCAGCGTTCCATACAAGCCGCTTGGCCTTGCCTGGCATGAAGCAACGCAATTGGGGTCGCATCATCAATTTGGCTTCTGTTCACGGTTTGGTTGCTTCTGCACAAAAGTCCGCTTACGTCGCTGCCAAACATGGCATTGTGGGTTTGACCAAAGTGACGGCTTTAGAAACAGCACAAACCGGTGTGACCTGTAACGCGATTTGCCCAGGTTGGGTGTTGACACCTTTGGTGCAAAAACAAGTCGATGCCCGCGCTGAAAAAGATCAGGTCAGCAATGAAGAAGCGAAGAAACGTTTGCTCTCAGAAAAGCAGCCTTCAGGTGAATTTGTCACACCTGAGCAATTGGCTGCTTTGGCGGTTTTCTTCTGTAGTCCTGCAGCCACACAAGTTCGTGGTGTAGCTTGGAATATGGATGGTGCTTGGGCGGCCCAGTAATGATCAAACGTTTACTTCAACGACTCTTTGGAAAAAAACCACAAGAATCTGTTGAGGTTTCTGTTGATTTAAAAATGGGTGATGGTCAAGCCAGCACCCATATCAGCACCACCAGTACCAGCACCAGCACCAGCACCAGCACCATCCCGCATGCACAAAGTGTCCAAGTTTTAAAAGAAGAGCTGGCGCCTGAGTACCCAATTCCTGTTGAAGAGATTGAGGATTGTGAAGATCCGCAATCAAGCACACACTTTGTGCAATGTGCCAGCACTTCGGGTTTGCATCAGATGGCGTATCACGAGTGGGGTGATCCTGATAATCCGAATGTCTTGATTTGTGTTCACGGTCTCACGCGTCGAGGCAGTGACTTTAATGTGATGGCCAAAGCCATGTGTGATCGTTATCGGGTGATTTGTCCTGATGTGGTCGGACGAGGGGACTCTGATTGGTTGCCCAATCCCATGCTCTACGGCATTCCTCAGTATGTTGCGGATATGGTCACCTTAATTGCCCGTTTGGGTGTGCAAAAAGTTGATTGGTTTGGCACCTCCATGGGGGGCTTGATTGGTATTTTTTTAGCCAGTCAAGACCACTCTCCGATTCGGCGCATGATTTTGAATGATGTGGGCCCCAAGATTGAGCCGACAGCGCTCAAGCGCTTAGGTGATTACGTGGGCAAGCCTTTGCGTTTTGAAAAGAAAAAAGATGGCCTTTTGTATCTCAACAAAATTTGCGCCCCGTTTGGCGATTTCACACCAACGCAATGGAAAGAGTACAACGGCCCACATTTAATCAAAGATGGTTCAGAATGGGTCTTGCATTACGACCCCAATATTTCTAAACCATTTGCGGCCATGACAAGTGCTGCAGCCATCATGGGTGAGATGATGACTTGGAAAGCATTTGAAGCCATAGATGCTGACATATTGGTCGTCAGAGGAGCTGAGTCAGATTTGTTGTCTGCAAAAACGGTGGCGGACATGTGTCGTCGCAATCATAGAACCAGAAGCATGGAGATTCCTGGTGTTGGACATGCTCCGGCATTCATCACTCCAGAACAGGTATCCTTAGCGCGTGAGTTCTTTAGTTCATAAAGATTTATTGTTTGGTGAGGACCCTCATGCCCATGCTTTGGGCGTGAAAGACATTCTTTTATCTCTTAAATTAGATGATGCCAGTTGCATGGCTGCTGAGCATTTGGATTCAAGTCTATCCAAAGATGCCTTAGAAAAACAGTTGGGGGCTGAAGTTACTCAACTCATCATGGGTTATCGAGGACTCAAAGCCGCTCAAATAAAAATTGCTCGTCAACCAGCCAATCAACTCGGGCAGAGTGCTCAAGCACAAGTTGAAGTTTTGAGAAAAATGCTTTTGGCATTTGCGCATGACTTGCGCGTGGTTCTCTTACATTTGGCGTCCGTATTACAAACCTTGCGTTGGGTTACCTCACAAAGGATAGAAACCCACACCTCTTGGGCACAAGACATTTTGGATGTCGATGCTGCTTTGGCCAATCGTTTGGGTATTTGGCAACTCAAGTGGGAGATGGAGGATTTGGCATTTCGTTGTTTGGCGCCAGACACTTATAAACAAATTGCTCAATTATTGGATTCCAAGCGCATTGAACGCGAAGAGTTCATTGCGCAAATCATGCAATCTCTAAATGCTGAGTTGCAAGCCGCGGGTATCAAGGCTGATGTGCAGGGGCGTCCTAAGCACATTTACAGCATTTGGAAAAAAATGCAGGGTAAGGCCATTGACTTTGCGCAACTCTATGACGTGAGAGCCTTTCGCATTTTGGTGGAGGATGTCAAAGATTGTTATGCAGCTTTGGGTATCGTTCATCACGTTTGGCAACCCATTCCCAAAGAGTTTGACGATTACATTGCCAGACCCAAACCCAACGGTTATCAATCGTTGCATACCGTGGTGATGGATGCTGACCACATTGCTTTTGAGGTTCAAGTCAGAACGCAAGAGATGCACAAGCAAGCTGAGTATGGTGTGGCGGCACACTGGCGTTATAAAGAAGCGGGCAAGCAGGGTTACTCAGGAACGGTGAGCGCGAAGGAAGAGTATGACCGCAGGATTGCTTGGGCAAGACAGTTGATCGCCTGGAAAGAAGACGCTTGGGATCAACTCAAGGGCCAAGAGTTGGATGACCAGATTTATGTGTTGACGCCTTTGGGTCAAGTGGTGTCTTTACAGCAGGGGGCTACTCCGATTGATTTTGCGTACTCAGTCCACACTGATTTGGGGCATCGTTGCAGAGGAGCACGCGTGGATGGCGCCATGGTTCCTTTGGACACGCGTTTAAAAAACGGACAAACGGTTGAAATCGTTTCAGTCAAGCAAGGGGGACCTTCTTTGGACTGGCTCAATGCAGAGCGAGGATATTTGGCGACTCATCGCGCCAAAACCAAAGTACGTGCTTGGTTTGCTGCTCAGCAAGCTTTGCAAGAAAGCGACAAAGATAAAGAAAAAGAAAAAAATGATGAATCAGAGGGTGAGTCAGTCAAACCTGAGTTGCCCGACATTATTTTGCGCAAGAGTAAAGCCAAGGTCAGCCAAGGTGATGTGTTGGTTGTTGGCGTTGATTCTTTGCTGACTCAGTTGTCGCGCTGCTGTCGACCTGTGCCACCCGACCCCATCAGTGGTTTTGTCACGCGTGGACGGGGCGTTTCGATTCATCGTCAAGATTGCAGCACCTTCAAACAACTTTTGGCGCGCGCACCTGAGCGAGTGGTTTTAACTGAGTGGGGAACAAAGCCCGAGGGCAAATCATTGTTCCCAGTCGATATTGGTTTGATTGCATTGGATCGACAAGGTTTGCTCAGAGATATTTCTGAAGTTTTCTCTCGTCTCAAAATCAATGTCACTGGGGTTAAAACTCAATCCCGCAAGGGGATTGCCAGCATGCAATTTACGATTGAGGTGCCCTCAACCCATGGCTTACAAACCGCTTTGACCGCACTTTTAGAAGTGAAGGGTGTCACTGAAGCGAGAAGAAAGTAAGCACAAGTGATAAACTTATGGACTCAATAGGCTCGTAGCTCAGTTGGTTAGAGCGCTACCTTGACATGGTAGAGGTCGTTGGTTCGATTCCAATCGAGCCTACCAACGAATT
>JACCDO010348887.1_pt1 | contig 25735 bp, 25 predicted proteins | sample 7446101 | NCBI WGS metagenome assembly JACCDO01 (sample SAMN15323440, study PRJNA562643) | freshwater metagenome | isolation source: river surface water | place: USA:Blue River Watershed | collected 2017-08-16 | reverse complement strand
GTTGCTGAACGGGCTATGCAAGCCGACATCGTGATTACTACGGCATTAATCCCTGGTCGTAAGCCACCGGTCTTGTTACATACCGATACAGTTAGCAAAATGAAACCCGGTTCAGTGGTGATTGATATCGCTGCGGGTCGGGGCGACAATGGCTCTGGTAATTGCCCACTCACACAAGCTGATAAGGTGGTTAATCATCATGGCGTGAAGATCGTGGGATACACCAATCTACCTAGCATGGTGGCTGCTGATGCGTCTGCCTTATATGCCCGTAATTTGCTTGATTTCATGAAACTCATCATTAATAAAGAAGCGCAACTGGCGATTCCTGCTGCTGCAGATGACGATATCGTCGCCGCTTGTTTGATGTGCCGTGATGGTCAAGCCATTCGTACCAATTAATTTCTGAAGGAACCAAAATGGATGCTGCTGCTATTCAAAGTCTATTAACTGTTCAAAACATCACTGTCTTCGTATTAGCTATCTTTGTTGGCTACCATGTTGTTTGGAACGTTACCCCCGCATTACACACTCCTTTGATGGCAGTGACCAATGCCATTTCTGGAATCATCATCGTGGGCGCTCTCTTGCAAACCGAAATTATTAATGGGGATGAGATCACTCTTACCAGCCTCATTGGTGCGCTTGCTGTGTTCCTGGCATCGATCAATATATTTGGTGGCTTCATGGTGACGCGACGCATGCTGGAGATGTTTAAGAAAAAAGCTCCCAAGAACGAAGCGGCTGGTAACTAAAAAGAGATCGAATCATGTTAAATATCACAGCCCTTTCTTATCTAGTCTCTTCAGTACTCTTTATCTTAGCCCTGAAGGGTTTATCCTCCCCAACAACCTCACGCCAAGGCAATACCTACGGCATGATTGGAATGGCCTTAGCGGTCGTTACCACTTTTTTAATTCCGAGCTTTAAACCGGTCTATTGGCTAATTGGTGTTGCGATTGTTGCAGGTGCCATCATTGGCTCAATTGCGGCGAAACGCGTCCAGATGACCAAGATGCCTGAGCTTGTTGCTCTAATGCACTCTTTCGTTGGTCTATCTGCTGTACTGATTGCGATTGCGGCAGTATTTAATCCTGCCCAAGAACATTCGGGCGCGCAAAAGATCGAGCTATTCATCGGAGCGTTCATTGGTGCAATCACCTTTACAGCCTCGATCATTGCCTTTGGAAAACTATCTGGCAAAGTTAGTGGTAAGCCCGTTAGTTTTTCTGGTCAGCATTTGCTTAACCTAATCATGGCTATTTTGATGGTTGCCGCTGGTTTTGCATACTTCTTGACTGGAAGTCATGCAGCCTTCTTGGTGATGTGTGCGATTGCTCTCGTTCTCGGTGTCACCTTGATTATTCCAATTGGCGGCGCAGATATGCCAGTGGTTGTATCGATGCTCAATAGCTATTCAGGTTGGGCGGCTGCTGGTATCGGTTTCACTTTAAATAACCCCGTATTGATTATTGCGGGTGCCTGCGTTGGGTCCTCAGGTGCGATCCTGTCTTACATCATGTGCAAAGCCATGAATCGTTCCATTGTTGCAGTATTACTGGGTGGGTTTGGTGCCGAAGCTGCTGCCGGCGGAGAAGATAGCGGTCCGAAGAATTACAAAACCGGCTCAGCAGAAGATGCTGCTTTCTTGATGACCAATGCGGATACCGTCATCATCGTTCCAGGCTATGGTTTAGCAGTAGCACGTGCTCAGCATGCCCTTAAAGAATTAACTGAGAAATTGATTCATCACGGAGTAACGGTTAAATATGCCATCCACCCCGTCGCTGGTCGTATGCCTGGCCATATGAATGTTCTTCTCGCCGAAGCAGAGGTTCCATATGACCAAGTATTTGAGATGGAAGATATCAATAGTGATTTCGGTCAAGCTGACGTAGTTTTAGTGCTTGGCGCCAATGACGTAGTTAACCCGGCAGCACGCACCCCAGGCAGCCCTATTTTCGGCATGCCAATCCTTGAAGCCTTTAAAGCCAAAACCATTATTGTCAATAAGCGTTCTATGGCAGCAGGCTATGCCGGTCTAGATAATGAGCTCTTCTATTTGGATAAAACCATGATGGTCTTTGGTGATGCCAAGAAGGTTGTTGAAGATATGGTCAAGGCTGTGGAGTAAGCAAGCTAAAGAAATTAGTCCAAACGGGGTAGCCATCTACCCCGTTTTGCTTTTAGCGGTAGCCTAATTGATCTTTATGGGTTCTTTCTTGCCCATCAACAAATAACTTTTTGCATAAACCGCCACCACTGCTATAAGGCTTTTGACTGGCTTCTTTCTGCATCTTAAACATTGCTTCAAAACAATCTCTGCGATGCTCATACTGCGAGATAACTGTTTGAGTCTCTTTGCCCTTATAAAAATATGTAAAGTCTAGGGTCCAGTATTGATCTCCCATTGGCACAACTATTTTTTCTTTAGCCTGCTCTACTGGTTTTTCTTTTGGAGCAGCGCATGCGCCGCAAAGAATTGCAAGAAAAATACTGAATATACCTTTTAGAAATATGGAAGGAAGGGTTATTAACTTAGGATCAAAAAGATACATATTTAGGTTTGCATATATCCATATCGAAGATTGGTTCTGCCATCGCCAAATTGATCATAATGCGCCTTTGCCGAACTGACAGCATCCCGAGTTAAAGCTTTTTGTGTTTCGGGCGAGTAATGGTAGATGCGCGCAGAGTTCTTGCCGAAGATTGCTTGCTTAACCTCACTATTGGGGCCGCCCAAAGGTAAAAATCCATATTTCTTTTGTAAATCTTCAGGGATCTCTAAACGGCGAAGAGCCTCTATTTGCCATTGGGGCGATCCTGTCCAAATTGCATCACTCCCCCAAACCACATGATCTGCACCCAAACCCTGAATTAATTGACCTAACATAGCTGCACACAGACGCGGCTCTGCAATGGTGCTCTGTGCAAAGATTTGTCCTAGATCACCATAGACATTCTTAACCCCATGCTTTTGTGGAATCTCAGCTAAGTCAGTAACCCAATCAATACGTCCTGTCTTAATAAATTGCTCCCATCCTAAATTCCAAGTCCCTCCGGTATATCGAAATCCGGAGTGATAAATCACAAAATTAAGATTGGGCCAATCTTTAGCAGCCTTAGCAACATCTCGCACATCGGCATACTCAAATAGGTGAGGATATTGACTAGTAACTGAGGGAGGATACAGCCCTTTATGCACACAAACGTTTGCTAGGCTCGGCTGAGTTTTGCTCCACTTGGATAATTTCTCATAGAATGGATATAACAATTTCTCATCATCAAGTCGCCATGGATGCTTTGACAAGTGCTTATTGGTGTTATCGCCGATTGTGTATCCTTTAAATGAATCCGGTTTGAGCTTTTCATAATCGCTTTCTGCCTTATCCAACCAACCGGGCATTCCTGGCATAAAAATAGCGTGCGAGAACATTCGTTTTGAACCGCTTTCTCGATTAATCGTTTGCCTAGCCTGTGCTTTCATTTCATTGGTAAGAAACCAATCCCGCGGATCTTCAGAGCCTGATCCAGAAATGAGCGCAACTTTAGTATCACTATCGAGATAAATTTCTTTAAAGTAATTTGCAAACTTGAGATCGTCTAATGACTGAGGCTTATCAACTAAAGCAGGATTCCAAGATGCTTTACCTACTGCTTCACGAGAGCGCACAAACCCCTCTAAGCGAGTGTCATCTCGAAGAAAATGGGTATGCATATCCATAATGAACTGACCCTTCAGTTGATGAGCCCGCTCATTAGCCATCTCCGGGGTAGATGCTTCAGCCATACTTACAGCATATAAGGGCCCAAAAGTCTCATTCATTGCTACAAATGCCGCTGCCATGCCAGCCGCGCCTTGAAAGAAACGTCTTCTGGATTGGCCCTGTTTTTTAGCTAATTGACTTCCAAGTAGCTGTATACGTTTCTCAAACTCTTTTTGTTTATCAGTCTGCTTGCCTGGGAAAAACTCATCACTTGATATCGCCCGAGTTGGAATGGGTGAACGTAATTTTTCTTCTTCCGCAGGCACTAATTTTTCGATTTCATCAGGAGACAACATAAAACCCCCTCAAACTCATGCCCCGTTGACTAGTTTATTCTCCAACACACCAACGCCACCAACCTCCATGCGTACTGTATCACCAGCTACCAAAAACTTGGGTGGCTTAAACCCCAATCCCACCCCTGCTGGAGTCCCTGTTGCAATAATATCGCCAGGATACAGGGTGATCCCAGCTGAAATTGTCTCAATTAGAGTGGGTACATCAAAGATTAAATCCTTTGAATTCGAGCTCTGACGAAGCTCATCATTTACCCAACATTTAACGGAAATATCATCATCTTTTAATTCATCACGAGTTACGATCCAAGGGCCCATCGGGCAAAAAGTATCAAAACTCTTTCCAAGGAACCATTGTTTATGGCGCTGTTGCCAGTCTCTAGCGGTCACATCATTAATAATCGTATAAGCCCATACATGCTTTAAAGCGTCTGCCTTAGTAATCCCCTTACCGCCCTTGCCAATAATGACGGTAAGCTCAACCTCATAATCAATATCCTTTGAAACTTTTTGAGGAATAACGATATTCTCTCCTGTGCCAATCACTGATTCAGGTGGCTTTGTGAAAATAATTGGATCTTTGGGGATCTCATCGCCCGGCTTTGACGTACTACTGTCATAACCGCTTGTACCAAACTCTTTAGCATGCTCAAAATAATTCTTACCAACACAAAAAATATTCCTACGTGGTCTTGGTATTGGCGCTAATAATTGAATTTCATTTAATGCGTGAGTCGCAATAATTTTTGGGAGAGGAGTATCAGCAAGTTGTAGTTTGAGAATCTTTAAAACGCCCTCTTCAGATACATTTTCGTGTAAGGCATATTCTTGAATTGTTTGTTTTTGAATATCAACCAAGCCAATCCGTGTTTTATCAGAATCAACTTTTAACTTAAACGCCGCAATTTTCATGAGTGGTCCTTTTTCTTATTCCTGTAGCCAATTTTTTGAAACCTAATATGCCTATTTTTTGTTGTTATTCTGATTGTAGTAGGATGCTGTAAATACACACAAAATTTATTGGGGGCATTAATGAAGCTAACTTTCAAGTATTTGTTTTTTATTATTAATACAGGCTTGCTTATTAATCTTAGTAGCACTGTTTTTGCACAAGAAAATTGGCCAAATAGGCCTATCACCATGGTAATTCCCTTTCCCCCTGGTGGCGTAGCAGATACTGTAGGACGTCCGGTTGCGGATGCCCTGTCTAGATCATTGGGTCAGCCAGTAATCGTAGAAAATCGGGCAGGGGCAGGTGGTGGGATTGGGATGGCAGCAGTTGCTAAATCCAAGCCTGATGGCTACACGATTTTAATGGCGCTTTCATCGATTTCAATCATTCCCGAAGCAGACAAAATTCTTGGTAAACAACCCTCCTATCAACTCAATCAGTTAAAGCCAATTGCTAGATTTACAGCTGATCCAACTGTTTTGGTAGTCCGAAGTGACAGTCCTTGGCAAAATTATCAGCAGTTCATTGAGTCCATGCGTAAGTCTCCGGGTAAATTCAATTTTGGCTCTTCCGGTAATTACGGAACAATGCACGTACCAATGGAAATGCTTAAAGCAAATCAAAAGTTTTTCATGGTCCATATTCCATACACGGGTGCAGGACCTGCTATTGTGGGTCTATTGGGTGGCCAAGTCGATGCGTTGGCAACTGGGCCTAGCTCAATTGTGCAATACATTAAAGCTGGGCGTGTAAGAGCCCTGGCACACTGGGGCGAAGGTCGTCTTGCAAGCTTGCCAGATGTACCCAGCTTCAAAGAAATGGGGGTTGGAATTCAATTTGCCCAATGGGCAGGATTGTTTGTTCCATCTGGCACTTCCGATGCAATCACCAACAAACTACGTGAAGCTGCGAAAGTAGCATCGACAGATGAAAAGGTTCGGTCAGTTATTAATGCAGCTGGCAGTCCAATTCAGTATCTAGATGCCCCTGAATTTAAAGCGTATTGGGATGCAGATGCGAAACAAATGGAAGAGGCTGTTAAGAAAATTGGTAAGGTAGAGTAAAAAAGAAAAACTGCTGTGTAGGGGCAGCTTTTACTATATTTTTCTATGTAATTTAGTTTTTACCTTTTTGATTATTACTTTCTGTCTATCAATATCAGAGTTATATAAATCGATAATTTGTTCTGTATAAATAGTATCGTTCTAATTTTGTATCAGGAGTTGATTAGATTAATCTTTACGTCCAGCTAAATACTGAACACCGTTTGGGCCATACGATTCAGAGTGCTCCTGATCTTTACGAAGATGAAACATATCTCCAGCTCGATAACTTGTTTTTATACCATCAACCGTTATATCAATCTGCCCGCTAATGATTAATGCCTTTGCCTCAAACGGATGAGCATGGACATCAAGGGAACTATTAGCCTCTCGCTCCACCATCACAGGGGTTGGAAAACCCTCATTGGATAATTGCTCTAAAAATTGACTCTTGTTCATACTAAAGAATATTCTATCTATTGAGAGTTTTTTAATACCTAAATCAAGGTCTTTAAATACTAACAAATAAAAAAGGGCAGCCTAGGCTGCCCTTAGTTTTTGTACTGATGCTGTATTACATCATTCCGTCCATACCACCCATGCCACCCATGCCACCCATGCCACCTGGCATACCGCCGCCAGCAGAGTCGTCTTTTGGACTCTCTGAGATAGCACAGTCAGTTGTTAGCAAGAGTGCTGCGACAGAAGCAGCATTTACCAATGCGGTCTTGGTCACCTTGGTAGGATCAATAACACCTTGAGCTACTAGATCGCCATACTCACCGGTTGCTGCGTTATAACCATGGTTGCCTTTTCCAGCTGCAACCGCATTGACCACCACGCTCGCCTCATCGCCTGCATTGGATACGATGATTCGGAGTGGCTCTTCCATTGCACGCAATACGATGCTAATTCCTGCATTTTGATCAGCGTTGTCACCTTTGAGGCCAGTAATGCCTTGCTTTGCACGAATTAAAGCTACGCCGCCGCCAGGCACAATACCCTCTTCAACCGCTGCACGAGTTGCATGCAATGCATCATCCACGCGCGCTTTTTTCTCTTTCATTTCAACTTCAGTTGCTGCGCCTACGCGGATTACTGCCACACCACCAGCTAATTTGGCTACACGCTCTTGTAACTTCTCGCGGTCATAGTCGCTGGTTGCTTCTTCAATTTGCACACGAATGTTCTTAACACGCGCTTCGATCGATTTGCCGTCACCAGAACCGTCAATAATGATGGTGTTTTCCTTACCAATCTCCACGCGCTTGGCTTGTCCAAGGTGCTCAAGAGTAGTTTTCTCGAGTGTTAAACCAACTTCCTCGGCAATCACTTGGCCACCGGTCAATATTGCGATGTCTTCCAACATGGCCTTACGACGATCACCAAAACCAGGCGCCTTCACAGCACAGGTTTTTAAGATACCGCGAATGTTGTTAACGACCAAAGTAGCCAATGCCTCACCCTCAACATCTTCAGCAATGATCATCAGTGGACGACCTGATTTTGCAACCTGCTCTAATACTGGCAAGAGGTCACGAATATTGCTGACTTTCTTATCAAATAAAAGAATGTATGGGCTCTCTAAAACGGCTGTTTGTTTTTCTGGTTGATTAATAAAGTAAGGGGAGAGGTATCCACGATCAAACTGCATTCCCTCTACAACCTCAAGCTCATCTTCCAACGATTTGCCATCTTCTACAGTTATCACACCCTCTTTACCTACTTTTTCCATTGCTTCAGCAATCCGCTTACCAATACTTTCATCGCTATTGGCAGAGATTGATCCTACTTGCGCAATTTCTTTAGTGGTGGTGCAGGGCTTACTAATCTTCTTAAGCTCTTCAATTGCTGCGCTTACTGCCTTATCAATACCGCGCTTGAGATCCATCGGATTGTGGCCTGCAACAACGTATTTCATTCCCTCACGAACAATCGATTGGGCTAACACGGTAGCTGTCGTAGTTCCATCACCAGCAATGTCAGCGGTCTTCGATGCAACTTCCTTAACCATCTGCGCACCCATGTTCTGGAGCTTATCTTTTAATTCAATTTCTTTTGCTACCGAAACACCGTCCTTGGTGATGGTAGGACCACCAAATGAGCGCTCGATTACAACATTGCGGCCCTTAGGTCCAAGAGTTACTTTTACTGCGTTTGCAAGGATATTTACACCCTCAACCATTTTTACGCGGGCGTTATCGCCAAACACTACGTCTTTTGCTGCCATGATTAAATTCCTTTCTTGAGACTAAATTACTTCTGAACAACAGCCATGATGTCTTCTTCGCGCATTACGAGAAGCTCATCACCGTCGACTTTTACAGTTTGACCAGCATATTTTCCGAAGAGAACGCGGTCTCCAACTTTGACGTCGGGGGCATTCAACTTGCCGCTATCGTCACGCTTTCCCGGTCCAACTGCTAATACCTGACCTTGGTCTGGTTTTTCAGCAGCATTGTCTGGAATAACAATCCCAGAGGCAGTTTTTGTTTCTTGATCTAAACGCTTAATAATGACGCGATCGTGTAAAGGACGCAGATTCATTCCTTCTCCTATGTTAGTAAGTGTTAACTAATTAAATTGACCTAAATGCATGGTTTATAATCCCTGCACAAATGGCTAAGATCATGATTTATATGTTTATTTCGTATTAAGTCATAAGCATTAATCATTATTAGCACTCTTGTGTAGCGAGTGCTGATTATATAGGTCTTATCTCAAGGTTTTCAAGAGCTTTTCCTAAATAAGCCTTTATTAGCCCCAGGATTTCACAGAGACCCAAGGCAAACCCCCATTTGTAGGAAATTTCCTACAGATAAATCAGCAATATGCCCTTTCTTAAACCCTTAGGCCTGCATAGACTGATTGAACTCAAATTGGAGAAATAAATGATCCCTAAATCAAGGTTTTATAACTTAGTAATGTCCTGGAGAAATAAGCCTTTTCGAGAACTTCGAGATATCGAGCATAGCGAGTGGCAAGATGGCGCCCCCAAGGACAAAATTATGGTTTCTGAGGGAATTGCATCGATTAATCCCTCCAAGAACCCCTATCGAGGCACCCACTTTGAGCCCATCTTTAATCTGCCCGGCAGCACTCTGAAAGGGGTTTTATATCGACCGCTGATTGATGCCCCTCCCAATGAAGTTCTAAGGCACTGCATGGAAGGCATTGACGCAATCCATTACTGGCAATGTAGTAATCGCATCATCCCCCTAATATTGCCCATCAACACTGAAATCTTGCAAGCCTCTGAGTATGTCGATTCGCTGTGTGATCTCATCCTTAATTCACGGCTACCTATTGGCCTAGTTAATGTTGGATTACTACAAAAGCCTTCTGAATCTAGTACATTAATTCAAGGAATCGTTCGCTTACGACGACTTGGCGTGTTGTTTCATTGGTTAAACTTTGATAGCGATCCCGACATAATCAAGTTAATCGTAGACTTTCAATTTGAGGCTGTGCATATTCATGCCGAGCTCTTAAGGGACAACAAATCACTCCAAATTGAACAGTTGATTGAACAAATCAATTTATTTAAAAAATGGGGTTGCAAAATCGGCCTCAGTCATGTGACCTTTGTCCACGATAACGAAATGGCCTATCAATTAGGGATTGATTATTGCTATGGCAGTCTCATGCTGACCCCTGTGAGTCGCCACCAAATTGTTCATGTGCAAGATAGCCGAATCGGTAAAGCACTCTTCTCAATTCAAAAATCCGAAAAACTTAACCCACAAGGAGACCTGTAATGCGCAATAAAGTAATGTTGGTCGATGACCATCCGGCCATGCTAATGGCAATGAAGGCGATGCTACTCAATCAAATTTTATTTGAGGTAGTTGGACAAGCCCAAAATGGAGAGGAGTGCCTCAATGAGATAAAGAAAAGTAATCCAGATATTCTCATTTTGGACTTAGACATGCCAAAAACAGATGGCTTTGATCTCATCCGTCGTATTTCAATCTCCCATCCAAAAATAAGAATACTTGTCCTATCTAGTATGGATGAACATATTTATGGTGGCAGAGTTCGTTCTATCGGGGGTCATGGCTATGTTAATAAAACCGCTAGTGCTAATATCATTTTGGCGGCGTGTGTTGCTGTATCCCAAGGCTATACCTTCTTCTCTATAGGGCGAAATGGCCAAGCAGCTCTTAGCGATAAAGAAAAAATGGATTCGATATCTGACCGCGAACTACAGGTCATGAAATTCCTAACGAAGGGAATGGGTAATCAAGAGATTTCTCATAATCTCAACATTAGTAGTAAAACCGTAGCTACTTATAAGTTTCGCTTATTTGAAAAGCTTGGCATCAATAACGTTACAGATCTGATCGCTTTTTGTCGTAACAATCATTTGATCGAAGGGTGAACATTTGATGCGCAGCGTGATAAAACTATCTCTTTTTAGCTATTTACTGCTCACAGTATTCACGCTGTGCATCGTTGTTTATCCATGTGCATCGATTGCTAGCGAGAGATTTCCGTCTTTTACATCTAGTGAAAAACAGTGGATTCAAAAAAATCCGATTGTGAAATTCAGTATTCATGAAAAATATCGTCATTACTGGACTAGCGGTTTTTATCCTAACTTATTAGCAAAGTTAAAGGAATGCTCAGGCTTAGATTTTCAACCTGTATGGCGTAACTCTGATAAAAGAATTCTTGAGGAATTTAAGAGTAAGCAAATTCAGTTCATTATTGATCCAGATATAAGCTCTTCTGTGATTGATATGGGATTTGTCTCTGACCCTATTTTTTGGGGTCATGATGTTGCCGTAAAAAAGTCTATAAATTCTGATCGCTCTGAAGTAGGGAGTCATAACGTTATTTATTTTGATCGTGGCTACGACTTAGGCAAAACCAATCCAGATGTGCTCAAAAATAGCTCATCGGACGTACTCATCAAAAAGCTAATTCATGGAGAGGCTCAATTAGTAATCATGCCGCTTCGACTAACAAGCGCATTGGGGCAGACCATCTCACTTTATGGGCTAGAGGTTAAACCTTGGGGTAACCAACCATTTGCATACCGATGGCTTATCTCCAATCATGATCAGATTCTGAATTCTATTATTAAAAAGTCAATAAACGCTATTGATCCGATGGTCTTGGGCACTCTTTTATCAACCCCGGGGCTAGGTACTCTAGAAACACAAACAGATTTTGTAAATAAAAATACATCCTCAATCATGAGTGGATTAGGTATTGGATTAATCCTGTTGATCCTTTGGGCAGGACATCATTATTTATACCGTAAAAAGTTTGCCCAGAAAGAAGCGACGCTAATAGCAATTGCAGATAAAGCTATTTTAGCGAGCGCTGCTAAATCTGACTATTTGGCAACTATGAGTCATGAAATTAGAACACCAATGCATGCCGTGATTGGAGTTCAGGAGTTGTTGTTAAAACGGGTTGATCTTAATCCAGAGCAAAAGGATCTCGTAGAAAGTGCCAATACATCCTCACAGTCACTTATGGGGATCATGAACAACGTACTGGATATCTCCAAAATTGAGGCTGGTAAATATACTCTTGAGCCCCAGCCCACTGATCTTAAAAAATTACTCTATGAGATCAATCAAACTTTTTCTATCTTTGCTCAAAATAAAGGGGTGCATCTTGATGTCTTTATTGATTCGTCCATCGCAGATGTCCTGTTAATTGATCCAATACGTCTTCGGCAAGTGATTCAAAACCTTTTAAGTAATGCCATTAAATTTTCTGGAGATAGCGCTGTCTTTTTTGATGTTCGCATTTTGGCTAATGATCATGCTGGTCAACTCATTGAATTTAGAATCATTGACCGAGGTGTTGGAATGACTCAAGAGGATATTGAGAGAGCACTCAAACCATATGAGCAGGTTGGATCTCACTGCTCAACAACTCTTACGTCTACTCCAGGAACTGGTCTTGGTTTAAGTATTTGCAATCATGCCATAGGGCTTATGCAAAGCCAACTCAATATTGAGAGTGCTCCAAATCTTGGCACTAATGTTCATTTTGTCACTGCATTCTCACGAACAGGCTTAGAGCTTCCCCAAGTGATGCAAGCCCCGGTTGGTAATCATCTTTTAATTGGCAACAAAACTCGCACCCTAATTGTGGAAGATCATCCCGCAAGTCGTAAAACACTTTTTATACAGTTACACACCTTAGGGATTTTTGCAGATCAATGCTCTAACGGTGATGAGGCGCTTTGCATGTTACAGAAGAATAAATATGACCTCGTTTTGACCGATCACGCAATGCCAGGTATGCATGGTTTTGAATTAGTCAAAAAAATTCGTGCAATGGGTCATCATGAATTAATTATTATCGGTGTTACGGCGGATATTTATGCTCACCAATCACGTGAATCTTTGCTCAAGTTAGGAATGGATGCAGTCCTGATTAAACCAATTAGTCTCGAAGTTCTTGAGCGAAATATTTTTAATCTACTTGGTGAAAAAGCGATTACCAAGAAAGTTAATAATTTTTGTTTTGATAATGATGTTCGTATTCTCATCTTAGAAGAAGTTCTCAAAGTTCAATATGAAGTACTACATTTAATTGAATCCAATGTTTGTTTACTGGATGAACGTGAATTAAATTCTTTGTTGCATAAAGTTAAGGGGGGTGCACTGTTAAGTCAGGCGGAGAATTTGCATCAATGTTGTTCTGAATTAGAGCAATCAAATCAAGTAAATTCAGAAAGAATAGCTTTATTTAGAGAGGCTCTTCTCATCAACAATGCTGATTTAGAAAGTCAGCTGCATCAACTCAAGTTGCTGTAGCCGGTTTTTTAATAGCCTCATTAAACCCCCGCTAGGCGGTGGTTTAATCAAACGTCAGCCCTACTAACGCTTATTCACTGTATCTTTGAAGGACTTACCGGCTGAAAATTTAATGGTTTTGGATGCTGCAATCTTAATAGCCTCTCCAGTTTTTGGATTTCTGCCCATACGCGCGGCACGCGAACCCAAGGAAAAGCTACCAAACCCAATAAGCTGAACTGTATTTCCTTTTGCGACGCTCGCTTTAATTGAATCTAATAGTAGATTTATAGCTTCTTCAGCCTTTGTTTTACTTAAATCTGCACTATCTGCAATCACATCCACTAGGTCCGCTTTTGTCATAATAGATTTCCTTTGCTTTGTCACTTCGCTATGAAATTTGGGGCTCTTCGACTATTTCAGGTCAAATAGTTCCTCCACGTTTATCCTAGCAAACTAATTACGAAAATACTGTAAAGACTTTTTGACAAATTGAATAAAAAAATGAGCAGATCTATATTGAAGTGTTTGAGATTGCAGAGTTTCTTGCTCAATCTAGGGTTTTTACTAGTCTCTTCTTTATTATTTCTTTTAAACGGTCATCATGTTGCAGCGCAATCACAGAGCCAAGCTTCCATTCGACTACCAACATCGGTTGACCAAGCAATCAAACGAAGTGGCATTAGTAAGGATTCGATCAGCATTTCTGTGACGGAAATTCTAGTACCCACTAATCCCAAATCGCAATCTCGCACGATTCTGGCATGGCGTGATGAAGTAAGCATGAATCCTGCATCAACCATTAAGCTGCTAACGACTTTGGTTGCATTAGATATTCTTGGGCCTAAATATCGGTGGCGCACAGATCTTTTTACAGATGGCGTTATCAAGAATGGAACTCTAAAAGGTAATATATATTTTTTAGGTCATGGCGACCCTAAATTGATTCCAGAGGAACTCTTAAAGCTAACAGGTAAATTACGAGAGCTTGGTATACAGCATATCGATGGTAATTTGATTTATGATCGCAGTGCTTATGCCCCCCAAGTAATGGAGGATCAGACTATTGATGGAGAGTTATTTCGGTCCTACAACGTACCACCGGATCCACTTTTATATTCTTTCCGAACCCTTTCTTTTAAGATTGATTCCAATAAAAATAGTGATACTTTTAATATTACTTACACGCCGAGGCTTGCGCGCCTTAGTATTCAAAACAATATTTCAGTCAACTCAAATCAGTGTGATGCTGGTAAGCGTGATGTTAATGTTGAGATAACTCCTGATCCAAATTTAGTTTCTGGCAATCAACTCAAGAACCAATCTGCAATACAGTGGGTAGCCACTTTCAGAGGTGATCTGTCTAAAAATTGTAGGGGTATCGGCTACAACACCGTTAAATTTGACCCTAATACTTTTTTTACTCTTGGGTTTACTGCAGCCTGGGAAGATGCTGGTGGAACTTGGATTAAATCCCCACGCGGTTCTTCTGGAACTGTTCCTGTGTATGCTCGCCCCCTTCTAAGCTACGAAGGACTTAATCTTGCTGAGGCTTCACAAGATATTAATAAATTTTCTAATAATGTGATGGCCCGTCAAGTGTTTTTAACCTTGGCACTTGAAAAAATTGGTAAGCCCGCTGATATACCTGGTGGCGAAAAAGTCGTTAAAGCTTGGCTCATGCAACAAGGCTTATCTTTTCCTGAACTTGTTATTGAAAATGGGTCAGGCCTATCTCGCAATGAGGCTATCTCTGCAAAAAATCTGAATACACTACTAATAACTGCCCAAGGCCTTCCGATTTCTGAGGTATATATTGACTCTTTACCAATAGCGGGGTCTGAAGGAACGGTACGTCATCGCCTTGTAAAAGAACTACGTAAATTTTTACATCTCAAGAAAAAGCCCGAAGTTCGAATTAAAACGGGCGCACTTAATCAAGTAAGAAATATTTCTGGCTATGTCTTTAGTAAGTCGGGTCGTATTTATGCAGTGACATCATTTATCAATGATCCCAAAGCTAATCGCGGCCAAGAAATCCATGATCAACTACTAGGGTGGTTAATGGAAGACGGGCCGGATCCAAAAGAGGCGCGCTGAAGTCGGTCTCGAATTGCATCCCAACCCTCACCACTCGGCGGGCTTGGTATGTAGATTGTCTGATACTGGGATTGATCTAGAAGACGAAGCAAACGGTATAAACCGTGAGCAAACGCAATGGGCTCTTTTGGAACTTGGATAAGCTTACTTTTCTTGGTTAGCTCTTTTAATTGAGCAAGATCATGCAAGCTCTCATCTTCCCAGACAACTAAAGCAATACTTTGATCAAGTATTCTTCCTTGCTTAATGCTTTGTAAGAAATCACTTAATCCCTGTTTATATAAATGAAGTGGCGTATTGGGTGCATAGTGCGCCTTCAGGCTACCCGAAACGCGCGGTATCTTCTGATCCCTTATAGGGTCAATAGAAACATTAATCCCTGTTGCTTCCTTAATTTGTTTTGGACTAATACTGCCCGGCCGAAGAAGTCGTGGCTCCCCATCTCCTGAGACATCTAAGATTGTCGACTCAATGCCGAACTGACAATCTCCACCATCTAAGATCAATAAATCATCTTGATCTATAAATTCTGAGCGAACATGAGCAGCGGAGCTCGGTGAAACCTTACCAAATCGATTGGCCGAGGGAGCGGCAATACCTCCCCGAAATCCTCTTAGCAGTTCTTGTGCAAGTGGGTGCGACGGAGAGCGAATGGCAATAGTATCTTGACCACCGGTTAAGGCATCCAAGACCAATCGGCTTTTCTGAAAAACCAGGGTAAGTGGGCCGGGCCAAAAGTGCTCGATAAGAATAAAGGCTGATTCGGGAATATGCCTTGCCCAAGGACTTAGAATGGCTAACCAATCTTGGGCTTTATCTTGTGAATGTTCCAATGGCGCTTGGACATGAACTATGAGTGGATGGTTTGCTGGTCGACCCTTAAGTTGATAAATCGCTTGTATGGCCAAGGGATTACTAGCATCTGCACCCAAACCGTAAACAGTCTCTGTGGGGATGGCCACAAGTTTGCCAGCATGAAGTGCGCTCAGGGCTTTGGTAACGGACTCGGAATCAGACAAATGCTTCTCGAATAAATCGTAAGATTATGGTGCGATACCTAAATCATGGGCCACCGCTGCACAGGCATCTTTTGCCTCCTGAATACCCTTACCCAGACAATTAATATGTCCCATCTTGCGTCCTAACTTGGGGCTAGCTTTACCGTACAAATGTAATTTAGCACTGGGATGGGCAAGCACATGATGCCAGGCAGGCTCTCTCGCTTGATCTTTATCAAACCACACATCCCCCAAAATATTCAACATGGCGACTGGTTCCATAAGGGTGACATCGCCAAGCGGTAAACGCGCCATAGCTCTTACCTGTTGCTCAAATTGACTCGTAACAGAGGCATCCATGGTGTAGTGCCCAGAATTATGGGGGCGAGGCGCTATCTCATTGACGAGCACTGAGCCATCTTGCAAGACAAAGTACTCAACACATAAAACACCCACATACGCCATCTTCTCGGCGATTTCAAAGCTCGCTCCAATAATTTTTTTTGATACATCAGGATGTTTTACAAGGGATGGGGATGGCACTGTACTGGTATGCAAAATACCATTACGGTGAATATTTTCAGCAATTGGATAGGCCGTGACCTGCCCGTCATGAGCACGAACAATTAATGCCGAGACCTCAAATGCAAGAGGCATTCTTTTTTCTAATACGCAAGCATTTCCACCAAGGCCCTGCCAAGCAACTGCAAGCTCATCCGCATCCCTAACATTCACTTGACCCTTACCGTCATAACCCATTCGTGCAGTTTTTAAGATTGCTGGAAATAATTGGGTAGGGACTGTTGCAAGATCACTTTGCGTTTTAATCACATGGTGTGGGGCCGGGCCAATGCCCGATAAACCAGAGCACTGTTGGAGAAATTCTTTTTCAAGGATCCGGTCTTGGGCAATCGAAACGCACCTGCCCATGGGAGCAACAAAAATATCTTTATTCTGAAAATGATCAAGAGTCTTGGCAGGCACATTCTCAAACTCGGTACTAACTGCTGCACACAAGTTAGCCATTTCATTTAAGGCCTTCTCATCACCATAATCTGCACATATATGCTTCTCAGCAACTGCACCCCCAGGGCTTAGCGGATCTGGATCAAGAACACATACCTTATAGCCAAGCGATTGAGCTTCATGAATAAACATGCGGCCCAACTGTCCACCCCCTAATATTCCTAACCAAGCAGGCGGGAGAATGGGTGACAGATTCGTTACAGCAGAATTTCCAGACTTCGTCATGATGGAATTAAGATGCCTCCCCCATTAGGGCAATTTCATTGCTTTAGCAGCTTGGGTTTGCATGGTTCGATAATCGTGCAATCGCTTTGCTAATGACGCATCCGAGCTGGCCAACATTGCCACAATATGTAAGGCTGCATTTGCAGCTCCAGCCTCACCAATTGCAAAACTGGCAACCGGAATTCCTTTTGGCATTTGCACAATCGAGTAGAGAGAGTCTTCGCCTCGTAAATATTTACTAGGTACCGGGACTCCCCAGATAGGTACGATCGTTTTTGCTGCAAGCATGCCCGGAAGGTGGGCTGCGCCACCAGCACCTGCAATAATGGCCTTTAAGCCCCGTGCTTCAGCTTTCTCCGCATAGGTAAACATCTCATCAGGCATGCGATGTGCTGACAAAACCTGCTTTTCATGCGGAATATTGAACTGCTCCAATATCTGAACAGCGTGTTGCATGGTATCCCAATCTGAATTGGATCCCATCACAACTCCTACCAGAACCTGATCAGCCATTGGCTCTCCAAAAGGGCTTGAAAAACTATATTATCGCAGTCTTTAGGCTCTTAACGTCATGAGCACTATTGGGTCAACCTACGCAATGCCTCGCGATATTTTTCTGCAGTTTTTTCGATAATCTCAGGCGGTAAATGGGGCGCAGGGGGCGCTTTAGCCCAAGGCTTACCATCGACCCGAACAGACTCTAACCAATCTCGCAAAAATTGTTTATCAAACGATGGTGGGTTAGTTCCTACCCGATAAGTAGTCGCAGGCCAGAATCGTGATGAATCGGCCGTCAGAATTTCATCCATTAAGACCAGTTGTCCAGTTTCATCTAAACCGAACTCAAACTTCGTATCGGCAATGATGATGCCTTTTTCTAAAGCATATTGAGCGGCTTCGCGATACAAACGAATGCTTGTTTCTTTAATCTTGTGCGCAAGCTCAGTACCAATCCGTTTTTCTACTTCTGAATACGAAATGTTCTCATCATGATGACCCATCTCCGCTTTAGCTGCTGGTGTAAAAATAGGCTCTGCTAAGACTTGGGCATTTTGCAGACCAGCGGGTAAACGAATCCCACAAACCGCCCCAGTATCTTGATAATCCTTCCAGCCACTCCCCGCCAGATAACCACGAACTACTGCCTCAACAAGAATAGGTTTGAGGCGCTTTGCAACAACAGCCCTGCCCTTGACCTGATCGATCTCATTAGAAGCCACTACAGTACTTGGATCAATTCCTGTCAAATGATTAGGGATCACATGAGCCAAATGAGCAAACCAAAAATTACTCATTTGATTTAGGACCATGCCCTTTTCAGGAATGGCTTCTTGCATAATCACATCAAATGCTGAAATGCGATCGGTAGTGATCATTAATAGCCGATCATCACCCACAGCATAGACATCGCGTACCTTACCCTGAGAGATTAGAGGTAAAGAACGAATTGAGGTGCTGTGCAACGCATTCATGACTAGCGAACTTTCACAATCTTTAGGGTATTCGTGCCACCCGCTTGATCCATTGGCTCACCAATCGTTAAGACGATGGTATCGCCTGATTTTGCTACCCCTAATTCTTTTAGGCGTTTCTCAACTCCCAACAATGCCGACTCACGGTCAACTCCCGCCTCAATGCTAAAAGGCCTGACATTACGATAAGTGCTCAACGCACGCTGGGTTTCAATTCGGCTCGTTAGTGCCACGATTGGGACACGGATATTATGGCGACTCATCCAAATCGGGGTTGAACCCGAATCGGTTAATGCGGCAATGGCCGTTGCATTTAAATGATGTGCAGTAAATAATGCGCCAAGAGCAATCGCTTGATCAATCCGCTCAAAACGTTGGTCCAAGAAATCGGTATCCAAGTTCACAACTTCAGATTTTTCAGCCTCAATGCAAATCGCTGCCATTTGTTCAATAGTTTTTACTGGAAACTGTCCGGTCGCAGATTCTGCAGAGAGCATCACTGCATCAGTACCATCCAATACTGCGTTAGCAACATCGCTCACCTCGGCGCGCGTTGGTACGGGTGCATTGATCATCGACTCCATCATCTGGGTTGCTGTAATCGTGAACTTGTCTGCCTCTAAGGCCAAGCGAATCATGCGCTTTTGTAAGGCTGGTACCGCAGGGTTACCAACCTCAATAGCCAAATCACCGCGGGCTACCATAATGCCGTCACTCTCAGCAATAATACTTTCAAGTGCTCCGGGCGCAATCGCTTCAGCTCGCTCAACCTTGGCGATTAAACGTGCCTTGCCCTTACCATGCTTGACACTGGCAGCATCGGCAAGCTTGCGGGCATAGGCCATGTCAGCGCCATCTTTAGGAAAGCTAATTGCTAAGAAATCAACGCCCATTGAGATAGCGGCGTCCATATCCTGAATATCTTTTTCTGTTAAGGCTGGGGCCGTTAAACCACCACCGGCTCGATTAATTCCTTTGTTATTCGATAAGGGGCCACCGGTCTCCACCTTGGTATAAATCTCGCCACCCACAACCTTATCGACTATCAAAACAATCAGCCCGTCATTCAGAAGTAAACGATCTCCTGACTTTACATCTTTAGGTAAATCTTTATAGTCCAAACCAACACGGTCTTGATTACCAAGTTCGCAGGCGATATCTAAAATAAATTGAGCGCCTTCTTTAAGAACAACCTTTCCATCGGCGAACTTACCCACCCGGATCTTTGGGCCTTGCAAGTCAGCCATGATGCCGACCTCTTTATCCACTTCTTTTGAAATTTGTCGCACCAGATCGTAACGCGCGCGGTGGTCAGCAACCGTACCATGCGAGAAATTCAGGCGCACCACATTGAGCCCCGCGCGGATCATGTCCCGCAAGACCTCGGGTTTCTCAGAAGCGGGTCCCAGAGTAGCAATAATTTTTGTTGCTCGTTGCATGATTAGTCCTTAGCGCGCTCAGCAAGCACGGCAAATGCAGGCAAGGTCTTACCCTCGAGGAATTCGAGGAAAGCGCCCCCACCAGTTGAAATGTAATCCACTTGATTCTCAATTCCATACTTCGCGATCGCTGCCAACGTATCACCCCCACCCGCAATAGAAAAGGCTGGTGAATGGGCAATTGCAGCAGCAATCATTTTGGTACCACCGCCAAACTGATCAATCTCAAAAACTCCTAATGGGCCATTCCACACAATGGTTCCGGCATGGGCCAACATCATCGACAATTTTGCTGCCGTTTTGGGACCTACATCCAAAATCATGTCGTCTTGGGCCACTTCATCAACCGGCACTCGATTGGCACGCGCTAAAGGCGAAAGCTCATTAGCAACTACTACATCTTCAGGAATGGGGACGCGCGCGCCCCGCTTTTCCATCAAGGCAATAATTTCTTTTGCTTCATCGACTAAATCAGGCTCTGCCAAGGATTTGCCAATCGATAGGCCCTTAGCTAATAAAAAAGTATTTGCAATTCCACCGCCCACAATCAACTCATCAACCTTCTCGGCCAATGACTTCAAAATCGTTAACTTGGTAGAGACCTTGGAACCCGCCACAATAGCAACCAAGGGACGCTTTGGTTCTGCCAGGGCGCGACTTAGAGCGTCAAGCTCAGCAGCCATCAACGGGCCTGCACAAGCTACTTTGGCATAACGCGCTATGCCATAGGTCGTTGCCTCGGCACGATGTGCTGTTCCAAATGCATCATTAACATACACATCACAGAGTGCGGCCATTTTCTTGGCTAGTTCATCGGTATTCTTTTTTTCACCTACATTGACACGACAATTTTCTAAAATAACAACATCGCCAACGGCAAGATCAAAGCCACCATCCACCCAATTACTGATTAGTGGCACTTTGCGATTGAGTAACTCAGCAATGCGATGAGCGATCGGCGCCAAACTGTCCTCGGGTTTAAAAGCCCCCTCACTAGGTCTTCCTAAATGAGATGTCACCATCACCGCGGCGCCACTATCCAAACACATCTGAATTGCAGGAATTGATGCGCGGATACGGGTATCTTCAGTAATATTGCCTGCCTCATCTTGCGGAACATTTAAATCAGCACGAATAAAAACACGTTTCCCTTTTAACTGGCCAGTAGCAGCAAGTTCATTTAAGCGTTTAACTTTGAGAAGCGGAGTAAGCATAAAACAGACTATTCATCTAGGAAGGTTGGAGTCCTCCATTTTAGATCCAGTGGCGTACCAGGCTAAATACTGCCATTCCGACCAATAAGGTCGGTAGCATCTGGCGGGTCCAAAAATACACCCCAAAAGCAGCAATACCGCCCCAAATATTGGGTAATTTCCAGTCCAACTGGCTAATCTCAAGGGCTCCAGGGGGTAATACAAGTTCAGGAGCCAAAATGCCCACAATCGCTGCCAGCGGTGCGTAGCGTATGGACCGAAGAACGAGCTCTGGAACCTTGACCCGATCGCCTAAAAATACGAAGAACGAACGGGTTAATCCAGTAATGATGGCCATCCCTAGAATTAGGAAGATGATTTCTAAAGAACTTAAAGGCTCTGGCCTCATTGCGCCCCCTTGGGAGATCGATCTGCAAGAATCCCCACCATAATTGCCGCAATAATGGCCAAAGTAAGGTTTAGCTTAAATGGCATGGAATACGCCAATACAGCGACGACCGCTGCAGCACCTGCCGCCCAGCGAGCCGAGCGATGATCTAGCATCGGTACGATCACTGCAATTAAAGCTAGAGTACCGGCAAACTCCAATCCCCAACTGTCCGGAATCTGGCTGGCAAACAAAATACCGATAATTGAGCCTGTTTGCCAAATGGTCCAGTTACCACAAGCCAAGCCATACATAAAGTGGCTTCGGTAATAGCCGTCAGCCTTTCTCTCCTGAGCGTTTTGAACTTCAGTAAAGCGGTTTGTGAACATGAGATAGCCGAAGTCTGCCGTGAAATACCCCAAGATCACCCTTCTCCAGTAAGGCAAATGAGAAAAATGAGCCTGAACGCCAACACTAAAAATGATGAAGCGCAGATTAACGACGAAGGCAGTAATCAAAATCGTACCGATGGAGAATCCGCCAGCAATTAGGGGCAAGGCTGCCAATTGGGCAGTTCCTGCGAACACAAAGAGGCTCATTGCTAGGGCCTGCTCTGTGCTCAATGGGGATTTACCCATTGCCAGCCCAGTAACTAAGGCCCAACTAAAAATGGTCACTGCTGAGGTCGACATGGTTTTTAGTCCGTCTCGCCAAGCCCCTTGTTGCAAAGGGGTCCAGCCCCAGTAGGGTAACTTGGAAACGAATGGATTAAAACGCATAGGAGGCCCCCATTATAGAAACCCCCCGGTTCAGCAAGCCTGTTTCAAAGCCGTCCCCCGCCATTTCTCTGCTCTACAATAAGACTTTTAATGGCTTATGCCAGTTTTCTAGCGCTAGCCAGCCCGCCCACAACATAAAAGGTGCTAAAGATGTCGATGTCTGACCGTGATGGAGTTATTTGGTTTGATGGCAAGCTCGTCCCCTGGAGAGATGCCAATGTTCACGTACTAACCCATAGCCTGCACTACGGCATGGGCGTGTTTGAAGGAATCCGAGCATACAAAACGCAAGATGGTACCGCCATCTTTCGCCTCACAGAACACGTCAAGCGTCTTTTTAATGGTCTGAAAATTTTTCAGATGAAAATTCCTTACACCGAAGAACAGATTGCCCAAGCAATTACTCAGGTCGTGCGTGATAACAAATTAGCATCTTGCTATATTCGTCCGATTATTTTTATCGGCTCACAAAAGCTTGGCATCTCCCCGACGGGGAACTCAACTCATACAGCCATCGCCGCTTGGCAATGGGGTGCTTATTTGGGTGAAGACGGTCTCAATAAAGGGATTCGGGTCAAGACCTCTTCCTTCACCCGCCATTTTGTTAACTCCTCCTTGGTGAGAGCAAAAGCCTCAGGCTATTACATCAACTCCATTCTTGCTCATCAAGAAGTCGCTGCGAACGGTTACGATGAAGCATTGCTCTTAGACACCGAAGGCTATGTGTCTGAGGGTTCTGGCGAAAATATGTTCATGGTTCGTAATGGCATTGTCTTTACTCCAGATCTCGCATCCTGTCTTGACGGCATTACCCGTGATTCGATTATTCGGATTGCAAAAGATTTAGGCTTTGAGGTACGCGAGAAACGTATCACGCGAGATGAGGTGTATTCAGCAGATGAGGCTTTCTTCACCGGAACGGCTGCAGAGGTTACCCCAATTCGTGAGCTTGATGATCGCACCATTGGCGACGGTACGCGCGGTCCGATCACCAAACAAATCCAAGATGTATTCTTCGACACGGTATATGGCAGAAATGATCGCTACCGTGAGTGGTTAAGTCCTGTCTAGTTAAGATGAGCGAACTCAAGGAACTAAATGCGGTGATGATTCATGGCAATGATTTGCCACTTCATTGCCCTACCAAAGATACTCCTTCGTGGAACTATCACCCACGCGTCTTTCTAGATGTTTTAGAAACTGGAGAGGTACGCTGCCCATATTGCGGCACGATATACCGACTCATCCCTGGTACCGAGCCTCACGGCCATTAATAACAGCCCTCCATGGAGGGCTTTTTCTATGCAACGTACCCTCATCATTGCCCCTCAATGGATTGGTGATGCGGTTATGTCGCAGCCTTTACTCGCTGGTCTCAAACAAACAAATGCTTCACAAACGATTGATGTTCTTTGCACGCCTTGGGTTGCTCCTATCTATCGAGCTTGCAAGGAGATTACGAAGGTCATCGAGGTTGATTTTCAGCATGGCATTTTGCAATGGGATCTACGTCGCTCCATTGCTAAGCAAATTAAAGCGAACGCATACAACAGAGCATTTGTCCTACCCAATAGTTTTAAGTCTGCCTTAATTCCTTGGCTCGCTGGTATCCCAATTCGTATTGGCTATCGGGGCGAACTTCGCTTCGGCTTTATTAATCATGTTCTCGCTAACCCATCACGTCAGGCACGCACACCGATGGTGGAGCATTACGGCCAATTACTGAAGATTTCAGAAAACTCATCTCCATCCTTTGACCATACATCACAACCCAAACTTTCTATTAGCGATGAAGGTGTTCAGGAAGTGAAAGCGCGTATCGATGCATTGGGTACTAGAACTCTATATGTGTTTGCACCTGGAGCAGAATATGGTCCTGCAAAGCGCTGGCCCAGCTCACACTTTGCCGAGCTGGCGACAAAAATATTAGGTAAAGATACAGATGCCCAGATCGTTATTTTGGGGAGTAAAGCAGACCACTCGCTCGCCCAAGAAATCCAAGCCTATACCAAGCCTATAGAGCGGATCCATAATTGGTGTGGAGTGATTAGTCTTGAAGAAGCAATGGCAGTGATTGCACAATGCAAACAAATCATTAGCAACGACTCGGGGCTTATGCACATTGCTGCAGCTCTAGCGATTCCGCAAATTGCAATCTTTGGGTCTAGTAATCCTAAGCATACGCCACCCCTATCCAAGCAAGCGAAGGTTGTTTGGCTTGGCTTAGCCTGCAGTCCTTGCTACCAACGTAATTGTCCTTTGGGGCATCTTGATTGTTTAACTAAAATTGAGGCTGAGCAGGTCTACACTATGCTGTAGCTTAACCAGCCAGAGATCCTTATGCCACGTTTTGCCAGACTTTTTCAGAACCCAGACGACGTTGTTGATGCGTGGCGCGAGACCTTGCGCCAAGCCGATGTGGAGGGGGCCTTAGCGCTCTGGCTGGATGATGATTCGATTACCTGTGTGCTACCTGAAGGCAATCGACTCAGTGGACATGCTGAAATCCGCTCGGGTATAGAACGGATGTTGAGTAAACCACTCTATCTAGAACCCATTGCCTGTATTGAACATATCACTATGGGTGCGGCCATCTTTGATTCCACCGAAGCAGTCTATTTTGAGAACAATCAAATTGAAGCAGATTTCTTGATCAATATTACTTTGGTTCTAATGCAAGACGGTAAGGGCTGGCGAATTGCACATTTACATGCCAGCCGCTCACACGATGATGATTTTGAGTTTCCGAACGATCAACACGAACTGCACTAGCTTTTTCTTTTCTCGTTTTGTTCTTCGCGGTATTGATTCTGAAACGCTCGTAAGCGGGCATCAATCACTGAGCCTAAGTAAAAGTCAGTTCCAGCAGCGGCACGTGCAATTTTTAACTGCTCAATAGCAGATGGCCAGGCACCCTCGGTAGCAAACTTTTCAGCAAGAGCGTAATGCCGTAGGCCAATCTTTTTATCTTGGTCATAAGCACTTGCTAATAACTCCCACCAAATTGTTTCATTGGGTTGAGCTTTTGTTTTAGCACGAAGAAGTGTGATCGCATCATTCGTTCGACCTAATTTGAGCTCTGCCTTAACCATAGCTACAACCGCAGAAAAAGAATATGGATCGGCTTTAGCAGCATTTTGTGCAAACTGCAAAGCATCTTCTGCCTTTCCTCTCGCCAAGGCCAATTCTGCGGCAGTGTAATCAAAGGATAGGCTTTGACGCTGCACTGGTGATCCTGGTGCGAGTACATTCTGCGCTACAGCTCGCGCCTTTTGTAAAAAACCCTCCGCCTG
>JACCDO011054707.1_pt1 | contig 25739 bp, 37 predicted proteins | sample 7446101 | NCBI WGS metagenome assembly JACCDO01 (sample SAMN15323440, study PRJNA562643) | freshwater metagenome | isolation source: river surface water | place: USA:Blue River Watershed | collected 2017-08-16 | reverse complement strand
TACTGTCATTGAGAATCGTGGTATTCTTTTTAATTTGTTCTCGAATTTCTCTGGCAGTTTCTTTGTTGGTTAGTTGGTTCAAATGAATCTTCTTCAATTTGTTCCCTCGAAATTTGTTACTCAGTTTATGGCTGGCAATTTATTGTATCTTAAGTTTAGTCTTCTTGCAACCCGAAACTCTGATTAATTTTGATTTCGTATTTGAACTGTGGTAATCCAATGTAATCAATAATATTATGTTTTTTGCATTCTTCAGGGTTAATGTACCAATCTGCTCTGCCTCTATTAAATACAAGTTTATCAAAATATCCCTTGTCTTGTTCGCAGTTTGTATCTAGTGTTTGATAGAAGAGATTTTGTATTCTTGTGGTTTCGTTTGCGTCACTTACTACTTCCTCGAATTTCCCATTTGCTACAGAGGATACATCATGAATCATTACAACGGAGTGTGGAGTCATGTATCTATATCCCTTTGTACCTGCTGTGAGTAAGATAGCACCACAGGACATTGCTTTGCCTATACAGATGGTCGCTACGGGTTTCTTGGCTGTTTTAAGGACATCTAGAATGAAAGAGAGGGCATATACATCACCGCCAAAAGAATCAATGTATATGGGGATTACAGGTTGGTCGTTGTTATTGGCTTTGGTGAATTCCTCGAAAAACGTCTTGTTAGCGGTCTCATCAAAGTCGTTAACCCACACTGATACTGGAGTGTGGGTTGATTCCTCAGGTTTAGTTGTGAGGTGGTTGTCGTAGATGTAATTTATATTAAGATATGAATTAAGATTTAAGAGTTCTGACATTTTAATTCTCCTTTATAGAGTGTTTCTGTCATAACTTTAAATTATCTTTTTAATATCCTCGAAAATCTTAGCATCTAGAATCTCATCATGTGGTTTATTATTAATTGTTCCTAGATAAGTTGTTGTATTGAAACTTAAAAAATTATGGATAAGAACATGGAAGTTGCCTTGTTGGTCTTTACCCCAGATGCTCTCGCCATTTTTACGCTTGAATAATTGTAAATCTTCTAGGTTTTTAAATATAGTAATGTAATCTGTCATCTTGGTCTCCTATGTTAAAAATCCCCTATGTTTCAAGGGGATTAATTTTATTCTTCTGTGAATGTTGTCTCTTCGTATTGGAACGCATGAAATCCTAATTCTTGGAAGGTTCGTTCATCTGTATGGAATTTCTCTTGTTCGCCTTTGGTCTGTCTCAATCCGATAAACAGGTCAACAAGGGAGCCATCGGGGAGAGTGAAGCCAGTGATATCTCCTTGCCAATTCCTGTGTACTTCGTAGGACTCTGGCACATCAATCATTCCTGTGCATTTGATTTCGTATGTCTTATTCATTGGTTTCCTCCATGAATGTATTTACCGCTTCTCTCAGATTATATAGTGTATCATCTGAAAGGTCAAGGTCTTCTGCGATTGTGTCATAGATATCTGCATCTTGAAGAGCGAACAAGAAGGTTTGAAGAATGGTGAGTTGCTCTGTTTGCGGGAGGGCTTCAAAGAACTCAAGTGTTGGATTTGGCATTGTTGTTTCCTCTGGTTGTATTGTATCAGGAAAATGTTTATAGGGGAAGAAGGAACCCAAACTTTCTTCCCCTATTTTTTGGCTAGAAACTTAACCAAAAATCTTATAAATTACTGTTTCCTATAGAAGAAGTAGTATTCACCTGATTTTTTAAATTCTACACCAATGACAGGGAGATATTTAAAAAACTCTTCCAGGTTTTCAGTTTTAAAATTTACACACATCAATTCATCTACATCGGGAAGAATAATATAATTATTAATCTTATTTTGGATATGATTAGAGATGTATGTTCTTGCTGGGATAATATTCTTAATTGGCTGGAAGGTTAGTAGGAATATTATTAAGGGATGCATATCGTTCTGCTGTCCTTCTTGCTTGGAGTTCTTTGCTAATAAAGTAGTCACAAACTCTAACTGTTTTGCCTTCTTTAAGAGTTACACCATCAGGATTTTCAACTTTGTATCCGGTGTCTGTTTTATAAAGAAACAAACCATCAGCCATCATTATCAGTTTCATCGACGAGTCTCCATTTACAGAAAGTTTTGTTGTCTTGAAGTATTGTATCATAGTCCCAGATAAAGTCAAATGTTTTATCGTTATCTTTGATACTTTCAATCAATCCATCAAGGTCATAATCAAAAGCATTGTCCTTAAATTTAAATTTTCTATTCATTGCAGATTCATGGGATTTAAGGAGATGTGCTAGTTCTGTGTTGGTGAGGTTATATCTATTCATCATCAAAGTAATCCGATTCAATAAGAGAAGAAGATTTTAATTCTTGAAGGATAAATGAATCTTGAGAGAGTCCGATTCGAAATGCTCTGATGATAAGTTCTTTTGTTTCATCATCATATTCTTTTGGGAGTTCATCTCGCAACCGTTCTGACATTGCTGATATCCATTTAAGGTCTGTATGTTCCATGGCTTATTATATCAATCGTAAGTGTCGGCATCAACAAAAGAAAAATAAATATTGAGGCTGTATTCTTCGTCTTTTTTATATTTCTTGTGTTGTCGAATATAATTAACAGTCCAACCAGATGATGAAGAAGATATTAAAGTACCTTGACATTTCTTACGGAGGTTAAGTACATGAAAAAAATGATACTCGATAATTGACGCTTCTCTAGTAAAAGAATATTGTGGATTAATATTTGTTACTTGGCGGATAGATTGAATTCTGTGTGAGGATTCTGAAAGATATCCTATAATGTCGTCAATCTTCTTACGGTCTTTCTTAGTCATTTCTGGCTCCTTGGTGTAGTGTAACATGGAGTGGGGGAGATTGCAAGTTCTCCCCCAAAGATTATTTAGTCTTCTGTAATCAATTCGCCATGAAGAGAAATTTTATAACCTTCAATCTTTCCATCGTTGAATTCTGTAATATTATAAGTTACAACATCAACATCAAGAAGGTTAGTCTCATTAAAAGCATGGTCAGTATCAATGCTAACTACACAAGGCAAATTTCCATACTTTGCTTTAATATTTTCCAGTTTTTGAATCAATTCACTGACTGTCATACTTCTTCTTCCTCCTCTTGGCATCCGAAAATATCAGCCCAATCATTCATCCCGCCCCATTTGCCATCTTCCACTGCTTCCTGAAAAGACCCATAGGAGCAAGTGATTTCCATATTACCATCATTGCAGGTAAATTCATAATGGGTATCGTTCTCAATACTTCCCGATACCATTTCAAAAGTGGCATCAGGGTAGAGGGAAGAGAGTCTTTTAACAAAAGTCTCAGGTGTATCCCAAGGAGTATTAAAAGAATAAATTACTGTATTAAAGTCTGGGAGTTCTTTAGTACGGAAATCAGAAACATCCCATTTAACTCCCCAATTCTTTATATTCCAATCGTACCAGTTAGAGAAGCCAGTGGAAGCCTTTGCAAGTTGATTCTGAATACCGGCTTTAGCAGTAGGGGAGAACCATTGATGATATGCTTCTACAATTTCTTGGAGAGTGGTGACAGATTTTACAGTTTCTTTATTAAAATCTGCAATCAACTTTGGGACATTAACGTCAGGAGATTGAGTACCTACCAAGACTTCTGGCATAGTAACAAAGATATTAAAAAATTCTTCTTCTTCGTTCTGGTTCTTTTCAGCAACCTTTGTCTTGAAAGCATTGTATTCTTCTGCTGTTTGAAAAATACAGGTGAGTTCGTTCATTACCCAGTTTGGCATTTTACTATCCTTAAGAGAGAGATGGAGAGTAGATTTCTCTACTCTCCTATATTATCATGCTTCGGCGAGAAAACCAAGTTCATTGCAGGTGGGACAAAAATCTGCTTTATCTTCGCCACCTTGACCATATGAATCTGTAAAAGACATTGATTCTTCTTCAGTCATATTTTCAAAAGTAATCTCGTTGATTTCTTTGCCACAGTCTTTGCATTCTTGATTCTCGCAAAAGACCTTAAACTTCACTTCGGACATGGGTGATTAACCTCGTTCTGATAGATTTTAACCTGACACACTGTTATATCATTGAAGAGAGTAAAGTGCCAATAATTTTTAGAGATTTTTCGTTTAATTATATTGACACCTTTGAACCTAGTAGAATAAGAATCTAAGAAGAGATGTTCCCACTTAGCAATCTTACTCTCTCTTGCAAGTTGTTTAGCAATATTAATCTTCAATCCGTTCCACCAAAGATTCCATGCTAATATTCTTGATTTCGTATTCCTCGATGCTTACGATATCATTAGGGAAGCGGAGCGGGTCTTCACCATCAACCGCCTCAATGCAATCAAAGGAAATCTCAGGATGGAAAAATACACCTTCTGCTTCAAAGACTCCATCATGCAAAACAACACCATCTGGAATCTCAAACTCTGCAACCACGGTAACTTTCATCTTCATTTCGTTCACCTCTGCATCTATAATATCAGGTAAAGACTAGGGTAGCAAATGATTTATGGTCTCTTCAAAAATAAATCCGAAAAGATGATTGGTTGGATTTGGTTCTAAGGATGCAAAATTTTTAAATGTTTTGTCCTCGTCATAATGGAATATCTCAACCTCTGAAAACAATTCTAATAATCTAATAAAGCAGTAGTCATTAGTAATTATAATATTATCCCATTTGCAGATTTCTTTAACATAATCCACTCGTTCAGACATAGGAATATAAAAGTAATCAGATTCTAAGATTGGATTATTATATTTTTCAGGGTCGATTCTTGATAGGTCGTTTGAGTATATAATTTTATTCATAATAGATTATCCCCAGAATTTTGAGGCTCTGGGGATTGTTCCTTACATACTAATCTTGATGCTCTCGCCCTTGTACTTGAGGATGGAGTTCTTGTACTTGCCAATCAAAGCCTTAAGGGAATTGAAGAAAGAGAATTGAATAACATCCTTCTCAGAGATTTCAATTACCTTTGATGCATTTTTATATTCTCGGAGACTAATCTTTCGTGGTCTGCCTGTAAAGATGAAAAGATGTCCTTTTTTACCTGCCCAAGAATTGAACTCTGCTGTCAATTGTGTCTCAGTCTTATCATCAAAAAGGCGAGTGTTTGTTTTAAAATAACGAGCCACTTCCTTAGCGGTCTTTGGCTCACCACATTCGTTAAGATATGCAATGAGTTGTTCGAGACGAGTTTTTCCACTATACATTAATTTATTTCCTTTACTGGAGTGAGACTAACGCTCTCCCCTGCGACCAAACCCCTGTAGTATCCGTTGTCAGAATTCAAGTTTACCTTAAGATTGGATGTTCTCAAACTACCAAAGCGATTGTTCAAGAAATTTAAATTCTCATTCTCACAACTATCATAAACTTTCACCAATGCATTAGATTCGCTTTGGATAGTCTTTTGTGATTCCAATAGTCTAGATGATATTCTTTGCGACATACCAATCTTAAAGGAATTACAAAATTTCTTTCCATGCTCGTTTGTTTTATATTTCAAAAGAGCATTCAAAGATTCTCGTTCAATGACATGGCAGAGATAACGATATGACATTACCACTGCATCTCTATTAATAGACTTTCCAATAACACCATATTTACCAGTGCTAGAGAATGCGATAACTTTACAAAAATGACTCTTGCAAATACTATTAAAAAGAATGCTCCGCCATGTGATAAAGTTCTTACCCTCTTGAACGAAACTAATGCCAATCTCATCTTCAACCTTTTTAAGATTATTGAATTGAGATTGGGAGAGATTATGCTGAGCCAGAAGAGACATAGCCTTTTTCATTGCTACATTTGCTTCATTCTCATTTGACGATTCTGACAGACGAAAGAGTTTCTCAATCGTTTGCAGGGTTTTTTGGTCTATGTTGGGTTCCATGACTCTTTATATCATCCCGTAAATATTAATGCAAGAAAAATCCCCAAGAATTTTTAAAGACTCTTGGGGTTGAATTATCCTGTTCTACTTTAACCTACCCCATAGGCACATCAGGATAAAATTAAAAAAGTCCCACCCCATGAGCAAAAGAATGGGACTATATACAAGAGACATGAGCAAAATCTCTTGTAAATTATTAAAGTTTCTTCTGGTCGTCGATATAAACAGAATCAACCTTGTCTTCAATTTCAAAAAGTACTGTTGTAGTGCTATCGTCATCAGCCACTACTTCGTCAACAGTAACAGTACTATAATCGTGAACATTATGATATTCAATTTCGTATTCATTATCAATAACTAATTGCTTCATATGTTGACGAATCTTAATCCAATCCTCTTCAGAGAAATTTTTATAATCTTCTGAATTGAGATTTGAACAATTACAAGCCTCATCAAATTGTTCTTTAGTAACTTCAAATTGGTATGTAGCAGTTACAGTACCATTTACAAAGATTTGCATTTTTTAATACCATGCAACCAAGTAATGACCAGCCTCAGCATGAAGTTTGAACATTCTGACCAAGTCTTTGAATTCTTCTTCTTCAATATCATAGTTTTCGATGTAAGAATCACGCCATTCTGTTGCTTCCAAACCTTCTGCCATATCCCGGACAACTTCGTTTGAAATCTCATTAGTATCGGGAGTATATCCATACAAAGAAATGCCAGTGACATCTTCTACAAAACGATTATAAACTTTGCCACGGAAGGAATCGTTGCCATTACCAGAGAAAACCCCACAACAGAGTTTGAATTCTCCTTCGACTACGCCCTTCACGTCCTTATCTTTCATCCAAAAGTTATCAAGTCCCATGTCAATCTCCTAAAGGTAAAATTCTCTATTCTTGTCTTCTTCGGTTACTGGATTCTCGGTGACAAAATAAAATTCTCTATCAACCCACCGCATACCAGAAACAAGGTAAGACATATCAGCACCGTTCGTAATAATAGTCCAAATATTCTCTGGATTATGCTCACGAACGAAATCCAATTCTTCTCCATAGGTCTCAAAAGCATAACCTTCGTAAGTAGAGGATTCTTCAATCTCATTCTTGATAGGATTGTATTTCTCAACCCATTCATCAAAAGTGTAAATACGTTCTGACTCGATTTTTATATTCTCGACTTTGCAGATTCCAACAGTATAACGAGGAATAATATTTTTAGAGACATACTGCTCAATATAATCCTTGGAATCATTGCTGAGGAAAAAAGACTTCTCGATTTTCTTCATTGGCTTACTAGGATAATACCAATCAAAAGAAAGCGAGATTTTAAAGGTTTGTGGAATAGTTGGGTTCATGGCGTTAGTATATCAGGTCTCTAGGGGAATGCAAGAAATATTACAAGATGCAGAGAGTATTTTCTTGGTACTCGAATTTTGGAGCATCTTCTTTTTTTAATATTCCTAAACGATGAAAAAATTCTTCAGGTACAATTGGCTCCCTATCTTCAAAATTAAAAGAATAAGGTAAGACAGGATGATTAGGAGATAGTTTCACCAATGCTGTTCTTCCATCTCGACAATGTACTTTTAAAATAAATGTACCTGATTGATGTCTAAGAACTTTTGGAGAATGAAATAGAAAACCATTCCATTCAATTTTATAAGATGGTGTACTTCTCTCATAAACATATCTCCAAGGATTATATTCAACAGGAGAAGATTCCCAAAGTTCTTTAAGAGTCATTTTTAAATTCCTATATAAAGCACTAGTTCTTCTTGGTTTACATTAATAAGGTCAGCAGTCTTTTCATATTTCTTTTCTATAGCATCCAAGAGTTCAGCGATAGAGTTAGAATTAGAAAAGAAAGACACAGGGTAAGAATTGAAAAAGCAAGTGCCATTATCAATAATCACCGAGAATTTCTGAAGGTCAATTGTTTCGTTCACAGGGTATTGTATCAGGTCTCTAGGGGGTCTGCAAATAAAAAATACCCTCCATATTTCAGGAGGGTATTTGTTTTTTTATTCTACAATCTCGCCAAGATTCTCTGTAAACCTGTTCAATACAAGTTTTGCAATTTTGATTTCTTCAGGTTGCAAATCTGAAAGCACTTGCCTTCTCACCTTCAAAACATCATTGCGATATCCTTTAGTCAGACTTCGCCACTTGTCAACATAAGAGTATGTTGCATTCTTGTTGCGATACTGGTCATACTCCTTGGGCATCTGATAACACCACAATGCGATATCAGCAACTGAATCATTTGTCAAGTCAATTTCTGTTTTGATTTGGTTTACATTGAAATCCTTATCAAGATTTGAAGATACCTCAATTGAGATGCGAACTCTTGATGCACGTCCATGGCTATCAGCAAAAACGACCCATGAACGACTATCTCTGCTAATAGTGGTCTTTCGCTTGCCAATCGTGCCATTAGCATAACCATCAATGTACGCTTCAATTGCTTTATCGCCAATCGCTGGGTGCATAGGTCGTCCCTTGCTGTCAAGATGCAAACGACCATCACGGTAAAAGTACACACCCGAATTCTGGTTGTTTACTGGTCGTGTATACACATCTTTTGGCATTATTTTACATTCAGAACGCTCTGGCAACAAGAACACTTTCATGATAGCAACTTCATTGCCAACCTTGTACACTACGGACTGAACTGGTGTCTGTCCCAACATTGGGTCTAATGGCTTGACTGTTTGCAGTGTCTTATAAGTCTGACCAATCTTAATGGATACACCCTTTTCAATACGCTTTTGGTATACTTCACCAAGTTGCGCCCCAATGCTGGTTTGATTCTTCAATCCTGATGGATTAAAATTCAATCCATTCTTCAGGAAAGAGTATGCTTCATCTTTGAGGTTATGAACAACCACAATGGTTCCATGAGACATAAAGTTTCCATTCTCATCCACTACTTCTTTCCAAATTGAAAGAGCAGGGTCATCAGGATTGATGCGTGAGTGGCATTTTCGGACAGATACATTCCAATCATCCATTGCTTTCATGTTGCTTTGGTTGTATTCCATTGCGTGAATGCATTCATCTTCGCATTTCATAATAACAGTTGAATGACCAGTGGTTGAAAACTTAGACACAAAGTTCTTCCATCCAGAACCATTCTTACCAAGATTAAGAGACTGAGCAGAACTTGACTTCTTAGTTGTCCATCCTTCACTTGCCATCATATGCATGATTGATGGTGAAAGTGCCTTCTTACCATTGTCAGCAACTACCAGCACCCTCTTGCCATTATAGGTAGAAAGGTATACACTGATTTGTGTTGCGTCACTATCGAACGAGTTGTCGATAGGTTCAAGCAAGGCAGAGTTGAGAGTGTGACCAGAGTTCTGATTACGTGTGAATGAAACTGTTGGTTCAACCGAACGAATCTCATTCAAAGGGGTTAAATCTTCAAACATTATCTTCTCCGAAGCAGTTAAGGATTTGTATTCCTTACTGACAGAGATAGTATAGTACATACTTTAAAAGATAGCAATAGTAGACGAGAGATATATAACAAAAAAAGTGACCTATTTTTTGATTGACTATCAAACTGTTACTTGCTAAAGCCAAATGCAAATAAAAAATCCCTATCTCTTGCCGGTAGATAGGGATTTGATTCACTTGTAGAAATGGAAAAGGACAAGTGAAAATTATTTAATTTTTTAATCAAACAATGGGACGGGAGGGATTTGAACCCTCGACTCCTCGCTTAAAAGGCGAGTACTCTTACCGCTGAGTTACCATCCCAAACAATTTAAAAGTCCCCCAGACCAGACTTGAACTGGTACTCCTTGCGGAAAAGGATTTTAAGTCCTTCGTGTCTGCCGATTTCACCACCGGGGGTAACAAACATATATTATCTTGTTTCATCTCTCTTGTCAACTCCCTTTCCTAGCATTATCACAAATTTCTCTGCGATAATGCTAGTCTTGAAAGGAGACCGAAATGAACAACATCAAGTGAATATCGCTTTAACTTGACACACCTATATTACCTAATCCTCAGAGCCATGTCAAGCAAAGCACAAAAAAAAGGGAGAGAAATTAATCTCTCCCTTAAGAATTAAATAAAATCTTACTTAACCCAGAATTCAACCTTATTACCAGCAGACCCACCAGAAGCCACCGAAACAGATGAGATTCCGATGTATTTGTTAGTGGAGAATGTGATTTGTGCATTTGCGGCAGAGTTGACTGGAATGGTAACAACGATTGTGGCATCATTTGTTCCATCTGCTTTAATAGGAACCACATTGAGAACGATAGGAGTGACGCTAGAGACCTGTGTAGAGTCCGATGCGAGTCTTACTTCTAACAATGTGGCAATCATCCCAGAAACGCTCGAAACGCTTGTAAGGCTTCCCCATGTTCCTCCAGTGTTAGTTAAGGAATATAATTTTACGATCAATTCCTCATTTTTAATATTTCTGTGGAATCTTCTGTAATTTTCGCTCCAAGTAACATTAAGAACAGCAGGAGTTAAACCATTAGAATCAAGACCTGTAAAATAATTTCTTAAAGTCTTGGTAGTGATGGATGTGAAGTAAGTATCCAATGCTGTTTGATATGCTGTTAATGCGGACGAAAGAGCAGATGTTAATGTTCCTTCATTTGTTCTAAAAGATTTTAATAAAGTAGAAGTAGCATCTGTATCAGTATCGGTTATATCATTTTCAGCAAGAACATCACCAAGCAACAATCTATTAAAAAAATTAAATTCGTATGTATTAGAATAAATTGTATCTACTGCTGTTGGTTTGGAAGCCATTTGAATTACATATGGTTGAAGAGTTGAGTTGGAGCCATATGTTGTAGAGATTGTAATGCTTGTGTCAGACCCTACAGCAGAGATAGTGTACCATGTTGTGATAAGTGATGGGTCGTTGCTTCCGATTCCAATTCTTGCTGGAGCGGTAGTAGCATTAAAATTTAAACTTGTCCATACGGTGCTGGTTCCTGTGATTGTTGGAGAGCCAGAAGAAGTTGCAACAGTTCCAGTAATATAATAATTTGGTTTTGCTGATTGGTCTCTTAACAATCTATCAGCGTTTCCAAGGTTTGTAGTTAATGTCGAGATTGTAGACGGGGCGATTACTTTAGCCATTTAGAACCATCCTTAAAAAGATAATAATATTTTTTCTTTAATGTATCTTTTGTGACTAACCGTAATGAGAACCTTTAAAAAAATCCCCCTCGAATTTCTAAGAGGGGGATTGATTGGGTTTAGAGTTTACTATACGCCTGATAGATTTTAAATACATCATCCTCAGAAGTGAATTGAAGAAGAATCGCAAACTCTGGATTAATCTTATGCTGGTCATCAATATCCTTATAGAAGTTCTTAAGGGCATTGGCTACCGCAGGACGTTGGTGACCATAGAGGAATGCAAGCATATTAATATAATTGAATCTCTTAGTCTTCCAATCATCCAAGATAGTTCCGTCAAGGTCGAGAGTAAGTTGAACCTCAGTCTTGCTTTCACAATCTTCACAGAGAATATTATCAGAAAGATTCATGTCTACGCAAGCACATTCATTGCATCGTGGACATTCGCAATCATCAATGATACATTCACAATCATCACATCGCTCTGCATCAAGATAATATTCTTCATCATCTACAGTGAGGATTTCATATGTCCTTGGTTGCCATTTCCCTTCGACATATGCATCATTCTCTGTCTCGAAATTTGAAGTATATTTATCTTCTACGAGAGGCTTTTCATATTCTGCCACAACCTTATATCGACAGGTGCGGAGTTTTTGAAAATTACAATCTGTAGGAATCGAAACAACATCTGCCGGGTCGATTTCAACAAGAACAAGTTTATCAGATTCAGAAGCAAAGTCAGAGGCATATTCCAAAGTACCAGCATGGAAACCGTAGGAACAACCCACCTCTTTATTATCATCTACCTTATTACGAGGCATTGACAAAACGCTACCAACAGTATTGAAGAATGTTCCAGAAAATTTATCGGAGAAGTCTGAACGAACAGCCTTATAAGCAAGGAATGTTCCAGAATCTGTGATAGGAAGATGCTTATGCTCAAGGAAGGTATAGAGTTCATCCACTGCACGTTTTGATGGATTAAGTTGAAGTCGAGTCATAAATTTAAAAATATGAACTGCATCAACATCACCAGCAAGGGCATTGAGAACCCGCTCTGCTACAATAGACGTTACTGCATCACCGTCGATATAAACATTGCCATCCTTCACCTCGATATTCTCATACTGGAAATAGAGACGTTGGAGTTTATTAGCAGGATTGATGTAGTCTACCAATCCCTGCCAATCAGAATCCTTATAAGCCTTGAGAGCGTTAGGGAATGCAGGGTTGGATGCATTAATGGTGTACTGTTTACCATCAATGAATACGGTGATGAAACCAGAGATTGGGTCATCATTAAGAAGTTTTGCTGTTGGGTTCATTCTTTTTTCCTTTAAGAGAGATAAGGCATCGGGGCTTGTCTTTCGTCCTTATCACCGATTGACATAGCATATTATCAAACTATTTCTAAGACCGCAAGGGGATATTAAAGTTCTTTTCCAATAATATCTGCCATCAGACTAATATTACCATTGATAGCCGGGACAAGCAATGGGAACTTTTTAATATATTCTTCCTTGATATCAAAAGGCTTCTCGGAAATGTCAAACCTCAACGCATACCAGAGCGATGTAAATTTCTCAAGATTCTGAAAGTCTACGTGAATCTTTTGGAGTTGATTTTTAATATCTTCTGGGAACGAATCCTTATTGGCAAAGAACAGAGCCTTCCATCGACCCTCAAGATTATAATAAGTATTCCAGTTATTATATTCTTCAGCGTATCTTGTCATCACCAAACTTTTAAATTCTTCCACATAGTCATCAAAAGATTGCATCGTATCAGGAACATTCTTGATATTTGCCTTCTTGACTCCGTAGAATGACACAGACTCTTCTCCACGCTCAGTCAAGAATTTATTAATAATGTTTGTGTAGTCCCTGATATACATTGGGTCTTGAACATAATAGGAAGTAGATTTAAAATATTCCAATGGCAAGTATACAGCATTGTCTTCCACTTCATCAACAGGAGTCCAACAATCAGAATTTGTTTTTCCCATGTAAGGATTAATTTTATAAAACTGAGCGTTGATACTCTTCTTACCTGATATTGTCTTAGGTTTAGGTGCTGGAGTGTATGGGATATCTTTTAAATATACAATCGTGGCTCCATCAAAGTCAGGTTGGTCTTTAAATTCTTCTGCCTTCTGGGTGCTTTCAAAAGACAAGATGAACTTTCTTGCATTCTTAAAAGAGTTGAAACCACTGATATTATTCTGGAGACAATAAGATTGAATTCTTGGCTTGATTGAATTCCTCTTAAGATTAGCATTGTCGATAAAGAGAATGTGACCTTCTTGTGGAGCAATGTCTGAATTCTTTTTATAAGATTTGTCACTGGTCTCCATCATTACATAGTTGATTCCATATTCCCTCAATCTCTTCTCATTAAAGGTCGTAGGGATGGATTGGGTAAGATTGGAGACATTGACAATATGCATGAACTGAGCATCAATATGTCGCTTGTGGATTGACTTTTTCCAGAGTGAATTCTTCTCTTCCAAAGATTCTGTAATTGTATTAATAATATCTGCTTGAATATTAGAGATAGACTTCATAATAAAATCTTTTGTCTTATTGTCCATCTCAAGGTTTTCACGGGATGCAGATGGTTTCACTTCTCCAATATTTGCGGTGAGAACAATATGGCTTCTCGAATTCTGGATGTACTTGCGTGTTTCATAATCCAAAGAATCCAAGGAAGCAGGATAGAGAACATTGCCCATCAAGACCGACAAATCACCTTCACCATAATACTCCCGGCGATACATCTTCCAATTTCCACCTTCAAGGATTGGATTGATTAACCGGGCAGACTCGATTAGATTAGCAATACTAGTATCACCCATGAACTTAGGAATTGGATTAAAATTCTTAAAGAAGGATACAGAGTTATTTCTAAAGTTGGAAAAGTCTACAGCGGAATTAATATTAATATGAACGCTAAGACCTGTCTCATCTGTTGGCTTGGTGGAGAGAAGAGCAACCTTACCTACATTTGTTTCGTCGATGTATGCTTGGTAGGTGTATTCTGTTCCATTATGCCGGGAAACAATCATAAAGGAATTAACATAACAGAATGCGGATTTGCTACCGAGACCAAGCATTCCCACCTGTTCATTTGTATTACGCTTGGTTGATGCACCGTAGGAAGCAAAGATATTCTGAACATCATCTGGGGAAAGACCAAAACCAAAGTCTCTTACAATAAAGGTAGGAGAGAAGGATGTTGGCAGGGTGATTTCGATTGGACGCTCTACATTCGCTTCAATATGTGCATCGTAAGCGTTGGTGCTATATTCACGAATGACAGCAAGAACTTTATTAGAATAGAGTTGATTGCGAAGAATAGAAAAGATATGAGCAACATTCTCTTGACGAATATTGAAAGCAACCTCGTTCTCAATACCTTCCCGCTCTACCTTAAACGCAACGTCATTAACAATCATAACGGCTCTCCAAACTTGTGATGCCTTATATTACAGCACATTTAGTCGGAGAGCCAATAGATTTTCAGATATTTTTCATTATTTGAATCAAGTCGTAGGGGGTTATTTTCCTAGGGCAAAATTACGTGGTAAAATCCTTCCATAGGCAATATCAAAAGAATCGTTGGTGTATTTTTCAAAATTAATCATGTCTTTAAAACTCTTGATATCTTTAATCTTTATTTTATTAATCCAATGTCTATTAACCATTTCAATTCTAGAGAACAACATTGGATAATTTTCACCCATTTCATTTTTATAATATGATGTTCCAAGAATACAGCATCCATCAGCACTCTCTTTAAATGCCATCTCTTGTAATATTTTAATTGTTTCTAAAGTACTCTCATGCGAAGACAAATCAAGATTATTTAAAACTGAATAATGATAATCACGATCTGTATCTAATCCAAAAGGGTCGTTAAATGGCATCTTATAATAGAACGCAATTGTGTTGAATAAACTGTCAGAATCTATTAAATATTTAGCATAAAACAAGAATGGCGCAGCCCAACTCCAAGGTTCATTTGCTGCATCTTCTAAATCTAAATCATTAATAAAATTCCTAAGAGTCTTATCATTCTTTATTAGTTTAGCAAATTTTGAGAAATCATCCATCTTTAATCCTCTCCAAGATATCCAATATGGCATAATCTTTATTCTTTAATTCTACATCAAACATCACATCTTTATTATAATTTTGTGGAAGATTCTCAGCCATGTCTCTGTGTGCTCTAGTATTTTCTTTACCTTCTGAATAATGAAAGATTGGTTGACAGTCCCAAGTAGAATAAGCAAGATGGAATGCTTCTTCTTCTGTCATATCGTTGTGTAGAATTTTATGATGGAGATTATCGAACGTTACTGGTATTCCTCTCGTTTTATAGAAATACGTATTGAGATTCTTGATAGACCATACACCGTTTGCATTATCATTATTTTCAAGGACAAGTCGTTTGCGTACTGAATCAGAGAGTCTATCGAAGTTGGCAAAGAATCTATTGGAAATGTCAATCGGGTCACCATCTTTCCTGACATGAATATTTAAGGGAGATTCATAAGATTGTGGCAAATCTAATCGGTCAAATATATCAGCATGGGTCTCTAAGTCAATTATAGAATTTTGCAATGCCTTTGGGTCTTCGGAAGTTAAAGTAATATATTCTGAAGGATGGGCGGAAACACGAATGCCAGTTTCTTTAATTGCCCTCTTAACCTTATCTATCTCATACTTTATAAAACCATACTCTGGCAAATCTTCTAAATTTAACATTACATCTGGATGCTTAATTACTGGGCATAAATCAGAAGACAATCTATAACCCATAATTCCTGCAGCCTTACAATGCCGAACAATCTTTTCAGTGACAGAGAAATTATTCCTAACAATCTCTGAAAGCTTTTGTAATGATTCTTCCCTGGGCTTTGAGGAAAAGGACTTGTATGTCATTGTTCGAAACTTGATACCTTGTTCCGCCAATACATTAGAAATACAACATAAGGAAAGATTCATGTTCTACTGTATCATAAAACAGTTCCGCTAGCAAGTCTCCATTTAAGATTCTTTAAGTCTTCCTTTAAAAGATCCTGGAACGTTTTATCAGTGCTGCCAAAATGTATTAAAACGTGAGCAAAAAGCGCATTAATGGTTATAGAATAAAATAATCCACTTAAGTCCTTAAATTTTTCATTATTCTCAATATAATGTAACATATTTAAACTAATAGAGAATAATATTTCAAAATCACTCTTGTATGTTATTAATTTATATAGTAGAATAGATAATGGTTCAACATTCCATTCTTTACATACATTTAAATCAGGATAAAAAAGATTATTTGTTTCTTGTTGTAGGGTTTTAATTGAATATGATTTGATTACATTATAACTAACTCCAGGGACTAGGTAATAAAAATCCCAGTCCCTGTTTAAGAGTTCTAATATATTCTTTTTAATTTTAGACATTGTTGCAGAAGTTATTAATAATCTCTCTGCCCTTCTTATAGTTTCCTGAGTTCTTTTCGAAATACACTGTGACTAAAAAATAATCTTCATCACTGTATCCAAAATGAATTTCAAGCTCTGGTCCAAGAAGGGGGAATTTATTATTATTGACCATATTGTAGCTGTTATGTAAATGCTCGAAAAACTTACCTTTATATTTATTGTCGATTATAAATACAACATATGGTACACTAAAATCGCCATTCTTATGTTTATGACCTTGGCAACAAAACAATGTCCAGATCCAATCACTCTTATTAATGTTTAAGATAGACTTTTTAATTAATCGATCTAGCTTTACATCTTTTAAGTTTCTTGGATCGCTATAATTGAATTTTTCTAGGAAGGTATCAAGAGTTCTCATAGATTTCACAGATCAGCATGTTATCATCTTCTCGAATGATTTTGCCAGCAGCTGTTACAAGATGTTCGTCGATAGAGAGATTCCAATTGTTCTCATTATAAAGATCACGGAATTCTTCTAGAGTGTAAACCTTATCATCTTCGAAAAATCTAACTGTGGCTTCTTCGGAATAAAAATCTATGAGTCGGTCAATAGCGGTGAGGTCTAATAGTTTCATGCCTTATTATTCCCTCGATTTTTAGCTTTTGAGGCGCTTGAGTAAAAAAGGTATGAAAAAAGGAGCAATTAATAACATGCCTCCGTACCTCACATATATACTACCCTCGAAAAACCCAATAATATAAAAAATAACGCTCGAAAAAATAGGATATAAAATAATAAAGAGAATTAACCTTAAGATAAAAAGGACCTGGACCCTTTTAAAAGCTCTGGGGAAATTTTTACATTTACGACATTCATATTTAATAACGTCGCTGTAGAAATTATCACCACAGACTTCACACTTAAGTTTAATTCTCTTTAATGTGCAACTTGATAAAACACTATTTTTCATTACAGTGTTTTATTCTATTTTTTAGAACTTGAATCCCAACATCTTAGTAAAGTCATCGATCTTTACAGAAGCGGTGACAAGAGCCCGGACCTTATCTGTGCTCGAAAAACGATTAGCAAGATCCACACCCTCTACATAAGCGCCAGCCGAAAGACTTACACCATTGATAACCTTACCGAATGGAACAAGAACTCCAACACCTACTGCAGCCTTATCACCATACTTATCTGTGCTTAAGACTCCAACGGTTGAAACAGTCTTTCCAAGTACAGTATAATTGCCTAGAGTAGAAAGGGCCAATGCATTACTATTTCGGCCATCAATTCCAACTCCTGCAGTAAAACCATTAAAGCGACCATCACTGAACTGAGGCTTAACAAAAAAGCTCTTAGCACTAACTTCCGCCTTCTGTGGTCCAACTTGAGAGAATGATCCGCTGCAAACTAAACAGGAAATAACAACTGGAATTACACTCTTAAATACTAAATTCTTAATCATATAAAAATTCCTTCTAGACTTTAACGTCATAATTTATTATTCCCCTTTACTCGAAATATGCAATCATTCTAAGATCTTTTTTTAACCTATCCTTTATTCGTTGTATCTTCTTTCTTAAAGCCACAACTGATAAACCATATTTTTCTGACAAACTATTATAATCTTCCCCTAGAGAATAAAATTTAAAAAGCTCGAAATCGTTACATAAAATATCCTTAACAAGCTCCTCTAATTCGTTTGTCTCGAAATTTTCCCTATAAATCGGCTCATCTATAAAATCTAAACTCTCGAATTTCTTTTTCCTGGAACGATCTATTAATGCGTTTAAAGCTATACCAATTAAATAACTCTTCTCGGTCTCTTCTCTTATATTATAATTTCGAGTTAAAAGATTATAATAAACATCACTAGTCAATTCCTCTGATAAATTATAATCTTTTGTTTTACTATATAGATAATTAAATATTACCTTACGATATTTCCAAAGCTTCATAAAAATAAAAAAGAGGAAAAGAATATTCCTTTCCTCTTCTCCCTTAAAAAAATAAAAATCTTAATCACATAACAAGAAAGAATAACGGAACTTATGCACAGCTACAATAACTTCTTCGTCACTATAATCTAACTCATTAATTGCCACCCTGTAATATTGTATCATGTTCTTAATAGGTGGGTCAAGAGGTGCTAAACCATTCTGCACCCTATACTGTGTCCAACTCCTATAATGCTGACCAAGAGAACCAAGATTATAAAGGAGCAAATCAAAATCGTTAAAAGGAACACTCCAATCAATTTTAAGCTTCTCTAACTCTTTTAAATTCTCACCCTGAAAATCCTTAAGCTTCTTGTCACTCTCGAAAAATTCACCAATCTCTTCACCATACTCGAAAACCTTATACTTGTCTTCTTTCTTTTGAACTTTTACTGGCTCCTTAACAACTTCTTTAACAACAGGCTTAACTTCTTCAACGACTTCAACGGTTTCTACAATTTCTTCTTTAGTCTCAACAGTTTCTTCCACTGCCTTAACTTCCTCGATTTTCTTCCTTGCCATATTTTTTCCTTTCGGCTGTGGATTCTTAAACGATATCCTTACAAAATAATAGAGAAAAATCCTCTATATCCTCTTTTACAATAAAAATATCCTTAAGACCTCGAAAAACTAATTCCAAGCTCCTTTAACCGCTTATTTATGACCGGAAAACCTGTAACTACCCCACCATTAATTTCTATCTCTTGTTCACCTATATCAGATAATTTTATTTTTCCACTACCATTAAAATAATAACCCTGATTACTCGAACCCCTTAAACCACTCGAAATTCTCTTACTCCTATCATATCGCCCATAAACCAATAAGTCAATATAATCCAAACATTTCTTCTTATCAAAATCTTCTAAAATTTCCCCTATATCAAAACCACTAAATACAACAATTCCCCCTGGCAAATCTAACTCCACTAAAAGACTATATAATTCATCTGCTTGTAAGAAAGGTTCACCCCCAGATATTGTTAATCCCGGAGACTTTATAAATTCTAATACATCCTCTACACTATAATATTCTCCACCCTCGAAATTCCATGTCTCAGGATTAAAACAGCCGAGGCATCCTAAATTACATCCCTGAAACCAAATAATATCCCTCTCTCCAGGACCATTAACAAAAGTACTCGAAAGCTTACCAAATAGTTGCATCCCTTAAATCCATCCTGTATAATAAACGCATGAGTAAGGTTTTTAATAACGTATATCTAAAACTTAAAGAAGAATACGAACAAAGTGAACCAGTAGAATATAACTCGAAAAATCTACTGAAGAATATTAGCACGACACTAGATAATCTTTATAAAAATCTTCTCAATATTGAACTTATACTTAAAGAGATTACATTATTCGATACTAGAACATCTGAGGAATTTTTAAATCTCTCTTATAAAAATATCGAAGAAATACATAAGAGCTTTCCTAAGATTTTTTTCGACACACCAATAGAAGAAAATTATCCTGAAACATACTTAGATGCAATAGAAGAATTAATAGCATCTGTAATCACCTTAAGATTCTATTTAGTAAGACTCGAAAATCAAGATAATAAAAATATCCTATCACTCTTAGATTCTTATATTCTTAACATTAAACTATATACCAAAAATTATTAGGCTCGAAAAATACACCCTAGGATCTTTAAGAGAGTTGAACCTAAATCTTTAAGTACTGTAAGGAGAGAACAAAAGAATCTCCACATGAAAAATAGGCTCGAATTTTAAGGTGTGATATAATAAGAAATAGTGAACCTAAAATACTCGAAAAACTCTAGGGGATTTTTATTATTCTCTGGGGGTAATATTGCTCGATTTTTGGATTTTTTAGGATTCATGATATATACTAAAAAATTTGCAGGAAAGATTATTGTAAATACAGAATGATATTTATTCACACTAGGATTTTAAAATAGACCTCCGAACAGAAAAAGCCCCGATAAAAATCTAGAAGTGTTTCAAAAATTCTTATTTAAAATTCTCTTTGTCTGATTTAAAATTCTTCTGGTTGTTTTAAAGAATCTAGGGGTTGTTAATTAAAATTCCTAGGGTCTGATTTAAAAGTCTAGGGGTTGTTCTAAGTAAATTCCCTATGTTCTAATTTTATATTCTCTAGGGTTTATTTGAAAGATTCTGTTCTATTTAATTAATTCTCTTATGGTATTAATCTAAGGTGTTATTTTAAATTTCCCTGTTATTATTCTTTTATTCTCTAGGGTGTTTTATTTTATTTATCCCTTTACGTATTAATTTTTCTTTAGGGGATATTTTAATTCTTCTTATATCTTAATTTACTCTATGGTATTATTCATTTGTTTTCTATAGGCTAAATTTTGTTTTTTTTCTTATTCTACCCTATCTTTTATCATTATCTATCAGTATTGTTTTTTATGTAAGTTATTTGGCATTAGGGTTTTTAATTAGTAGGGAATGGGAATAGGATTTTTTTGATATGGTAAGAATTGTTTTTAAATGGGAATAGGATTTTGTTTTATGGTGTGTTATTTTATTAGATTGGGTTATAGTCTCCATTGTGTTTTTATTGTGTTTTAAATTTGTTTTGGAAGGGGGATTATTTGAAGGAATATTGGAAAGCTTTGTAGAATATGTTAATTAGTCTTATTGTCTGTATTGATAATTTGGCTTTTTTTATATTTAGTATTAATGTGGTATGAATCTATCTTTTTTAATGGTTGTTTTAGCTTAGGATTTATTTATTTTTAGAATTTTGATTGATTTGTTTATATATTTTCTGTGTTATATTTTTTTGGGTTTTTTGAGCTTATTTTTTACATTAATTTTACGTTGTTATTTTTTGTATATATTATGTGAGGTATATTATTATGACAGTTTTAGAGAAGTATAATTTGGCGGTTGATTTGGTTGAGGGTGATGATTCTTTGTATGTTGGTTATGTATCAGATATTGAGAGTCATGTTCCTGTGGTTGTTGATTTATTGTCTTGTTATGGTGGTATTGTTTCTCTTTTATCTGGAATTGAGAAGAAGCGTATCAATCTTTATTATTTCAATGGTGAGTTAATTTCTAATGTTGATGTTTTAGGAATTTTGTTACGTGAGGTTGTTGTTAATAGGGAATCTTGTTTAACTTTATTGGATGAGATTTATTCGTATTGTTTTCCTGCTTTGCGTTTTGAGGTAAAGATTCTTAGTAACGATGTGGATGCTTTTGTATCTGTTATGAAGAGTTTAAAGGATTTGCGTTTTAGTGTTGAGTCTGGTTCTGTTGTAGTTGAGCCAGTTGTTGAGGAGCCTGTTGTTGCTTCTGTTGGTGTTATTGATGGTGAGGAAATTGAGGTTGTAGATTTTGAGAGTGAGATTGATTTTGTAGAGGTTAAGAAGAAGAAGTAGTATTGGTGTGTTTTTCTTAATTATGAATCTGCTCTTTTATTGGGCAGATTTTTTTTTGTTTGTTATAATCTTAAAGGGTCTTTTTCTTTATGTATTTCGATATGGTCAATATTTGAATTTATTGCTAATCTAAAGAATAGTTCAAGGTCTTCTATTTCTGGGTTATCTACAGGGTTGATTTTTATAATTTTATTGTAGATTGTTTTAAAATCTTTGTTATATAGGAAGAAGAACATGCTATCTTGATTTATCATTTCTTTGATTTCTTTTTTGGATAAATTTAAGAGAGCTAAAGTTTTTGATTTGATTGTTATTTTTCCGTTATATGGGTTATCAATTACATGTATAGAATTCAGTTTTTCACTATATTTTTTAATTTTATCTTCATCATAAGTTTCTAGTTTGTCGATAAAATTCATTAAGAGATTCCAAGTCAAGTGTTGTTTTTGCATCATAATATTTAGGTTGTTAAATTGTATATTCATGTGTTTATTGTATCATAGGTTTAGGATTGTGTGTATTGTTTCTAGAATGTTTTATTAATGTGGTATAGAAATTCTGGTGTAACAATATTATATAAATTTAATGATCAAGAGAAATCTTTAAGGGAGCATTTGGAGGATTTATTTCCAGATGTTAATTCTGTGGATATTTTTTATTTAATGACTAGGGTGCGATCAAGAGCTAAGAAATTAGGTGTGTCTGTTGAGGATGTGTTATATGACATTGCTTTCGATGGTTTATTTAGGGGTGGAAGATAATGTGGTATAGATTTGCTGTGGCCCGTGTTCCATTGATAAATCCTGTTGTGGGTGGATTTTATGTTGATGGTGATTTAATTGAATATGGAAAGCCATTTTTCATAGAACAATGGGCTAAGCTTTTGAATACAGATACAAGAAAGCTCAATTCTCAACAAAAATTAAGTGAATTTTTATCAAATGCGAAATTTGAATATGTCGATGATCAAAGAACTTATATTCCAACAAAGAGAGGTGGAATAACTACAGAATTAAGTAATCCTTTAGATGAATTTTATGTCAAAGAAAAAATTGAAAATCCAGATGGTGGGTTTTGGCTTAGAGATACAAAAATCGAAAAAAATCAAAAAATAGGTATTAGAGAATGGGCTCGACTATTAGGCACAAGAACTATATCTATAAACAAGGAAGAAAAATTATTAGATTTTTTAAGAAATAGCAATTTTGAAGTCAGGGATGGCAAAAAAACATATATTAGGAACATTCGAAATTTACTCACTAATAATTTATTTGATTTTTATGTTATAGACAATAAAACAAAAAAGGAAAAACCTATTCCATTTGGCATCTCATATGTACCAAGTGGTTGGGCTTCTTTACTTCAGACTAAACAAAAAAATACAAATTCACAAGAAGATTTGGATAATTTTTTATCAAATGGTTTGTTTGAAGATGTTGAAGGAAAAAAAATATACAGAAGCCAAAAAAAAATAACTAAAGAAATATCAAATGTAGAAAAACCTGTTGTTGATTATAAAACAAAAGAAAAAAAATTAATTAATTATTATGATGATTTTTATATTAAAAACAAACTTTCAGATTTTGAATTGATTGAATTAGGAACTGAGGGTAATAGCTTATTTTGGTCAAGAAAATTAAGTAAAACTACAAAAGATGTCAACTCTCAAGAAAAATTAAATAACATTTTACAAGATTCTAATTTCAATATTAATGATGGAAAAAAATATTATATTCCCAGAGGACAAAAGGATTTATTACAAAATAATTTCGATTTATTTTATGTTGGTGATATGCCTGTACCTCATGGGCAGAAATATGGAAAACATGAATGGGCTAGATTATTAAGTACTAATTTTCGACAAATAGAATCTCAAAGCAAATTAGATTTATTTTTGGGAGATGAAAAAAAATTTGAAGAAAAAGATGGAAAGAAAACATATATAAAAAAAGCATCAGGAAGAGAAAGATTGTTCGAAAGAAGGTTTGAAAATTATAATAACAATGAAATTATAATCAAACCTCAACAAGACATTATTGTAACTGATTCGAAAAATTATCGAATAAAAAATTTAAGATTAGATTTTGCGTTCAAGAAAAATGAAAAAATATTGCTTGCTGTAGAAATCAATGGAATTCAACATTATGGATTTACACCATTTGTAAAATCGAAAACATATAATCAATGGCAAAATGGATTAACTAATGATATTTTGAAAATAAATTATTGTCATAATAACAATATTCCATTATTAATATTTCATCATATGTTATCAGAGAAAGAATTTGAATCTATATTAAACAATTTACATCAAAACCCTCATGCTTATGAAAATTTTATCCCCCAACCTGTAACAGACAATAATCCTAAAAACACATCTTTAGAATTTATTAAAAGACAGATTTATTCTCATTTATATCCGGTATTCAATGGCACAATAACTTTTAAGGATGATGAATCTAAAAAAAGATATATAAAAGATACATTGATATTAATTTCAAAGCTCATGGGAATTTATGAAGGTGGCATAGACAAAACAGATTATGTACATGATTTTGATTTATCCACAGATTTAACATCAAATTACAATAAATGTTTAGCAATATATAATTCTTTATATCCTGATTATCCATTAGATTATGATGAAAAAATTACATATTCAGATTTATCTAAAAAACCAAGAATTTACAAAGAGAAACCGCTTGAAAAACAGAAACCAGAAGAAAACTTAATCCCCTCAGAAGAATAGGGGATTATTTGTTATTCAATATAAGTTGTATGTAATTTTGATAACGGTGACGAATTATAAGAGAAAGATTTATAAGATTTCTGTTAGGGATTATTATTATGAAAAGATACAGCATTGGTAGTAGGGTTGCTCAGAGTTGGTTAGTGGGTCAGAGTAAATTCTTTTTGGATTTATCTGATCGTTTGGATGTTGATGGTTTATATAGGGATTCTGAGAGCTTTTTAAATTACGGTGTTGATTTATCTGGTTTATTACGTTATTCTGCTGTTGATGATGTTAAGGATTTGGGGGATGCTGATCCTGATTCTCCTGTTGATGATTTTCCTGATATTGATTCTTTAGTTGTGGAAGATATTAATCCTGAAAAAGTTTTGCGTAATGATGAGTATTGGCATAAAGATGATTGGCATAAAGATGATAGTGATTATCATTCTCCTGGTTTGATTCATAGGGGCGAGATTGATTTTGGTGGGCAGCCTGATCTTGAGTCTGTTGTTGAAGCGATGAGGGCTATGTCTTCTGGTGGTGGTAATGTTTTTAATTGTTTAGTATCTCTATCAAATTATATGTCCGAGATTAAGGAGGTATTAAGAAGAAATAGTATAACTTATGTTCTTGATAAATTTGAGGATATTCATGGGAGGATAGTTAGAAAAGCTCTTTACAGTTATTTTAAGAATCCATTATTTTTAGAGAATCTTTTAGAGGTTAATAATATTGTCAGGGATATTTTTGAAAGTAATGTAAATCGTGACACTGTGGCTTTATTTAGTAAGGTGGTTGATTTATATAGTGGTCGTGCTAAGAAGTTTAGTGATCGTAGGGAATACATTAAAAAATTTATAGAGGATCGTGTACCTGAATTAAGTTTTCATTCTAATTTGGTTCGTAATTTATTGGATCCTAAAAAAGTTAACATTGAGGTTTATTTAGAGCCTATTGAAGATTTTGTCAAGATTCTTCGTTCATTGGGTGCGGAATCACATGAAATTGGTAATCTTTATAGTGAGATTGGTTATGATAAGGTTCAATCTCTAACTGATAGAAATGAAATTAAGAAGATATTAGTTTATTATAGATATTTTGGCAGAACTAGTTTAAATCCATTTGAAAAAAGTATGTTGGATAATGTTCCTGAGGATTTGTGGCCTGATTTTTTAAGATT
>JACCDO011446569.1_pt1 | contig 25743 bp, 15 predicted proteins | sample 7446101 | NCBI WGS metagenome assembly JACCDO01 (sample SAMN15323440, study PRJNA562643) | freshwater metagenome | isolation source: river surface water | place: USA:Blue River Watershed | collected 2017-08-16 | reverse complement strand
GTAGCAATGTATAAAAATCCTCCTCCTGTCAAACCAGATAAAATGTCTCTGTTACTCTTATTACTTTCGATATTATGACTGGTTATATACAAACCAACAAGAGTCCCTATCAAGGCAGATAGCGCTGTTATAAACTGAGTCCGAATTGCTTCAAATTTATTAAGTCCGGACTCCATTAATATAGTAAAATCCCCAATTTCGTGTGGTATTTCATGAAATAAAATAGCAAGTATTGTTGGAGTACCACCAATACCACCAAGCGCTAAGCCATCTGTGAAGTTATGCATACAATCGGCGATGATGTTTAACCAGGCCATGGAGTTAAATTTCATAAACGATTCAAAAAATGTACTATTATTCTTCTTAATATCTGACTGTTTAGAATGATTTTTTGACTTTGATTTCGATTTTGAGCTAGATCTTGATCTTGATTTTGTAACTTCGGCGATTTCATTGTTTTTGTGTGAATGATTATGATGCACATGCTGATGAAGTAATCGTTGCGATATAAAAAATAATAAATAACCCGCCAATATATACAATCCTATGTATACACTATGAGAGCTATGGTGGTGATGGTCATGACTATCTGCACTATGATTGTGGTGGTCGTGGTGGTCATGGTTGTCATGATGATGCTCATGGTGCTCATGGTGCTCATGGTCATGGTGCTCGTGATGCTGTGTATCATTATCATTTCCTATCAAACGGTGAGTATAAATAAATTTTGAGTATTACTTAACAAGTAGCAATATCTGTATACCTAATAAATCTGGTAATAAATGCAGAAAAACGTCTCCTAACAGTCCTCCGGATGCAAATGTCATCATGATTTTCATAACATTTATGCGTGATGTTGAAGTTAGAAATGATATTGGGATAAAATACAATAAAAGATTAGGCACCAAACTGATGCCAATGACTGACAGGATGGCGTGAGTCACCCGCTCCATCACTACTTATGTGATTGTGTTTGTACCTGTTGGTACAAAATCTGATTTTAAAAAATCAACTTGAACCTTTTATAGAACCAAAACCGGAATTCATTTACCACGAAGTGTTATTTACAATTGTGAATTAGTTAGTGAAACAATATCGTGCTGGTGATAACAGTGAGTGATCAAGGCGTCACTTGTTCATTTATCCTTGCGTGTCTAATTCCCATCCTGAATTGATAATAGATAATAGAATAAATCTAGTTAATCAATAGATTTTAAAGTAAATTAATATATGAATAAATCAATTTTTTACTTGCTCGCTTGCTAATGTATCTATTTCTACTGTTGCTCCAATGACACAAGGTGGTAGGGTATGCCATTCCAAAAAATGCAAAAATAATTTAATATTACCAGGGCCAAAACAGATGGATCCTGGATCACAGACGCAAGGGGTGGATGCGCTAGTTAGTGATATCTTTGGCAATGACGACGAGCCAGAGGAGGAAGGACCAGGACCAACTGAAGATGAGCATAAAGGGATAATAGACGATATATTTGGAGGTGATAGTGATGATGAACCAATAACAGCCTCAAATAGTAAAGTAGATGGTTATTATGATAATCTTATGGAAGATAGCGATAGTGATGGTGAGGTGAAGCCTTCAACTAAAAGATTAAGATTAAGTAAAGGTGATAAACGTGTAGAAAAAGGTGATAGTGATGATGATGATAATAATGAGTACGTAAATGAAGAAAGATTGAAAAGGAAGGCGAGAATCGAGAAGAAGAGGAAATTAAAAGAGAAAAAAAGAGAAATTAGAAGAAAAGAAAAATCAAAACGAAGTGATAAAAAAAGAGAAAATGTTGATAGTGGTGATGAGTATGATAGTGGTGAAGACGTTAAACGAACTAGAGCGGATGATGATTTTATTGCAGCAGAAGATGATGGTTTATTACGCGGTGTTGTTAATGAATATGATGATGATAATCAAGATTTTGATGATGAAAGACCAGATCATAAAAAAGGTAAAGGTAAAAATAGTGTATCTAGATCTAGTAGTGGTATTAGTAAAACCGCATCTGATCCATTGTCAATGGCATTAAGTGCAAATCGTGCACCAAAAAAGACAGAATTAAATGAACAAGATAAAAGTAAGCTTGCACAAAGTATATTAGAAAAAATGGATTTAGCAAGTCGTAAAGATGATGAATGTTATGCTCAACATAAACCAGCAATTCATAAAGCAGCTCTTTTAGATAGTGTCAAAACTTTAGTAAACATGAAAGAGTTGCAGAATACACTATTAGATTATGATATTTTATCCGTTTTTAAAGATTGGATTGAACCAAAAGATGCAAATAATTTACCATCGTTAACTGTACGCACAGCTGTATATGAAATGTTATGGAAATTGCCATGCGCTACCGATCATCTGAAGAGAGCTGCTCCAGGTAAAACACCTATTGGTACTACTATATTAGCACTACGCAAACACAAAAATGAAACTGTAGAAAATAAACGTTTACTTAAAGAGTTAATGGCAAAATGGTGTCGACCAGTTTTTAGTTCGTCAATTGCAATATCCAATGCTGTCGCTCGTACTAACATGGAAATTCAAAATGTTTCATTAAAACGTTCTCAGAATGCAGCAGCAACTGCATCTGCTAATACCACTGAACGTAGTGGAATTGATGACGTATTAACAGGAAAAGTTAATGCTAATTCAGAGCAAGCATTAAGAACAAGAGTTCCACAATCAAAAGGATTCTTATTCACTGTTGACAGCAATATTACTGGTAATAATGTTGTGGCAGCTAATAATAAACGTGGTGATACTAGAGATATGCTGTTTAAAAAGGTTCGTGAAGGAAAATCGGATCCTAATTCTGTTGGTAAAAAAGTCAACATTAGGGCAGTAGATATGAATATGAATGGTAAACTTGATAAAAATCATTAATTCAATCTCTTTAATTCTTCCTAGTCATATATTATTGCCGACGATATATTCCACACCTTTTGAAAAAAAATTACCATCGAGAAAGGAAGCTTGTCTTTCCCACCTGAGTCCTTCCGATAACTACTGTATCGCGCCAGTAAGATTGGGTCTTGCATTGACTAAGGAAACCACGGCACTTTACTTTTTCTTAGCGCTTCTTTGTATCGCGGTGCCTATCACTTGCATCCAGCAGCTGCAGTTGAGAACATACGCAAATACTATGCAGAAGCTGATTGCAATCCCTAATGGGATTAATATTGCAGTTAAAAGGTGGGCACCTAAAGGCTTGACAAAAAAATCGACTATTGTTGCAACTCATGGATGGATGGATAACGTGTCGTCATTCGCATATCTTGGCGATCATCTATCTTCACATGGTTATAACTTTATTGCATTAGATCTTGTAGGTCATGGCAAGTCGTCTCACTTACATCCTAGTGCCCCATATTTAGCACACACATATATACAATGTGTAAAGGCTACCATTGATGGCATAAAAAAGGATCAATCAATGGAATCGGGTGATGATATTGTATTACTCGGTCACAGTATGGGAGCAGGTATATCTTTGATGCTTGCTGGTGCATTTCCAGAAATCACTAAACGCCTGGTATTATTAGATGGTTTTGGTCCTTTTACAAGCACTGATGAGAAAAGTTGTAATGTTCTAAGACGAGCAATTGATGTAACATTATCTGATGAACCAAAAGATAATAGAGTATTTCCTCATTTGAAACGAGCAATTGATGCAAGAATAAAGAAAGTATTGACATATCCTGGTAATCAATTCATTTCAAGGGAGGCTGCAAGATTATTGGTAATAAGAGGTGTAGGTGTTGATGAAAATCCACTTGTACTACAAGATAGTGATAAAAATGATGAATTAATTACGAATATAACCTTTAAACATGATCCTCGCATCACATCGCCATCTCATGCTTATTACAATAACAATCAAGTTCTTTCCTTCGTGGATAATATTTCGGCTAAAACTCTACTTATAAGAGCAGAAACAGGCTGGCCGTATATCAAAGAGGATGCAATATCGCGTAAAAAATGTTTAGAAAACAAAGGTTTATTAACTCTTGAAACACTTGCTGGGTCGCATCATTTTCACTTAGATCCTGACACACGCGCTGCAGTGGCCAATCGGGTGCTAGCATTTCTAGAATAGATAATTCAATAGATGTAGTTGTTAGTTATGTTATATTTTGTTATTCAATCACGTTCATATTACCTATCCGCGACGAATAGGGCTTATTAGTCATTGCACTAAGAGTGACACCTAGAAAATTTCTATTTATGTACAAACTATAATAATATAATGCGTACGCAGTAGCTAAAAATATAAATTATCTCTGCAGTTTTCTTCGCCAATCTCTGAGCATAAGTAGATTGTACAAGGGAATTTTAATAGTTTAATATTGATAAAATGATTGTTTTTGCTGTACAAATCAGGGAGTTGTGACACGCTGTTACTGCGATCGTCAGCTATCGAATGCGCACATGTGCCGGTCAGTGACGATATACGTAACTCGTTCGGTGAACCAACCGCAATGGTGACGGGTCCATCCGTGATATTATTGAACGTGAAAAACCCTGGTGAAAGTGAACTAGCATAGCCATAAAGCCAAGGATGTGGTGAATTAAACTCTATTTTGGCCCCTTTGACCTGATTCGACATCCAAAGGTAGGACACAGTGCCATCACCTCGGACTTTCAGGCGTTTCACATAACCATGAGCAGATAAGTGAGCACCTGTAGGGAGCAAGAAATATATCCCGGGAATGTGGCTTTGTACGGTTAACTCGTTAATAGCAGCGACGTATCCTAGGTTTCCATCTAATTGGAATTTATGTCCATCCATAGTCTCAAGTCCTCTGCTTGTGCTTACTGCGGTATGGGTCACAGTCTTGTTGTTGTTGTACAAATTGTCCGTGAAACAAGTGTAACAGTCGCCGTTTTGAATGCCAATTGGCTTCAATGGTGGATGGAGAGACAGCAAGTTGGAGCTTAGATACCTGGTGATTAATCTGGTGATTGCAGTTTGTGAACCTTTAATAGAGCGTAATCGAGCATATAAGCAAGCCTCCCATGTAGCAGACCATGAGGTATGTCCACCATGATGAAGAGTTTTCTGTTGCATGAATGATGCACCACCTTTGTATATATTGTCAATAGTAGCATCCATGTCATCGGCTCCTAAAGGCTGAAATAAACCAGGATACAGCCAGTGCATAGGTGAAAAATGACGATGTCCAGTATCCAATTGCTCATTTATCGTGGTATTTGGTCCATAATTATGTGGATATTCGCTTATTGTCTTATCTTTTACGGTTGGTAATCCTTTGCCAGGCATATGACTTACCATATGCATGAATTTCCGTGCCAATGTGTAATCACTAGTGAATTCAGCTGTACGGTTACCATCTAGTGATGCACTTACCTGTAATACGTGGATATACGCATTCGCTAATTGTCGTAATACAGATATATCCAGTGCGCTAGAAATTGTAAGATACGAGATCTTGCGGCGAGTGCCTGGATGAGGCGGAACATGATGCCGTTTGTCACCGGTCGGTTGATTACCTTTACTTGTGTGATTAGCTTCTACTCTATTCTTATCTACTATTTCATACGAATTCTCTGGGCTTGTGGTTGGTCCAGTATTGTACACCCCATAAGCATCTTGATATAGATATTGAGTAAAAAATGTTACACTTCCTTTTAGTATAGGCAATATGATGTCTAGTACGTACCGCTTACTTTCATCGCTACTGAGTGGTTGAAATAACATGTGTTCATACAAATGAAGTGCCATCCAGGCGCCACACGTGGTGCATAAGGACCACTCTGGAGCCCCAAGAAGACCTGTATTTTTGGTATTATCCGTGAAACCGTGACTCACCCATCCGGCACATTTGTACAATTGCTTGGCTGTGATCTCTCCATTCTTTGCTATATCTTTAATAAAAGATATCAACGGATCCATGACATCCGACAGTCCGGAGCTATCCGCTGCCCAGTAAGTTTGTTGTAAATTGATGTTCATGTGGTAGTCGCCACTCCATGCAGCGTTGGAGCCGTCGGCCCAGAGCCCCTGGAGGTTGGCCACATGCTGCTGGGAGGACGACAGTGATAAAAAACGGCCATAATTGTACAATTGTGACAGTAATAAGGAGTCAAAATTCTCAAGATTTTTCTTGTGTATTTTATTCCAATCTTTCATTTTTGTCTCAATATTGGAATATTCACATGAACTTACATCCTTCACAAATGAGATTTCAGTAGCAATCATTTTCGATGCGAAGTAATTAGTATGTGACTCTTTGACAGCCGTGTATCCTTGGGTAAACGCAGCATCAACATTATGAAAACATCTTGCCGCATTATCTTCGTATTCAGATACAATTGATACATAATAATTCACTTTTTTTGCACTATTACACACGACTCCTTTCATTACTTCTTTTGATTGGCCGTGAATAAAGTTCTTTCCGGCGTTGCTTTGGCAATGAACCAAGCCGCAAGCAACTGGATTCGTACGGTTTTGATTCATTTCGTCTAGAACCACATTGAATCTAAATACTTGAAAACTAGGATCAGCGAAGGTGTCATCAATGACTATGTCGGTGCTGATGCTTATGTCTCCGTCTCTGCTCAGTAGAAAGGACAAATTGATGCATGTATCATGAGGCTTACTATCCGAATTACGAAATTTGAGACATGTTACTTCACCAGCAATGACACTGTCACTAGCGGATGCAAACCACTCCCTGTGATGACTATATTTGTCATTTCCATCAACTGTGATGTAGTCGCTGTATACAACACCATTCATAGCATCTAGTATACTCTCTGAGGCATACACATGATGATCTCCACTGTCAGATATCACTTTCTTTGAATGCCGATGAAACAAATTGGCACGATTACGTATATTAGGATCGAGAGACTCAGGTGCGCCAGGCCTATGAGGCTTGGTATCGTTCCCCTTGTTCAGTCGAAATGGCGAAGTGGAGTACATCAATGAAATATCGTTAAAATATTGAAACATTCCGATGCCTTTTTTCGACTGCATTTGACCAATTATTTGTTCTGCTTCATGAAATTTTAACTTCGCTAGCAAATCCCTGCTCACTTTAAAGGCATTGTACATTTCATCCGTATTGTCATTTTCGATTGCTTCGTCTTTATTTATGTAATTCCCAGCTATTGATAATGGTAATAATTCACGATCAATAGTTCCACCAACAAATGTACCAAAATTTCCGTTACCAATAGGCCACTGATCGGTCCATTCATTACCTTTTCTACTCATTTTCAATATATAATTTGAATTTGGTAACGCGCTGTGTATTGAAGGTGGAATATGATTAAAGTGCGGTGATGATTGAAAAAAACCATCTACGTATTCACTTAAAGATATTCTACTGCTATATTTGGCGCTACTTGTACTATTACAACCTGGTGACTTCGCCTTTTTATCTAAATCTATAGTAACTAAGCCGTGATCAAAGAGAACATATCCATCTATAGGATGTATTATATGCACATATTGCCCATAAATTGTTTGATCTGGATTATTCTGTATATCCTCGGTACGCTTTACTAAAATAGACCCAACTGGAAATTTTCCAATAACACGTGAATATATAGATTGACTATCCCTAACGAGTCCGCCCATTGGATGTGTCACTCCCACAAATTCAATGATATTTTTATGAAAAGCTTCTTGTACTACTGTGTTCACTTCTAATAGTATAGCCTCCTCTTTTTCCTTCAAATCATTGCCATACTTGTATATATTCGATACAAGACTCTCAATCTTCGTCGAGGTATGAAATGGATCCACCGCAATGAATAGAAGAAAACTGGTAATAATAAGACTAATAAAAATTATTATCATGCAGCATTTCACTAACTTAAACCAATGAAATTGATTCTTTTTGTTTGTTTTGGCGTTCATGATGCTGGATTCGCAGTGGGTGACATGATGCTACTACTAAAGACCAGATATCTGTCAAAGGGAGTAATCTAAGAACACTACCTTTGGTCCCTTTTTTTTAAGAAGACCCTTCCGGTTTTCAGGGTGTGGTTATTCATTATACAGAATATAAGGCTTACAGCGCTTTGATTACTTAATATAAGTGTCCAAACTGTGGGCGATGCTTTGATCGAACAAAAATCCTTTGACACTAGTTGGAAAAATATTTGTAAACATGAAATCTCTAAATTTACATTGTTGCTGGGTTGGAAGCATACCGAAAGCATTAGTAATTTGAGTTAAATAGAATAATTTGTTAAGCCTGGTGTATTTTCTTTTATAAAATAGTGATATTGCACGTGGTAATATCGCATCATATGACTGGTTATTATTTTTCGATGACGTATTGATTAGTTTTGTTATTTCTTCATAATTGCTACCGGCATTGGTTGAGCCACCACCGTTTAAGGACTCCAGCAAACAAAGAAGAAATAAAGTTGAATCTTCGATGCATACATTTAAACCTTGTGCCAATATAGGGTCCTGCACGTAGAAGGAATCCCCTATTAGCACTACTCTTGAATTATTACTGTTGTCGATATACAAGTTGTGGTCTGTAGCGACTGCATGATTAACGACTATCTCAGAATTCGTGAGCCCAAGTATCTCATTGACGGGATCATGGAAAGTAGAGACCAATGCTTTGATCCTGTTATATTCGTTATCGTTGATAACAGATGAATTGTTACTCAAAGCACCTCTACTATATTGTACGTTTACATTTATATCGTTACTTGGTTCAGTTATAAACCATAAATTACCCGTTTTCGTCGGCACGGTTGCAAATCGAACACCGGGCCCCCATGTTTGAAATGCATTAGGTGTAACTCTCTTACTGCTATGACCTCTATAGACATTATATTTTTTTGATTTTATAAAATTCTTTATATTATAAACGTTATCTCGTACAACCGAGTTCATACCTTTAATGAAAACGAATTTGTTAGTTCGGGAATGAATGAGTAATGAATATGTATTGAGTGCGCGGTTTATTACCATCAGCTCCAACAATTAAATCTGCTTGGTATTTTTTTCCTGATTTACAAGTTACTTCATTGTTTATAGGATTTACATTTGTTACACTATCATTTTCACTATTGACTTTAACGTTATTAGTAATTTGTGTCAAATGACTGTATAAATCACTATTTCTTATGAATCCTAAATTTGGTTTTGTTGACGGTTTTGCTAGCATAGCACCATCGATTGATGTAAAACCTGAACTCTCTATAAATTCAATTTTACTATGGAGTTGATTATATTGATCTTGAGGCGTCAAGTATTTCAATGCTTTCACTGCAGGACTCCATAAACCTGTGTGACCTTGCAAGTAACAACTGGCATTATCACCAATTAGTGTTATTTCTTTTATAAATGGTAATTTGGATAGAGCCGAAGTCATACATAAACCTCCAATACCACGACCAACTACCACCGCCCTCATATTTATTTTCCTGAATCTACAGGTTGCCACCTAATTAGGTTCAATTCATCGTGATATCTAAAACCAATTATTGCCTTTTAATAAGGTACATCTTAAAAGAATTGTCTCAGCAAAATTTTGGTGTGGAAAATACTCTGACTAAGTAGAAAAGGTAGTGACAACGAACACATTAGCGAAGCAATTAATCGGGTAGTTTGTAGTTCTAGCAGTAGAAATCGTGCAATTTAACGGTTTTATGCACTGAATATCTAAATAAAATCATGTCGAATTTGGAATCCATTAATTCTCGCCTAACATCTGCTCCAACAGTGCAAGAATCACGTCTCAAGGAAGAGAAAGTGAGAGCGATATCATTGAGTGAAGGGATCAAATATGGTGGCTCGGGATTCCTTATAAGTGCTGCAGCAACAGCATTTGCTACTGTGAAAAGTACTAGTTTTAATAAATACATGAGTATTTCTGCTAAATCAAGTATTCCTATCATGACTGGAGTGTTCTTATTCACACTTAATTATGAATTAACTCAATATAGCTGTGGTCGTTTCCCAGAAAAATGGGGTTTAAGCGAAAAGACTTTAAAAGAGGGAAGAGTTTTATCAATGCCAATTCACCATCGGATTATGAATAGTATGTATGATCATCCATTTGCATTTATTGTTATCACAGGTGCACCATTTGCGGGGTATATTCTGTCTGAACAAATGAAATTGAAGCATTTAAAATTTAGCCAAAGACTCATGCAAACTAGAGTATTCGCGCAAGGAGGTATTATAACTATTTTACTATCCACTATGGCTTTTCGTGAATACATGGACCGACGTGGTCGATTCCCTGATCCAAATGATAACATTAAAGATAATAATGGAAAATAAATAATGCATGTACATTTGTATTACAATAGATAACATAATCTACATAAAACCCTTGAAGAAATTGCTGATTCCTTGTGTTATATCATTAAACACACCCTCTAACGTTTTCCCTTCCGTTTTTTTCTTTTGACTTTCTTCAAATTTTTTCTTCACATAATCCATTTGTGGTGCAATTGTTATTATTTCATCAACGAAACACATCATTTTCTCTGAGGTGTCATCAAATCCATTTTCTTCACTTAAATTACTAGGTGTTTTTCCATATTTATCTTTCAAGGATCTGGCATGACCACCAAGAACTTTTAGTAAAAATAAACATGTTTTTGTTTGACCAGCCAGCGCCGCATGGTGTAAACACATCCGTTTATTACGATCTACTTCGTTGATATTATATTTATTGAGTAAGAGTACTGCTATGACATTTATGTAACCAGATTTGGAGGCAATTGTTAATGGAGTAAACTTTTCTCTTATGGTAGGTAAGTCGATTGTTGCTTTATGCTCAATTAACCATTGCACTAACCTAGCGTTCATCGCCGTAGTAGCATAATGAATTGCTGCCCAACCCTCACCTGATGTACCATCAATATTTGCACCGTGTTTCAATAATAATTCCAATATTAATTGATAATTTCTTTGATCAACTTCAATTTTATCATCGGTATTAATAGAACCAAATTGAGTATCTAATGCAATTAACTTATTAAAAATGTATACGAATAACGGTTTGTCAACATCAACAATCATGTTAGGGTCAGCTTCGTCACTTTTCAGTATCGCAAACGCTTGTGTAACGTTGCCTCGATCACATGCTTCATGTAAATTTAATGAAAAATCAAAATAATTTTTTTCCCGTTTTGTTTGTTTACGTATTTTTTCTGCATATTTTATCCATTTTTGCTGCATTACCGCAACCACGTCATCACCGCCAAGTTTGGTTTTTAATAGTTCAACTCTTTGATCAAATGTAAGCTTGCTGTATTCGATACCATCGTCAGTATTGGCAGGTGGAAGTGTGTTGGGATCTTGAGTGAAGGAGGGATCAACTATGGCTCGTAATACCGGGTTATTGTCAATATCGTCGAAGAAACTGTCGTTACTTATCTGACTTATAACAGATTCTTCATCGTCATTGTTACTTCCATTAACAACGCTGCCTATGCTGGGTACACTACCCATACTGGCTACGCTGCCTATCATAACACTGCTATCACTGTGCAATGCACTGTTATTCTCCATATCAAAGTGCATGCTAAAGTTATTCTTTTCGTTCAAGAAACTGACGTTTTCTCCAGCCATTATACTCTCGATACTAGCAGCATCTTTATTCTTCTTGGAGTCTGACGATCCAGTGTATATTTTCTTTGTCTTCTTCTTTTTCTTCGGAGACGTGACAGGACTTTTGCTTTTCACAGGACTGTCAACAACTTTCGATTCCACCGCATCCGCATCTGTACTCTTTTCATTGCCACTTTTTTTAGATTTATAATCAAATCCTAATTTATCCAATACATACGTAAAAACTCTGTTTGCTTTTTCTTTCACGGTTAAATCTTCAAAATCTTCCTGTTCATCAAGAATATTGGAGCCCCGTGAGGTGCCTCTCGAAGCTATGTCTTTAAATCTATCCATATCCTTTTTACCCATGAAATCATCTTGGATGATAGTTTCATCGTACATAAGACGACCTTCACGAATAACTCTTTCTAATCTGTGCTGATTCCACTCATCCATTGCTGTGCCTTTCTCTGTGAATATACTCCATACTTTTCTTTCTTCCCATGGTGATACTTTCACTTTTTTTTCTGCATTTTGTGATCCACCGGCTTCTTTAACAGTCATCTTAGCATGCATTTCTTTGTTTTGTTCTACGGCAGTTTGAAAATCAATTGGTGTTTCTTTAATTTCAGGTAAATCATAGTCAATAAATTTTGGATCTCGTATATATTGCTTTGAGTTTTCTTTTGTGCGTATAATAGGTGAGATGAACAGCCCATTGGGACTATGCAAGCCATCACTATGATTATCTTCTAAATTATCTTTTACACTTCTAGTGTACCAAGGATCATCATTTTTATACTCACTAAATGCGATACAAAATTGTTCGCGTTCCAATTCAACTGCCGTTTTATAAACAGTACTTAAATCTCCATCTTTTCCGAATTCAGGAGGCAGATATTCTTGAGAAATTGGCGGTGCTGTAAATCCACTATCAAAATATTCACGACTGGGATCATCATCATCTGTATAACTAGTTCTAATTTGTTTATCATTATTATCAGCTGCAGAAATTTTCCTGGGTGTTGTACAATGAGGATGACGCTTGTGCCAATCAACGTATTCAGCTAATTTATCTGCACCACGAATAGTCCAAATATCTTTGTCAAAATGAGGTTTAGGATGTGGCGATTTCCAAGGCGGTGAAACATATTTATCCAGTAGCGCTAAGCGCCTCCTCTCGATGTCACTGCTCATCTCCGCACGGGTTTACAACTACCTCCTTGCTACCGCATTCGCTTCATTCATTTGTATTTTATTATTTTTATTTTTGGAATTCCAAAAATCGCCGAAAACCGTTTTCTTCCATACCGGTACAAACTGATACCGGTACTTCATTATAAATATCTATTTATTCATTAATTTTAATTTATTTTTTACGTGAACTGAACATAAGGATATTTTCTAGCAATTTAGACTGTTATTCTTTAACATCTTTCAATATTTCAAGGGTTATTTCTTATATTGTTTGGGGTGTGGATTTGATTTCCAAGGACAAAAAAAAAGGACTAGTTGCAAGTTGCAAAGTACCTAGTAGTGAATAAAGTGATATGACGTGCGTGATTGGGAAGAAGAGGGAGGAGTTGTAATCGCGGCCGGGATTAAGAGTAGACATGTCAGCTAGTCATTGGGCTGAAACCGCAGTAATAACTGTGAAACCAGCGACAGATGCAGATCCATTATCGGGTGAAACGACTGTCATAGTATGCATTGATGATGGCAAAGAACCGTTTGAATTTGATATTACTGTGAAGATTGGTAAAATATTAGAGACTTTGACCAAACAATTAAACGATGCAAATAAAGAAATTATCCAATTAAAGTCGGTAAGCACTGAACATGTAAAGCAGTATGAATCAACAAGAATACAACAACTAAATGAAGAAGTAAAGAGTTTACGAGATTCATTAGGTGCACAAATTGAAAGAAATCGTGATTTAGATGTTAATTTACTGAATTTAAATGGAAATTTGAGTAATTATAAAAATGAATTGGCAACAGTTAAAATTAAATTAAATGAGACACTACAAAAGTTAGATTCCGTGCAAAAGGAAAAAAAAAGTGATACTGATAACATTGATTATCTAAAAAAAGAGCTAGTAAACAGTCGTAATATGTTATCGCAAGCTAAATCCGATATGAGTAATGTAGAGAATGACTACACCAACAAATTATACACATCAAAATTAGAGATTGAAGGAATAAAAAAGGATTTAATGTACCATAAAAATGAGCTAGATATCAGTTTAAATATAAACAAAGGCATGAAGAAAGAGTTTAACGAGCTTATTGATATTAATAGGAAATTGAAAGATGAGTTGAGTAGGCATCAAACGTCAGTGCCAAATAATGTTATTGAAAAAGAGTATCATCTTGAATCTAGTAGTAATAGTGAAGATGAAGAACGTGTTGAAGAGGTCAAGACTCAGGAAATGGATATTAAAAAGTATGAAACTCCAATTTCAACACCAAACAAAGCAGAAGAATCAGTAAAAAATGAATTTATTGATCCATTAACCCCATTATCTGATGGATTTGCTGTCGTTGGCTCCTTCTTCACGACCTTCCTTGTCCCGGATATCATTGGCCAGAGCACTCCCAACCCTGGTGCAGAGAGTAAGCCACCCGATCCAAGCAAAGCAGTTATTAATTCTAATACAATAACGAGTCCTATCAAAGAGGATATTACAGAAACTGCAACGAAAGTAAAAAAGATAAAATCAAATAAAGTAAAAGTGGATCAAGTTGAAGTTGACTTGACCAACCGCATGTTGACCTCAGAACTAGCCAAATACAAAGATGCGGAACAATTTTATCGCGCCCAAACAGAGACATTAACATTTCAATTAGATGATTTAACACGAAAATATTCTAGTGTAATAGCCACATCCGTATCAGGAAATGAAGTAGATCGATTATACCGGGAGATCGAGTACATGAAAGAGCTCGAGAAAGACAAAGAAAGCCAATATAATACCAAAATCAAATTGTACGAAGAGAAAGCATTAGCTCTCAATATTGAAATAACAAATTATAATAAAATTATAAGTGATCAAAAGAAAGAAATAGATAATTTACAGTTGCAATGCAATGAATTGAGTAATAAATCATCCAAGTTTGATCAAGTTTGGTATGAACTAGATAACACCAAAAAGGAGTTAATGAGTACCAAGAATAGTTTAATTGATTACCAAGCAAAAATGAATCAAATGAATGCTGTTGAAGTGAAACTAGCCGCTCAAAACAACTCAATCATTGAAATCAATCAAAATAACCACAGGTTACTCCAAGAAATCGACAGTTACAAGATCCAAATATCCGAATTAACACTAGAAAAAGACCGTTTAATGGCGGTAAATAGTGATAATAAACACCAAAATGTGGAATTAAGTGTGTTAAAAGGTGAAATATTGAACTTACAAACCAAAATTGCATCAATTGAAAGAGAAAAAGTACAATTGGAACGTAATAATGAGCATTCTGGACGTGTTTTTAAAGAATTAAATGCCGCAAAAACAACAATATTAGAATTACAATCGAAAATAACTGATTTATCACTAGCCAATCAACGATTGCAAGCTAGTTATGACGCGTCGCTGCAGCTACAAGATGAATTACGTGACTACAAACGAGTCAATAGTGAGCTGAAAGGGACCTTAAATGAGCTATATAACGACAGTAATAAGCTCAAAGAATTAGAATTTACCAATATTCGTGTGTCAAATGACAGCCAGAACCAAGTGGAAATCATTGCAAAATTGAAAGAAGAAATAGAAATGCTCAGCAAGTCCAACCACACCCTGAACGAACGATGCAGAGAGTACGATCGTGTTTCGAATGAGTTATCAACCACAAAATATCAAATCTTAGAATTACGTAATCAAATTAATGATTTAAATAATTTAAATAAAAAATTAAAAGATGATATTGGAAATAGCAATAGATCCGTTGAGAATAATATAATTTCCAGTGAAAAAGAACAAAGATTAACGCTTGAAATTGAGTCATTAAACAAGTTTATAAGCGAGCTTTATACGACGAATAACAAGCTTTTAGCTGACGCAAAAAATGATTTAAATGAATTTTATGAGATGAAAGACGTGCATGACGTACTACTCGTTGAAGTTGAAATGCTTAAAAATAAAAATTATCAATTGCTATTACGATGTCAATATCTATCCGAGTTAGAGACAAACAAGGAGGATATGTTAACGGATATAATTCGAAGTTATCCAAAAGGTGAAAAATCAATTGAAGAAAGAATTAAGGAATTACAAGCTGATATTGTGCGAGAAGAAAAGGAAAGAGTTATTTTACTGGAGCTGAAGAACAAGGAAGCAGCTAGCAGTGCTGCTGCAGGGAACGGGGCATTATTTGGTAATAAGAAACCTGTTTCAGTAGCTGAAATTATTGAAAATCATAAAAAAAGTACTGTCGATGATGTGATGAGTGATGTGTCAGGCGGTCTAGCATCGGTGGGTTCGGTATTTTCTTCAATGTTCCCCTCTGTACCTACTGAAAGTGATAAGAATACTGCAGCAAATGGCAGCAAACCGTCAGTAGGATCGGTATTAACTTCAATATTCCCCACTGTACCTACTGAAAGTGATAAGAACAAAACACCAGAAGTAGCAACTAGGGTTAGGAACAACAATGAAGACAATAATTCAGCAAATGGAATAGGTATTGACATCGATGCGGTATCATCTGGTGTAACTGATAGTATGGTTGCAGTAGGATCATTTTTTTCAAATATTTTTCCTATTACTCCAACAAGTCCAGAAGCTAGTACTTCCGAGGTTATCAATAGTACTTCTAGTGTTATCAGCACTCCTCCTACATCATCACGTAGGGTTAGCTTTTCAGCAAATAAAATTGAGTCAACAGATCAAGAAGCAAAGAAGAAGAAGAAGAAGAAAACAAGTGACACCGCATCCGTAAGTTCAGAACCTTCTATAAGTGGTGACAAGAAGAAGAAGAAGAAAACAAGTGACACCGCATCAGTTAACTCAGAGCCCTCTGTAAGTGGTGAAAAGAAAAAGAAGAAAAAAGAAAAAGAAGTGTCAGAGACGCAATCATCTAATGAAATAGTGTCACCACCTAAGTCAGCTCTCAAGAAACCTAGTGGGGAATCAGTGTATAGAGTGGATCCTTCAAAAGTGGTTGCAACCACAGGATACTATGACGATGAAGACGAAGAAGAAGATGCCGAATCTGCTAAGAAAGGTAGCATATTTTCATATATCAACCCAATGAATATGTTCAAAGGAACACCGCAACGTGCTACTCAGCCTCGTTGGAATGCTGAAGAGACTATAAGTTCTACTTCAGTGAAATATAGATAATGTATGTAATATTCGATAAATTAATTTTCAAAACTCATTTATTTTATACTCTTCTCACTTCACTATGCATCACAAAATTTTATTATATTTGTTTTAAAAATAGTATAATTTAATAAAAAACAAAAAATACAATTCTATACATGTACGATATAATTGCCTTTACTTGTTCCATGGCAATAGCTCGAATAAACGCCGTCGGCTAAAATCATCAGTGTCGTCATCATATTCCACCTCATATACCAGCAATATAATAAACATAATAAATAAAACGATAAAAGTAATCGCGATCATAATATTGCAGTAATAGTCACTATAATATTGATTATAATGATATGGCACTGTGCTTTGGGGGACCCATGTGCCATATACAAATGTAGGCGGAGGCACGCCTTGCACTGGTGGTTGTGGCGCATATCCTTGACCAGGATAGACGAAATACACACCGGGAGGATGATTCATAGGTTGCACCGTTGGACCTGCTGGATTACCACTAGCAGGACCAGCTTGAGCCTCTTGAGGCAGCGGTGAGTACGTAGTTGACATAGTGAGCGGTTGTTGCGCGACGAAACACGAACGAACTTAATTCGTCTTGACTGACAGAGTCATTGAAACAAATTTACCGGTACGGCACTGGTGTGGAATCCACAAAACGTAAATATATAGATGATTTAAACAAACAACACAGGTTTCATTCGTCTAGGCCATCCTCCCTAAGAAAAACTGATAAAATTTTTACAAATAGTACCTGTATTTTTTATAAATCACAGAAAATAATGTAGAACTAGTAGTTAATTGATTTTGATTTGAAGGACTCGTCTTGACGTGGTATCCTTAGTTAATCCACCACCTTCACTAACGTAGATAGAGTTAGTATCAAAGCCAGGACCCATACCCCATCTAACACTAGTTACCTCGTATAATTTATGAATGTCTAATGATTTGTCTACATTAATTTCAGTAATATTGGTCCCTTTTAAATTGAATAATTTGATATTTTTATCCATCCAATCCGCCCCCAGAATCATTGTATCTTCTGCATTAGCAGCAGAAGTTGAGTATAAAGTGAGGTCATCCAATTGATGTAAAATTGATAATTCAGACAAACCGGGATACTCACTTATTAATGTATTTGTCTGGGTATCAAAAACCAATACATTTTTCTTCATAATTAAGCCAACATATAATTTACTATTGGTTCTATCTAACCAACATCCGTCTGCACCATCAATATGATTTTTTATGATGCTTAATGTGTTAGACGTCATATCATACATATTCAAGGTTCCACCAATATCAGATGACATACCCTCATCGGTGAAATAAAAAGCATTTCTCACGAAATCTAACTGTAATCCATTTGGCATGTAAGGAAGATATGTTAACACAGAGTAAGTGTTCGTTTTATCAACAGTTGATAGACTAATAATGCCATATTTCTTTTCTTCAACATCAGTAACAAATGTAACACCTGCATACAGTTGTTTTCCATCAGTAGTTGTTGCAAGACCACAAATATGCTCGAAATCATCAGTATCAAGCCACTTTTCTGTGCAATACTCAGTACCATTCGTGCACAAAGACACGGAATATATCTTTCCCTGACGCCATTCAGATAAAAACATTTTACCCAGACCATCAAATATTAAATTCTCTACCCATGAAAATCCCGCAATATTCAAGTATGGCAAACTATTGGCCACCGTGAGGGCGCCTAGAACCAGCAACAACCGATGAATCAACATGAAATTGTGTTCTTGTGAAGTTATTGCTGTGACTGTCCGGAAATGAAAAATTAACCCCTTAATAACCCGCCGCGCCGATACATAGTATAGTATAACTTTTGGGGTACACTATAGTAATCGATATTATTACGACATTATTAGGATGCTTATTGCAGTTTATGGATCACAATAACAACCAACAAGAGACTCCTCATCAGTGTAAAAGAAATGAAATCTAAGACGGTATTTGAAAAATATTAGTGCATAAATAAAACTTATAAATAAACACAGTGCTCGATTATACCATCTTGGCTACACGCACCATGCTAATTGAATAAATATTTCTTGGAATACAGTACCCGGTACCGGTAAAGTACCGGTTTTTATGAAATTAAAAAACTGTGTTGACTTCCTGATTCTACAGAAGTTCTTCCGAGTGAATTGACTCGATATTTGAAGGGATTAGTGGGTACAAGGCGAGTGAGTATGTACCGCATCGGATCTCGCATCGGGATCACGCTTGCGCGGTCAAATCCCAAATTAGCATGTAATAATTTTATGTATCCAAGACTACGATATATTGGCGCAACTTCTATTCGTCGGATGTTATCAGACCAAAAAGATAAAGTAATTAATAGTACAGCCCCAACAGAAGCAAGTGCAAACACAACTCCAATATCTAATGATAATAAGACTAATGTTGCAAAAAGTAAAACAACTGAAACTTTGAATATAACATCAGCAGCTAAAATAGGTATTAAAGAATTGAATAGAACATACGCCGATATTGAACGAAGTATTATGGAGAAGATTAAAGAAAAAAATTACACCAGATTTCGAATTTTTTTTGTGCTATTTACTGTCTTCACAATATGGTTTATATCCATCGGTGGGAAGCAATTGAGTAAATGGTTAACACGCGAAACAGCGGGTATAGCAAAAGAAACATTAAAGAATGAAGATATAAAAATACACACACAAGAATTAGCCACAGCAGTGGTGCAAACAATATTGAATGACAAAGATATTGCATCTAATGCAGCAGCATTTTTAAAAGAAGCAGCATCAGTACCAGAGACACAATCAGCATTATTAAAATTAACATTACACGTATTACAACACGAAGAATCTTTGAAAGAATTAACTGTATTAACAAAGAAATTATTGGCTATTTTAGTTCAAGATCCTGATACTATTAAACAATTTTCAGAGTTATTAGTTGCGAGTTTGCAGCAACCAGTCATGTATAATGCATTAATTGCTATATTTGGAGAATTGAGCAAAGATCCAGAAATCATGAATTTGGTCACCGAATTTCTAGTTAAGTTAGTGAAAGAACCACAGGTAACTGCCGCCACAAAAGATTTATTAATGGAATCAGCAAATACAGTATTGCAAGATCATGAAATATTACAAAAAAGCAAAGAGTTTGTTGCTGAAGTGGTTGGTGATGATATGATTCAAAGGGAAAGTGGAGATGCGCTGTTAAACACTGCACTTCATGCATTAAAACCTGGTAGCATACGCATTGTCGGCGCAACCGTTGTTGTGTTATCAATTGGATTAGCCAGGATTATTTTATCTCCATTTTAATAATCCATAATCCCTCTTAAGTAAAGTATAGAATTGTATTTGTGTTTATTCATAAGTTATTGCTCGTACCTAGTAGTACATCAGGGATTAAAAGAAAATCGCTAGAATTTCATGTCGGAAAATCAAAATCTAAAAAATCTACGAGATGTTGTACCAAATAGGATCGAATTTTTACCACATCAGAGGCCCACTCAATATGGTGTGCGGCTGCTGCCTAGATATTGGGACCCATATGGCATTAATTAAGTTACCATCAGGTAAATTTTTAGTGATTGATACTATTGATGTAACAGCAGAAGATAAAGCTGAAATCGATAAGTTAACTAACAATGGGGTATTGATTGAGGCAGTGATTGCTACCCACGCATTTCACACATTGTTTTTTCCAGCATTTTTTAAACTATATCCCAATACTGAGTATTACGGGACAGCACGGCATCTGAAGAATCAGCCAGCAATAAATTGGAAGGGTGATATCATGCATAATCTATCGAAATGGGAGAATGATGGAATCTACATAAGATGCCCTGATGGATGTGACTTACTATCTGAGACTCATTTTTCAGGCTTATTTGTCTTCGACACTGCGAGTAAAACACTTTTCAATGATGATACTATCATGTACTTTGACAATCCTTCATGTTTAATAAAATTTGCTGGTTTAGCTGAGATGCAGTTTCATACTGAATTAACTAATGCATTACACAAAACTGAAACTGGTCCTACGAAATTTGGTAATTTTATTCGTAACGTTATTAATGATTGGGATTTTGATAATATTTGTGTTGCTCATAGTGGCCGTAAAATTGGTAATCATTCACTCACTCACATAATTCAATTGATATTTCACTACCTTTATTTTAAAGGCGGAGCAAAGAAAAGCTTAGAAAACGCATTGACTAAAACAGAACCATATCTTAATAAATTATCAAAGAAATACAAAAATCAAGTTTAATTTTTTTTATTGTTTATTTTAAAATAATTCATGCTTTCGCGGATTTCTTTCATGAAAGTAGTCCAACGTATACACCCCCTTTTTATCCTGACCTTTGTCTTCTGGCACGTACACGACTTCCATCAAATCAGGGTTTAGTGTGCGAACAATGAATAACTGACCTAAAAAATATAATATGTTCCAGTACAACAAAGTGTAACCTGGAATTACTAACTCTAACATTAAGAAGACAATGAAAATGCTTTTCCAAAGCAAACTGGCGGGCGAAACTCTATTCTTAATTTCTTCAGTTCTTCCTGTGAGTGAATTAGTGTGTGAGTGAGTGAGTGAAGTGTGGTAATATAATTAGTACATACCTTCTTTGTGCTTTATGCAGTAATAACAACCCTTTTCACTGCCAACTGGATTTTTATATCCGTAATAAGCTCTCAACGAGTTACATTTACCTGCTCCTGCATATTGACAATTATTCAAAACCGTTGCTGTCCGTCCATCACGAGTCAATTTAATATAATCATCAATATAATGTATTCTATTTCTTGTGATAATACCAAATATAAAACTTGAGAAATAGAATAGAAAATTTAGTATTGGTTCGTACATCAAAACGCAATTTTGATTACTTGCAAATATACTCAATAATATGCTTCTTATAATTGAGGTTTTCATGATGTCTATACCAATCGATGCAAAAACATGTTTGGTTATAATGAATTCATAATATATAAACGATTTTAACGACTCTAGAACATGAACAAGTAAGTCAATGAGTGACTGAATAAGTATGTAGGTAAGTACCAATAATTAACATGATTATGAAAAGATATACTGGTAACAAGTCATAGAACAAGGACGGTGATTCAAACACCACTTTAATTGACAAAAAATACTGAAACTTATCTGCAAACTCCTCTCCTTAAATGAGTAATTATATCAATAAATAAATAAATAAATAAATAAATACGTTAGTAGATAAGTAATGAGTTCTGTACCTTGGAATAGCATTTTACTCCATGATAACAGGTTTGTAAATAAGCCAGTGCTAACTGGCGCCGCGCTAGCTTTCTCCTTCGGAATACCATCCGCCAACACGCCCTTTGCCGGCAGACCGCGACCACGTGAGAGCCTCCTCATCAGTTACCAAATTGTACTTGGTAAATATTTTTGGTCCTTCTTGTGTTTTCCACCGGTACCAATTCCATAGGGATTACGAAGTCATGCATAACGTTGAGCGGTGAGCGACCACCTTTTTGTATACTGTTATGATTGGATCACCAGAATAAAATACCACCGAATCGCTAGAACTTGCATCATGTGCTTGATGATAAGGTGTAGCCTCACAGCTCAGTATCGTTTCAGGATGGGTGCTAGCAGGATAAGGATATCGAAACATGCAAGAATTAAGGCGTTAAACCACGTAAGTCGTCGACGGCTAAGTCTCCTCATGCATTACTCATGAAATTTTACCTGTACTCTACATGGGCCGGTACCGGAACCTGTTTCGCGGCGTCTTCCATTTCCTTTTGGAATAGTGCGCGCGTGCAATCAGCGACAGGCCAATAGTGGTACTCACTTGCTTTTCACTCACTTCCCGCTCACTAACTTAGTAATCATACTCAGTCATTCATTCATCTACTCACTGATGCATTTGATTACTCATCACTCACTCACTCACTAACTTGCTTGCTCACGTACATACTCACTCACGCACACTTACTTACTTACTTACTCACTTATTAACTCACTCGCTCAGTCATTGACGAGGGATATGGCGACAGAATTGAAGAAAAAGCTCGATAGTTTCAATGAGTCCCGCGAATACTCGCTCAATTATGATGCATTGGAAAAGCTTAAAGGAAAAGAAGGTAATAATAGTTCTTCATAGGAATACGATTGTATCACTTACCTAACTTATATATAGGTCTTGCTAAATTGTTAAATACTTCACTTTCCAAAGGATTAAAGGAGGAAGATGTTGAAAATAGGCGTAATGATTTTGGTCGAAATGATTTTCCCGCAAAAGAAATGGATACTTGGTACGACAAAAATACGCACTTGCGCTCATTAATTCAAACTCACTCACTTATTCGTTCAGGTTTGATATGTTCCTCGAATCATTTGAAGATGAAACATTAAAAGTTTTGATTGGTGCTGCTATATTTTCCTTGGTCATAGGATTATGGACTGATTTCAAGACACATTACAACGCAGATAAGCATAATTTTCAACATATCAGTGATATCTCATCGTTTTTTACATGCTTTACATGGATAAGTAGTGGTTGGATTGAAGGAGGTGCGATATTATTGGCTGTGATGGTTGTTGCGGTAGTTACCGCAAGTAACAATTACAACAAAGAATCACAATTCAGACAATTAAATGCAAAAAAAGAGGATATTAAGGTGCTAGTTAAGCGTAGTAATACTTTGAAAAATGTGCAAATATCCGAGGTTGTTGTTGGTGATTTAGTACGACTTACCACTGGTGATAAAATCCCGGCAGATGGTGTATTTATTGAAGGCAACGATGTGAAGACATCTGAGGCAGCATTGACAGGTGAAACTAATGATCAACCTAAATCTGTTATGGTAGATCCATTTTTATTATCAGGCACTACTATGTCCAGTGGTGAGTGTACTTATCTTGTTACTGCAGTGGGTGAGAATTCACGTTGGGGTAAGATAAGAGCTGGACTAGACGTTGAAGAACGACCTACTCCATTGCAGGAGAAACTAGAAGTTGTTGCCGATCAAATAGGCAATGTAGGTAAAATTGCAGCTGCTGCAACATTTATTGCCGTAATTGGAATGAATTACTTTGATGAATCCACCAGACCGATGGCGGAAGGAACATCCACTCCGTTACCAATATTTGATTGCATATTAAAAGCATTTATTCTAGCAGTTACTATTGTAGTTGTAGCTGTACCTGAAGGTTTACCACTAGCCGTTACACTATCACTAGCATATTCTACCAAAAAAATGATGAATGACAACAATTTAATCCGTAAATTGGATGCATGCGAAACCATGGGAAATGCGACAAATATATGTACCGATAAAACCGGCACCTTAACCATGAACCGCATGACTGTGGTGGAAGGCTGGTTTGGTGACGTCATCAGAACATATTCAGCAGAAGGTAGTTCAAAAAAGGCATCGCATATTGACCTAGTGAAGACAGATTTGAATGCGGTAGTTAGTGATCATATTATTCTTAACTGCGCATACAATTCTACCACGGTGTTACTAGAGGACGAGAACACCAAAGAGATAGTCGTGCAAGGCAACAAGACAGAAGGCGCATTGTTAATGTTCATTAAAAATTGTTTTAATGTTGATAAAAGTGAGTACCCACGAAAGGACACGGACACTCTCTATACATTCACATCAACCAGAAAGCGTATGTCGGCATTGATATCTGGTATTCCAAAGAAGAACGAGGCGATGTTGTACTGCAAAGGCGCATCCGAAGTGATTGTTGATCTATGCAGTAAATATACGGACGATAAAGGTAACGAGGTCAAGTTAACGGAAACAAAACGAAAAGAATTAAAAAAATTAATTAATTCAATGGCACAAAAACAGCTACGTACTATATGCTTAGCACACCGCGCGGTTGTCGTGAATAACAAAGCAGTTAGTGCAGAGGCATTAGAATGCGAATTAACATTAGATGCCATTGTTGGCATCAAAGATCCGTTACGTCCAGATGTTATTCAAGCAATTAAAGAATGTCAAAGAGCAGGAATATTTGTCCGCATGGTTACTGGTGATAATGTTGAAACAGCGAAAGCAATTGCTGCGGAGTGTGGTATATACACAGCAGGCGGTAGTGTCATGGAAGGTCCCGAATTCCGTAAGTTAACACCAGCTCAACTTGATGCGAGATTACCAACATTACAGGTCCTAGCGCGCTCATCGCCTGAAGACAAGCTGTTACTGGTATCCCGATTGAATGGTAGATTGCCTAAAGATGAGAAGGAATGGAAAGAGAAACACCCGGACGGTAACTGGAAGACACAACGTGACTTACTCCTACCTGGTTATGCAGAAGAATGGAAAGTAAGTAGAGCGAAAGGACATAATTTATATGAAGAAGTTGTTGGGGTAACTGGTGATGGCACTAACGATGGTCCAGCGCTTGTTGCCGCGGATGTGGGATTATCAATGGGTATTGCTGGAACGGAAGGTAAGCCTCTTTTTCTTCACTATCACGTGATTATACAACCCCAAAGAGTCAAAAACTGGATAAATTACACGTATTTATATTAGCTCCGTATCTTTGGCACATAGGCGCATTGTAGTGGACACTCGAACATACTGCTTGTAGTATCTTCTACTTCCATTACTTTTCCACATCCCTTTTCTCTACCCCTTTTCTCTACTGCCTCCTCCTCATTCCTCTTCATCGATATAGTCGCTAAGGATGCCTCGTCAATTGTCATTTTGGACGATAGTTTTGCATCTATTGTCAAAGCCGTTATGTGGGGCCGTTCCGTTTTTGATAATATTCGTAAATTCTTACAATTTCAATTAACCGTGAATGTTGTT
>JACCDO010139945.1_pt1 | contig 25744 bp, 22 predicted proteins | sample 7446101 | NCBI WGS metagenome assembly JACCDO01 (sample SAMN15323440, study PRJNA562643) | freshwater metagenome | isolation source: river surface water | place: USA:Blue River Watershed | collected 2017-08-16 | reverse complement strand
GATATTGCTATCGGTTTATCGAAAGAAACCCTGAATGAAAAGACAGCACTACTCATTTGGCCAGAAACTGCTCTATATAGTCCTTATGGCTATGACGAAGAAAAATTAAATGATACGGAACAACTAACCCCTTTACGATCACTATTGTCAAATTATCCAGGCACTTCACTTTTCACTGGCATAGAAAGTTACAGATGGGTTAAAGAAGCTACTCCCTATTCAAGAAAAACTACTGATGGCCTATCTCAATTTGAAGCCTACAATGCAGGCGTATTGATGGACCAGTTTGGCACACATGGATTTTACCATAAATCTAAACTAGTACCTGGAGTTGAAACACTACCTTGGTTCTTACGGTTTATGGATAGCTGGTTTGAAAAATTTGGAGGAGTAACTGCTGGTTATGCCAAACAAAATGATAGAAATGTGTTGGAAGAAAAAAATGGAATAAAATTAGCGCCTGCTATCTGCTATGAAAGTATCTATGGTAATTTTTTACGACAATATGTAAAAAAGGGAGCTAATCTTATAACAATTATCACCAATGACGGGTGGTGGAAGAAAACACCTGGACATATTCAACATTTTCATTATGCAAAACTGCGCGCGATAGAAACAGGCTGCTGGGTAGCACGCAGTGCGAACACAGGTATTAGTGGTTTTATTAATCCAAAAGGCGCTGTAATAGAAGCAAAAGGATATGGTGTAGCGGCTTCATTAAGGCAATCAATTTCACTTTCAACTAATGCTCCCACTTTTTACGTACAACAGGGAGACTGGCTATTTCAATTGATGTTATCTCTAACAATAATTGTTTTACTGATTTCGTTCTTGCCAAAATTTCGCCAATAGTACCGATTGGTTGAAAGAGTGTTCGTAATTTTATATTCCTGCATGAAGAAGTACCTGCTTGTTGTCACCTTGACACTACTATTGTGTCCTGCACTTTTTGCTGCGCATATAAAAGGTGGCTTTTTCACGTACCAATATCTAGGCCCAGGTACTGGTACAAATTTGCGCTATAAAATTACACTGACCGTGTACATGATCTGTAATCCGAGTTCTGGTCAATTATCCAATCCCATCAATTTTTCATTTTTTAATGCAGGAACAAATCAATTTATCAGAACAGAGAGTGTAGCTATAACCAATCAGTATACGTTAAGCAAAACCTATGATGAGCCGTGTATAACAGGAAATGAAGTGGGATGCAAATACACCATTGTTGTATACGACTTAGCATCCGTTGAACTTCCGCCACTTGCAGACGGGTATATTGTTTCCTATCAACGTTGTTGTCGTATAGCCGGTATCAATAACTTAGTCAATAGCGGGACGGTTGGAAATACCTTCTCAATTAAAATCCCTGGCAGTAATGCGCCCCAAAATGCGCAAACCAATAGCAGCCCTCGTTTTTTAGTAAATGACACAGCCGTGGTGTGCCAGAACAGTTATTTTCAATTAAACTTTTCTGCAACTGACCCCAATAGTGATTCACTAAGCTATCAGTTTTGTGAAGCCTACGAAGGAGCCTCACAATCTGCACCAAGTCCAGACATTGCTTCCAACCCACCCTATAATACTGTTCCTTATGCTCCCTTATTTAGTGGGGGCCAACCATTGGGAAGTGGCGTGACAATTAATCCGGTTACTGGCGTAATAAGTGGTACTGCTCCAACTATGATTGGACAATATGTAATCTGCGTTTGTGTTAATGAATACAGAAACGGTGTACTCATTGCTACCACACGAAAAGAATTACACCTCGAAGTAAGTGATTGCAGCCCGCTGCGAGCGCAACTCAATCCTCGCCCCTCTTATTGTGATGACCTTGATGTTAATTTTCAAAATGACGCTTCTGGCAACCCTCCAAACGCCCAATATCTATGGAATTTTGGAGATCCGGCTAGTGGAACAAACAATACTTCGACACTTGCTACAACCAACCACTTATTCTCTGCTCCAGGTGATTATACAGTGAAACTATTGATTACACTTCAAGGTATATGTACAGATAGTACCACTACGGTGGTAAGAGTTTGGCCAGGATTTTATCCAGGTTTCACTACCAGCGGAATTTGTGTGCTTACTCCCTATCAATTTACAGATACCACGCGCGCTACGTATGGTACAGTTGACTATTGGCATTGGAATTTTGGCGACAACACAACACTTGCCGATACAGCAAGAATCCGTAATCCACAGTGGAACTATACCAATCCAGGACCCGCTACTGTTACATTAGTAGTGAGCACCACCAAAGGATGTATTGATACGATTCAGCAAAATATAAATGTATTGGATAAACCCACCATCACGCTGGGCTTCACAGATACCCTGATTTGTCAATATGACTCTGTAAGACTTTCTGCAGCGGGTAATGGCAACTTTACTTGGTCTCCCAATTATAACATAATAAGTCCGAACACATCTACTCCTATCGTACATCCCATGAATACAACTTGGTATTACGTAAATCTGGAAAATTCAGGTTGTGTTAATAGAGACTCTGTTAAAGTCAATGTAACAACGGGGGTTTATATCAATCAAATGGCAGACACGACTATTTGCCAGGGCGACACCATCCGATTACGCATTGCATCAAATGGATTGCAATACAATTGGACACCTCCGTTGAATCTAGATAATGCTACAATCCAATCACCACTAGCAGTAACTACTAACACCACTACCTATCAAGTTACAGGAGTAATAGGCAGCTGCTCTGAAACCAAACAAATTACTGTACGAACAGTTCCCTATCCAATTGCGAGACTTTCACCAGATACTATCATTTGTTTTAATTCCGCTGCACAATTACGCGGTAGTAGTAATGGACGAAGTTTTGTGTGGACACCTACCCTTTATTTGAATAACCCTACTAGTTTAACTCCCATTGCTCGCCCTCCTGCAACACAACGCTACATTCTTGCCTCTTACGACAACCAGGGTTGCCCTAAACCTGGTCTCGACACCGTTGTCATTACAGTACTTCCCGAAGTGGTTGCCTTTGCGGGTAGAGATACTACTGTGGTAGTTGGACAACCTTTGCAACTTAATGCAAGTGGAGGTACAACGTATAGCTGGAGTCCTTCTACAGGACTATCCTCTTCTACGATCCCCAATCCAATTGCGAACTATACAGTGGGTAGCAACCAAATTCGATACCGCCTTATTGCCAGGGATATTGCAAATTGTGCTGATACGGCTTATTTGAATGTGCGTATTTTTCAAACTGCACCCAGTGTGTTTGTTCCTACAGCCTTTACTCCTAATAGTGACGGGAAAAATGATGTCATCAAACCTGTTTTAGCAGGAATCAAAGAATTAAAGTACTTCCGCGTTTTTAATAGGTGGGGACAATTGGTTTTTGAAACCCAACAAGATGGAGTTGGATGGGATGGTAAAGTAAATGGCCAAATACAAGGCACCCATGTATTTGTATGGACCGTCAGTGCTGTAGATTACTTGGATCAACCTTACTTTTCAAAAGGTTTGGTGACTCTTATTCGCTAAAGGACTAACTTGCCTCCCTAAGTTTAACACTATGTCATCCATTGTATTTATAACTGGAGCTACTTCCGGATTTGGACAATCCTGTGCTCGAAAATTTGCCAGTGCAGGGCACAAATTAATATTGAATGGAAGAAGAAAGGAAAGACTCGAAGCATTAGCTACAGAATTAAAAAACGTCCATCAAACTGAAAGTCTCATTCTACCAATTGATGTAAGAAATCAAGAAGAAATCACAACGGCTATTGCAAGTCTTCCTGCTGCATGGACTCAAATAGAAATTTTGATCAACAATGCGGGGCTTGCAGCGGGAAGAGATTATTTTGAAGAAGCCAACTTGAATGATTGGAATGAAATGATTGACACCAACATAAAAGGCTTTTTATACGTTTCGCAAGCAGTTGCCAAATGGATGGCCGTTCATCAAAAAGGACATATTGTGAATATTGGTTCAACGGCCGGTCAAGTGGTCTATGAAAAAGGCAATGCCTATTGCGCTACAAAATATGCGGTAGATGCGCTCAACCAATCCATGCGTATTGACCTACTCCGTCATGGAATCAAAGTAACAGCAGTTAACCCGGGCGCCGCAGAAACAGAATTTTCACTAGTTCGATTTAAAGGAGATGCCACCACCGCATCTAAAGTATATGACGGTCTCAAACCACTAACCCCCGAAGATGTAGCAGATGTGATTTATTTTACTACAACGCTACCCTCGCATGTCTGCATCAACGATTTAACAGTTACCTGTGTACAACAAGCAGACTCTGTTTATTTTCATCGGAAATAAATCGGGAAAAACCTACTGAGCTAAAGATACCCGTACCTGTAAACCTGCGCGGGTATTTGTAATTGGAAACGCACTACTGATTTTAGGAATATTACGGTTTTGCTCAAAATAGAGTTTCATGCTCACTTTATTATTGAGCACATAGTCAATGGAAGGTGCAATCCGAATCACTTTTTGTCCTCCTGTTCCAAACGCTGTTCCCTGATCCAATTTTGAATTGGCCGTAGCATCATCACGCAAACTAAAATCCATTCGAAGCGTCACGTCATTATCCAGTTTCATTCCATTTTTCCCAATACGAATATCACGAAGCAAAGGCATCCCCTTTTTTCGCCAGTTTAATCCAAAAGTTACTTCGGTAGAACGGTTTTCAGCTAATTGATAATCGATTAAACTCAAACTCAGTTGACGACTTTTTCTAAACTCAAAACGTGTCTGCAACTGATTAGTAAAGGTCATATCAATTTCAATCAGTGGCTCAAATGCTTCTTGAATCGTTATGTTAGGAATCAAGAAATAAGGAATAAAATTACCAGTGAGCGTGTCTTTAAAAGAAGGATATCCAACTCGTAGAGGATCGGTAAATAATAAGGCAGTATTAAAACTATTCATGGAGAAAGTACTCTTGTAACCATGACGAATTGAAAAACTGGAAAATATTTTATCTAAACCTGGCAGCTTCGAAAGACCATTATAGGTAAGCGTCCAATTTGGCTTTGGTATCAATGCACTAAATGGGTTATGACGAAGTGAAGGATTGTTATTTCCAAATAATTTGATTGAAGCAGGATCTTTATCAGTATAAGCTGCAATGAAAGAAGGAATCACTACATCCTGCGCATAGCGGCCATATCCTTTATAGTATCCATCTGTTCCAATGGCACCACCCTGATAAGGATTTAGTGCCCCCAGTTTTGAAGAGAGAATTTTTCGGTTAGCCTCAAATTGTTTGAATGTTGCTGACACCACATTGGGATCAAAAGAAGTAAACAACGTCTGATAGGAAATGTAACTGATGCTAAAACTTCCCAATGCATAAGGATTCAAGCGAGCTAATCCTGAAAATCCGGTTGTGTCCTTGTACAACTCACTATACTGCTTATCAAAAGTTTTATCTAGTGAAAGATCAATATTAAAGTCGCGGAAAGGACTAACCTGTGCACTAATAGACAAGCGCTGATTGTAGCGCTGTTGAATCATTGCACTTACTAACGAATCACGAGAAAGCAGTCCTTTTTGACCAAAGCGATTGATCCAACTGGTATCGGGTTGATATCCGAATAGGTACGCAAATCCAGGCTGATGACTTCTAAAATTCATTCCCAAGAGTTGCGTGCTATCCATATAGCCAGGCAGTGTGGTACCAAAATCTTCTGTGTATTGGATTGCAGTTCTTTTTAATGCAGTTGCAAAATTTAACGCTACCCCTGCAAAGCCTCCAATCTCGCCCTTCTGTTTTGGAATCTTCTCTCGAGGTTCTTTCGCTTTCTTGATTTTTCTTTTTTTGATTTTGATAATCTTTCCGTCTTTATTTCGGATGGTATCGTAGCGATAGCGTAACGCAGTTGGAGAGAAAACAGAAGGAAGAGAAGACACAGGCTCACGCTTTTGTCCATCAACATAGGTATTATCACGCGTGGAGTCTGCTTTGGCTGTTGGTGCTTTTCCAAACACATCTGGGCTAGGCACCCCGCTGTTGTCACCACCCTTTGCTCGAGATGTCTTGGATTTTGAGCGCCCCGGTTGTGCTGACTGCTCAGTTACTCTACTCTCTCTGGCATTTCTGCGAACCCCCATCCCGTTTTGCACGGCACGCAATGTTTTATTTTTATTATAGAGTTCTTCCCACTTTAATTCACCATTGAGAGTTTTTGTTTGCGTATTGGATAATTTGTTTCCTAATTCTCTGGCGAGTAAGGATGCAGCCAACCAATTGTATTTTGAATTATACCCAGCACGTAGGGTTGTCCAATCTAACAAAGGAATTTTATTGGTAGGTACATTATAATTCAACGTGAAGTCTTGCTGGTAGTTAGTGGTACGCCCTCCACGGAAAAAATTTGTACGGATAGAATCTTTTTTGAAATCAGTATCTATCCGTCCGGGTGGCTCGTCAATTCGTGCATTATTAGTTGCAGAAAAATCCATTGCAAGAGAGCGCGTCAAGTTCCATTGTAAAACATAATAACGATCAAAAGTGAAAAACTTATTATACGTCTCCGGTATTTTGTAAGGTCCCCCACCGACATTGCGAGGGCGCGTTGCACCAAATTGTCTAAACACATCTGCGCGCATGGAAACCTGTGCAGGCGCGTAATTAAAATTAAAATCTCTAACCAGTGCCAACCATTTAGAATTGGATTTGACAAATCGTTTAAAGGGTTCAACGGTTTTAGCAGGTGGTGCATACGTATAACCGATTACTCCACGTGTTCTTCTTAATTCATCTTGCTCAATCAAAGGGTTATGAGACAGGGTTTGAATATAAGAATAGGAGAAGTCAAGATTACTTGCACTCCAAGGTGTTAACTTCTTTCCTTCTGGTTTAATCTTTTTTACATTCGTTAAATTGACAGTTTTGATAGAGGTGACATCTTGTGCATCTGTACGAATCGAATCTCTTTTATCAGGCGAAGTGGTCTTTAATTTTCTCTTCAAATCAATATCTAGATCGTAAGGATCATATTCAGGAGTGCTTGCACGTTGACTGAAACTGGCATAAAATGGAATTTGCATCCCCCAGTTTTTAGGTAATAATTTACCAGCTTCCATAGTCAATGAAGCATCTGCAGTAAATACATCTTCACGGCTCCGCTCATTCACACGTTGCTCTAATGTTCCAAATCCCCTTGATCGTGCAGAACCAGAAACAGACAAAGTACCCAAGTCAGCCAGTTTAATATCAGTTCGAGCAAGCGCAGCCCATCCGCCTTTTTCATCGAGCTGCTGTAGTCGCAGTTCATTAAACCATACCTCCGCACACAGCGACTCTTGTCCAGCATTTTCAACACCGAGTAATACTCCTCTTACCTCACCTAAATTCGGATTACCCATAATTGCATAGGTGCGTCCATTTGATAATGTTTCTTTGTAGTAACGAGAAGGAGGGACACCTGCTCTATTTCTGCGAATTTTTAATTCCATTAGATCCTGTAAGGATAAATCAAGGTTGTTTTCTAATGGCCAAATGCGTACACTATCACGTTCTCCAAATTCCGTTCGTTTGAGTGGAATTTTCACCTCATAATAATTTCCATTGAAATCATTTCCGATTCGCACCACTGCATTGATATCACCGGGTCGTAGTGGCTCTGCGCCTTCAACAGATTCGGCATGTATGAACATTTCTAATTTCCCATACTGACGCATATCCATGTTCATGGTCTTGAATACACCTCTTGCTTCCTGGTAAGGCATTCCACATACCTGCATACTTAATGACTGCTCGTTCATCAAAAGCGGCACATTATTATTACTTAATTGCTGTTGCCTTTCAATACCAGGTGGAATTCGATAAATAATTGGTTGTCGTTGGTCGTTCTCTTCCACATTGACCGATAGAATATTGACATTGGTATAATCAGGAATGGGAAGTGTCGTATAATTACCAGTAGTATCAATTTGATTGCGGAATCTTCTCCACTGGTTACGTACTAATTCCAGTTTTCCAAAACGTAGCACGACTGAATCTTCAAACCCGGTCACAAACATGCGAATGAAACGAATCGACTTAAAGTCGGGGATATTTCCAATTTTTTGCTGAAACTGTTCAACGGGAATACGGAATAAATACCAACGCTCTGTTCTTGTTTGACCATTCGCCAGGGTTACCGTAGGTGTTCGAATATCTGTGATATAGTTTGAACCCGCACCCATATTTGGTAAAATGTCTACTCGATACTGGAAATATTCCTCCGCTTCATTCATGGTATTATCCCGATTGAGTTCCTCCGCATCCGGATACTGTGTAAAGGCACTGACAAACTGCGTATTGTTTCCAGCTATGGGTGAATTACCATGAGGATTATTGATGTTCTTATAGCGACGTAGAATTCCTGCATTTTCCTGATCAAAACTATTATCTCGGTATGGCTTGAAATTATCACCAGAGGGGTCGCGGAGTGCTTGTTGATATACAGCAGAACCTGCACCAAAATTGGCACGAAGCAAATTAAGATAACTGCTAAACTTTTGCTGCTCTTCTTCATCCGTTAATCCATCAAAACCAACATCCTGGTACTGACGATCGGTCGGGGTATTACTGAATGCATTAGTAACCTGCAAGGGAATGGCCGGCACTCTTCCCCAAACAGTTGAACTATCTTCCCTTGCATTATTGGTAGGTGTAGCCAACCCGTTTTCGTATTGGCGTTTTCCGTCACGAAGTACATCTTCAGAAATATTTCCCAGATTAAAGTAAAGTTGACCTCCGTTACGATTAGTAGCATTGTTAAGAAAAGGATCCTGCATCCAGAACTCAATGAATTCGATATTACCCGTTTCAAAATCAGTCTGATCAATATTGCGCATCAATCCACCCCACGCATTTCTTGGATTTCTTAACCGACCTATTGCATCAATTCGCGCGGGATCTGCTTCGTAATTATAAGGTCCTTTGTCTTTTGGATAAAAGGCTAAATCAAATGTAGTGAGTAACCCTTCGCCAAACTGTGTGCTACGACGAGGGAAAATTTCACGTTGCAAAACCTGACGCACGCGAGGATCTGACAACTCATTAAGGTCGCTAATCGGATTATTCACACTTCTGCGTTCCTGCAAAACAGGTTCAATATTATACCAAGCTAATTTTCCACGGTTACGTCCACTACGCAAATCATTATTCAATGAAGACTCAGCAAACAATCCATTTCCCTGCGGCACGGATGCCAATGTCCAACTCAGCAAAGGAAAACGAAGGTCAATAGCCGCACGTGCTCCTTCAAAATCATCTACATAAACTTGTCCTGTGCGTTGACGAGATCCATCATAATTTGTTGCATTGATCTGCTTAGCATGTCCAGGCTGCAAAATCGCTGCCTCTGCATAAGAAGTTATTGAAGAAATAGTTTTGCTTGAGTAAAAAGGTAGTCGATCCAAGAACTTAGTCAAACGAGGAAGATCGTTTCGATAATCCACATCAATACCGTACATCGTATTACGAATCGGGTCTTCGCCATAGGATTGCTTGATAAAGAAAGGACGCTCCCCTAATTTGACAATCGTACCTCCGAGTGTAAGTCGTTTACTTGCTAAATAATCCAGGCGCACCCCTAAGAAATTTCGCTGTTGAAAGCCGAATGCTTGGTTATTCTCATAGTTGATATTAACTGGCACACCAGAATTGATAATGGATTGATTAACCACACGTAAGGTGCCCAGATCATAATTGATTTCATAATCGACATTTTCTACCAGCACTTGTCCACCAGCAGTAACTGTTACAGACCCACGCGGAATATTATAGCCAAGTTGATATTCACTAGCCCCACCTTGCCCTGGCATACCACCAGGACCCATGGAAGAACCTCCCGCACCAAATCCTGCAGAGCGAGAACGTCCGGAAATGCGAAAACGATTCAAGTTTGCATAGGTCTGCGCAATGGCTTTGATCGTATCATATAGTGGATAGTAGAGGTATTTTTTACGCGTTGCAACATCACGATACAAATAATCCAGATCATGCCCGAATGGTTCCAACACAGGAAAGATGATCCGGCTTTGTGAAGAGATCACAGTGTATCCTTCTATAAAGTCAAAAATTCCATCAGGCTGCGGATCATTCTGATTGTTGAGTCGATCCAAATTCACCTGCGAAATAATGGGCATTCCCTTGTAAGGATCCACTACATCGGTTGGTGGTAAATATCTTTTCTCACCTAAACTAGGTTCTTCATAAAGAAGATCGAGGCTAAAATCTTGTCGCTCCAACTGTCCAAAACCTACAGAATACACATTCTTCATCATGAGATCCCAAATTGGAAGTTGTGTACGCTGTGAAGTAGCTTTCAATAATTTCAAAAACAATACACGTTGTGCATTGCCAGAAGTGTCGGGAGGAACGTCTTGGGAGAATTCTCCCACTTGATATACTTTACCATTGTAGGTATACTGAAAAGCTAATCCAAGTACTTCGTCTGGTTGTAAAGGCTGATTCAACGAGACAAAACCAATTTGCGGATTAAAATAATATTCAGTGGGCTGCAGTTTACGAGCAAATGTTTTCTCAAAATCCTGTACAGGTAGTAATCCTTGCGCAGTCAGTGTACTTTGTGCCTGTGAAGAATTTCTAAATCCAGGATTTGACTGCAGCGTTGCATAAAGACTATTAGCATCATTGCGAGGTAATTCATTACCTGCACCCGTCAAACTAGTATTAAAAGGAAAGCGCTCTCCTAAATCCATAAAGGCAATAACATCACGCGTATCTGTTGTTGTTCCATTACGGTTGGTCACCCAAACTTCCACGCGAAGTATTTGCACTTTTGAATTTACTACCGGTAATTTCTTCATTGCCGCATTGTAGTTATTGCGGAAATATTGAGCGAGTAAAAAATGTCGATTTTCATCATACTCATCTGCCTTCAATGTAAATCGCTGCGCAGTTGTACCACCTTGTACGCCCATCGTTTGACGCTGCGAACGTTGGTTGGCCAGCACCGTTGTAACGAATAACTTTCCAAACTGAAGTTGCGTTTTTACTCCAAACAAGGATTGCGCTCCCGGAATTAGTGTTCCCTTCGAAGCAAAACTGGTGTTACCTGCTTCAAATTGTTTGACGATATCATCATCCTTCCCCTTGAAATCTAATTTGAGTTGATTGTCAAAATTGAAATTGGCAAGTGTATTGTAATTAATGGGAAGTTTTAATTTTTCGCCGATTTGTGCATCCATCTGTAGCTGTGAGTTCATGTTGAAGTCGAACCCTCCATTACGACGTGCTCTTTCTGGCAGTGTGGGGTTTTTAATATTCTGACCTTGATATCCTGCTAAAAAATCAACATAACCTGCCGGCTTTACTTCTATTCGGACTTTTCCATCAGGACCCACTCCCATAATTCGATTGAACCAATCATTGTTGACACGGAATAGCGGACTCTTTGGCTTTCTGTTTAAATCTGTCAAGAGAGAGGCACGTGTACGGAAATATTCATTCTCATCTTTACGAGATTGAATTCGTAAAAATTCCTCTCTTGAAAAAGAGGAGGGGCCACGGTAAGTACGATTTCCGATTTTTTCTACTACTGTGTAGCGACGAGTAATTGGATCATATTCTACTTGCCGACGGATAAAGGAAGTGTCTCTTAGATCAAAGCTATTATTTCGACGAGACGAATAGGAATCACCATACCGGTCATACAAAGGATAACGTAAAGTATCGATAGGCGAACGCAGCCAACTTTCTCCGCTAGCGGAAGCCGATAGCAAGAAACCAACCAGTGACAATAAAAGCCACAACGTATTTGCAACAACGCGATTCAATCGTTCTAGTCAGGTTAGTTTGGGTTATTTAGAGGGACCGAAGTGCCTTTTTAACCAGGTCCTCCACTCCCAATTCGGGATTCGCTTTAAGCGTTTTTTCCACCACCTGGGCAGCAGCCTGTTTAGGGATGCCCAAGGCAGTCAAGGCATTTAACGCATCTTGTTGCAAAGTATTGTTTATCAGGGTAGAATTATTTGTCAGAGGAATGATTTTGGACAGTTTGTCCTTGAGTTCCAGCACCAAGCGTTCTGCAGTCTTTTTCCCTATTCCCTTTATCGATTCCAATGCCTTGACATTAGATTGCACAATGGCAGCAATTAACTCCTCGGGTTTGAGATAGGAAAGCATCACCCGAGCCGTGCTGGCACCTACCCCCGAAACGCTTATAAGATGTTGAAAAAGATCTCGTTCTGACTTTTCTGCAAACCCATACAAAAGATGAGCGTCCTCCCGAACCAGTAAAATAGTGTACAAAAGTCCCTCCGTCTTGTCCTGGATACTCGAATAGGTATGCAAGCTGATATGCACCTCATAGCCTACCCCATTCACATCAATCCAAACCCAGGTTGGAGATTTTTCTACAAATTGTCCGCGCAAAAAACTGATCATACCCGCAAGTTAAGCAGTGACCCCTGCTTTACCTTAATTTTGTCCACTTTTTAACCCTGCAAAATGAGCCATAAAATTCACGCAGCTATCACTGCGGTTGGGGGCTATGTCCCTGCTGATAAACTCACCAATCAGGACCTGGAAAAAATGGTCGATACCAATGACGAGTGGATCAAAACCCGCACCGGAATCACTGAACGAAGAATTTTAAAAGAGCCTGGAAAAGCTACCTCAGATATGATCGTTCCTGCGGTACAAGAGCTCTGCAAAAAAAGAGGAATCAGTCCCGAAGAAATAGACTGCTTGATTGTGGGAACTGTTACCCCCGACATGGTTTTCCCTTCTACTGCAAATCTGGTTTGTCATAAAATTGGAGCCGTGAATGCCTGGGGATATGATTTGTCTGCTGCCTGCTCAGGGTTTTTGTTTGCACTAGCACAAGGGGCTTCACTCATTGAGAGTGGACGCTACAAAAAAGTGGTAGTCTGTGGTGCAGATAAAATGAGCGCCATTGTTGATTATACCGATCGTGCCACTTGTATCATTTTTGGAGATGGTGCCGGCGCTGTTTTATTAGAGCCCACTGAATCTGCTGTTGGGTTTATGGATTCTATTTTGAAAACAGATGGTAGCGGTGGACAGTATCTGCACATGAAAGCCGGCGGATCATTAAAACCAGCAAGTGTAGAAACAGTAACCAACCGTGAACATTATGCTTATCAAGAAGGACAGGCTGTATTCAAGTTTGCTGTAAAGGGAATGGCTGATGTTAGTGCAGAGCTAATGGAAAAAAATAAATTAAAAGCAGACGATGTTGCTTGGCTGGTTCCGCATCAGGCTAATTTGCGCATCATAGATGCTACGGCAAATCGGATGGGTATAGGAACAGAAAAAGTAATGATCAACATTGAGCGATTCGGCAATACCACCGCTGCAACTATTCCACTTTGTTTATGGGAATGGGAGAAGCAACTAAAAAAAGGGGACAATATTATTCTGGCAGCATTTGGAGGTGGATTTACCTGGGGTGCCATCTGGATCAAATGGGCTTACGACACTAATTAAACTTAACTTGTAACAAAGCTTGTCTATGAAAAAAAATAATTTAAAGGGATGGGGATCTGTGGCGGTACACAGTGGACATCAAAAAGACCCCAACTATGCGCACCTTACTCCCATTTACGCAAGCAGTACCTACATTTTTGATTCTGCTGAGCAAGGGATGCACCGATTTACCGGACAAGAAAAAGGATACATCTATGGACGTTGGGGCAGCCCCTCCATTACAGAAGCAGAAGAAAAAATTGCTGCTCTGGAAACCTATGGAACTTCAATAGAAGCCACAGCCATTTTACATGCATCAGGTATGGCTGCCATTACTACCCTATTGATGAGTACACTAAGCCAGGGAGACAAAATTCTTTCTCATTTTTCACTCTATGGTGGAACAGATGAATTAGTCCATCGCATTTTGCCACGCTTTGGTGTTTCTGCAGTTATTGAAGACTTACGAGATCTTGAAAAAGCAGAATCGGCTTTGCGTCAAGACAAAAGCATTAAAATGGTTTATTTGGAAACACCCGCCAACCCAACTATACAATGCGTTGATATTGCTGCGTTAAGTGTACTTGCAAAAAAATATAATTGCATTGTTGCCTGTGATAACACGTTTGCTACCCCTTATCTACAGCAACCTTTCAATTTAGGTGCTGATTTTATTGTGCATTCGACTACAAAGTTTTTAAATGGACATGGTACTGCCATTGGAGGTGTATTAGTTGGAAAAGATATAGAGAGAATGAGAGGCCCAATTTATAAATTTCATAAAACCACGGGCGCCAACTCCAATGCGTTTGATTCATTTTTATTAGTACAAGGCATGAAAACATTGGAGGTTAGAATGGAAAGACATTGCGCTAACGCCGAACAAGTAGCTCGCTTTTTGGAAGGACATAAGAAAGTAAAAAAGGTTAACTACACGGGACTTTCTAGTCATCCAGATTTTATAATTGCTGCAAAGCAAATGAGACATGCTGGCGCACTTTTGAGTTTTGAAGTGGAGGGAGGCATAAAAGGAGGTATTCAGTTCATGGACAAGTTAAATTTTTGTACACGTGCCGTTTCATTGGGCACCTGTGACACATTACTATCTCATCCTGCTTCCATGACACACTTTAGTGTTCCCAAAGAAGAAAAAGAAAAATACGGTATTACGGAAGGACTCATCAGAATGCATGTAGGAATTGAAACCGTTGATGATATCATCAGCGATTTAGATCAGGCCTTGCAATAACTAAAGAATGGAAATTAAAATACGAAGAGCGGAGTCAAAAGACTGTCCACGCTTGCTGGAACTGATTCATGAATTAGCCGTTTACGAAAAAGCCCCGCAAGAGGTGACTGTTTCATTGGAGCACTTTGAAAAAAGTGGTTTTGGAGAGCAGCCTGTATGGTGGGCCTTTGTGGCAGAAGATGAAAAAGGGATACAAGGATTTGCACTCTATTACATACGTTATTCTACCTGGAAAGGACAAACCTTATATCTGGAAGACATTATTGTTACAGCTGAAAGAAGAGGCGAAGGAATTGGAGGAAAATTATTTGAACAAATTTTAGCAGAAGCAAAAGAAAGAAAATTAGTACGCGTAGTTTGGCAGGTATTAGAATGGAACGAACCTGCCATCAACTTTTACAAAAAATACAAGGCCTCCTTGGATCCAGAGTGGATCAATGGTGCCATTGAAATTAAGTGTTAAGCCACCCCAGCTACAACGGCTTCTTTATATATTTTCTGAACAAGTCCCTGTAATACTTTACCAGGACCTACTTCGGTAAAATGAGTTGCACCATCTGCAACCATTGCCTGTACACTCTGCGTCCATTTAACAGGCCCCGTCAACTGATTAATAAGATTTTCTTTTATTTCATCGGGACTAACCACTGCCCTTGCAACTACATTTTGATAAACAGGACAGGCAGGAGTATGAAAGTTTGATTGTTGTATTGCGCCGCGCAGCTCATCTTCGGCTGCTTTCATAAGTGGAGAGTGAAATGCTCCACCCACAGGTAATACCAAAGCACGTTTAGCACCTGCTTCTTTAAGTGCCGCACACGCCAACTCGACGCCTTTTACAGACCCGCTAATCACCAACTGACCCGGACAATTATAATTGGCAGGTACTACCACGTCCTGAATTTCAGCACATACAGCACCCACTTTTTCATCTTCTAAACCCAATATAGCAGCCATCGTTCCAGGTTGTATTTCACAAGCCTTTTGCATCGCATTGGCTCGAGCTGCTACCAGACGCAATCCATCTTCAAAGGATAATGCACCAGCTGCTACTAACGCAGAAAATTCTCCTAACGAATGTCCTGCTACCATATCAGGTTTTGGATTTTCCAAGGTGACATAGGCAAGAATGGAATGTAAGAAAATAGCGGGCTGTGTCACATCTGTTCTGCGTAGATCCTCTTCAGTACCATTGAACATAATGGAAGAGAGATCAAAACCCAAGAGCGCATTGGCTTGCTGAACCAAGTTGCGCGCTTTTTCATGCTGCTCTACAATTGTTTTTGCCATACCCGGAAACTGAGAACCTTGTCCGGGAAATACATACGCGTGCTTCATAGAATTATTTTCAACTTAATCTGGTTCCAATTAATCGCATAAACTCACTGCGGGTAGAATTTTTATGAAACTCTCCATCAAATGCAGAAGTAGTAGTTACAGAATTCTGTTTTTGTACACCACGCATCATCATACATAAATGCTGTGCCTCTACTACCACCGCAACACCAAGAGGATTTAATGTGTCTTTAATCGCATCGCGGATTTGCATCGTAAGACGCTCCTGTACTTGTAAACGACGAGAAAACACATCAACCACACGAGCCACTTTACTCAATCCTGTAATCCAACCATTGGGAATATAGGCAACATGTGCTTTACCAAAAAACGGCAACATGTGATGCTCGCACATACTATAGAGTTCAATATCCTTCACCACAATCATTTCACTCACATCTTCGTGGAACTTTGCTGAATTAAGAATGGCATGCGCATCTAACTGATACCCCTGCGTCATATATTGCATCGCTTTGGCAACACGCTCCGGAGTCTTTAGTAGACCTTCTCGCTCCGGATCCTCACCAAGCCATGAAATTGCTTCTTTATAACTTTTAGTGAGCGCCTGCGTCGATTGCTCATCAAACTGCTCGGTTTTTTTGTACGCCATAGTATTTAATTAAGCGGGATATTCCACAAAGTTGCGGGGTGTTTCATATAATCGTACCTGAAGGTCTAATTTGTTTTCCAAATGTGGACGCAACAAGTTAAAAATAACAATAGCGATATTTTCGGCAGTTGGGTTTAACGAACGAAATTCAGCCGTATCCAGATTTAAATTTCGATGATCGAATCGCGCAACAATTTCTTGCTGAATGAGATCGCTCAACACCTTCATATCAATCACATATCCCGTTTCAGGATCAGGTTCGCCTGTAACTTTTACAATGAGTTCGTAATTATGACCATGATAATTAGGGAGTGCACATTTGCCAAATACACGGTCGTTCTCTTCAATGGACCAAGCGGGATTAGCCAACCGATGTGCTGCATTAAAATGTTCCTTCCGATATACTGCTACTCTATTCGCCATAATACTCGATATAAATTTTAGGTGTCTCAACCAGTTTGACACAGTGTAACTGTACTCGTTCGGGAAGACCTGGTAATAACTCCTGCCAAACACCCATCACCAAATTCTCAATTGAACACAGTTTTCCCTGCATAAAATCAACATCTAGATTGAGATTTCGATGATCCAGTTTTTCAATTACTCTTTCCTTAATAACCAGCGATAATTTTTTTGCATCAAAAATAAATCCGGTTTCAGGATCAGGTAACCCTTTTACCGTAACATACAACTCAAAATTGTGACCATGCCAATTGGTATTTGCACACTTTCCAAAAACTTCTTCGTTTTTTTCAGTTGTCCAGTCAGGATTAAATAATCGATGGGCAGCATTGAAATGCTCTATTCGCGTTAAGTAAACCATGCTTTACTTTTTTCTTCCCTACAGCATTGGGCGAAGGAAGGGGTAAGAGGCAAAGTTAGCCTTATTAAGCTAATTTTAGGGCATGAATTGCCTGATTATAGCCGCAACCCCTATTGAGATTGCACCCTTTATACGTGCATTACAAAAAGGGGCAGTGACCTCAAAAAAATGGGAAGTGGATGTTCTAATCACAGGCATCGGACTCTTGGCTACCTCTTATACACTTCAGAAGCAACTACAATTAAAAAGACCTGATTTGATTATTCAGGCAGGTGTAGGAGGATGTTTCAATAAAGAATTTCCATTGGGGAAAGTGGTGCTTATTAAAAAAGAAACCATTGCGGATCAAAGTGTCATTGAACTGAATGCACTTAAGACACTTTTTGACTTGAAGTTGGTTCCTGCCAATCAATTCCCTTATAAAAAAGGATGGCTCGTAAACAATAATCCTTTATTAAAAAAAGTACGTCTTCCAAAAGTCACAGGCATTTCAGTCAATGAAATAACAACCGATAAAAAGAAGGTTCGTTTTTACCAAGAGCAGTTCAATCCAATCATTGAATCAATGGAAGGAGCTGCCTTACATTATATCGGATTACAAGAAAAAATTCCTTTTCTCCAAATCAGAAGCTGTAGTAATTACATCGCAGAAAGAAATAAGAAAAATTGGAATATGAAGGATGCGATTCAGCAGTTGAATGTGGAGTTATTGAAACTAGTTGCCGCACTATGAAAATTAAAATTGGATTTTCTCCCTGCCCCAACGATACATTTATTTTTGATGCACTGATTCATTCAAAAATAGATACAGAGGGATTGGAGTTTGAACCAGTTCTGGAAGATGTTGAAACACTCAATCAGTGGGCCCTGGAAGAAAAATTACCAATCACTAAACTCAGTTTCCCTGCCTTTTTTAGCGCTCTACCCCATTACAAGCTCCTAGATGCCGGAAGTGCATTAGGCAAAGGAGTAGGACCACTGCTGGTTACTACAAAAAACTGGCAAGACGATTTTACTAGTGTGCCAACGCAAACAGTGGCACTCCCAGGATTCAACACAACGGCACATTTGTTATTTTCTATTGCCTTTCCATCTGCCCAACAAAAAAAGTTCATGCTATTTTCTTCTATTGAAGAGGCAGTGATACAAGGCGAAACAGCACTGGGGGTGTTGATCCATGAGAATCGTTTTACCTATGAACAAAAAGGATTAAAAAAATTGATGGATTTGGGCGCACACTGGGAGGAAACTCGAAAAGTACCCATCCCTCTGGGAGGAATAGCAATTCACCAATCGCTATCAGGAGTAATTGCACAAAAAGTTCAACGGCTGATTCGTAAGAGCCTGGAATATGCATGGAGCACGTATCCAACCTTACCTGAATTTGTAGTCAACCATGCACAGGCGATGCAAGAAGAAGTGATGCGACAACATATTCAACTTTATGTAAATGACTATTCACTCAGTTTGCAACAAGATGGGAGAAATGCAATTGAAGTATTATTTGATACCTACAAGAAATTAAAAGGAACAAGCGATTTCACTTCTGAAAAATCACTTTTTATTTAACGAGAAGGCTTTAATGCGTTGCCGTAAACTTCCAAGCAACGCTTCCTTGCTACCTCATGTTGTACAATAGGTCGTGCATAGGTTAGCTCTTCAAACTCTGGCACCCATTTCCGGATGTAGGTTAATTGCGGATCAAATTTCTGCGTTTGCAAATAAGGATTAAATACTCGAAAATAAGGGGCCGCATCACAACCAGAACCCGCAGCCCACTGCCATCCACCATTATTTGCAGCAAGATCGAAATCCAATAGTTTTTTAGCAAAATATGCTTCTCCCCAACGCCAGTCCACCAGCAAATGCTTGGTCAAAAAAGACGCCACAACCATACGAACTCTGTTATGCATATAGCCTGTCGTATTCAACTCACGCATACCTGCATCGACAATGGGATAACCTGTTTGTCCTTCACACCATGCTTCAAATTCCGTCTCATTATTTCTCCAGTTAATTGCATCGTAAGCCGGCTTAAAAGCTTTTCCAACTACATGTGGAAAATGCCAAAGAATCATATGATAAAAATCGCGCCAAATTAATTCGTTCAAAAAGGTCTCACTCAAAGGACTGGTTTCAATAGCCAACTTTCGAATAGAGATTGTACCAAAACGAAGATGAACACCTAATTGTGAGGTACCACGAATGCCAGGAAGATCTCTCTTTGCCTGGTATGCAGCAATCAACTCTTTATTCCACGTAGCGTCTGGAAAAGCAATTCCACTTGCCTTAAACCCAATTTTTACTAAAGAAGGAACAGGAATGGGCAAGGTTTTATGCAACTGATCAAGTAATTGATGCGATTGAAATGCAGCCCAATCTTTTTTCTGCAATGTTGCTTTCCATCTACGCGAATAGGGCGTGAATACGGTGTAGGGATTTCCGTCCTCTTTTACAACTTCAGCCTTTTCAAAAATGACTTGATCCTTATACGTCAAAAATTCAATTCCGTTTTTAGCTAGAAAATGCTGCACTAACTGGTCACGCTCTCTTGCATACGGCTCGTAGTCATGGTTTGTATAAACCGCTCTCACAGCGTAATCCGTTGTCAATTGATTAAAAACTGAAAGAGGTTCCCCTATTCGAATATCAAAAGAGGCGCCCAAGGAGGTAACCCTTTGCTGCATTTGGAGCAGCGCCTCATGAATAAATTCAACCCGTCGGTCTTGGCGATCTTCCAAATCATTTAGAATATGGGTATCGAAAATAAAAATAGGCTGGACCGGAAGGCCGCTCTTCAACGCCTCGAACAAACCTCGATTATCCTCTAGTCGAAGATCACGTCTAAACCAAAAAAGCACGACAGGAGCTTTCATATACTTTATTACAAACAGGAAGCTATTTAGTTCTATCTGCCAGCTGAATTTGTAGTTTAAAAACGACAAACAAGGGGATAAATACTTTAAAAACTGCAAATAGTACTGGCCCGATTAGTTGAAAGTAAGTAAGCGAAAATTATAGTTTTATCCTATGGGAATGCAGCGAACAATAACGTCAACCCCAATCATGAATTGGAGACTTGAAATCCAAGAACAGTCTTTACAACAGATTTCTACTGAATTGCATGACAATGTTTGTCAAACTCTACTTTTAGCCATTATCAATTTACAACAACTTGAAAAAAAATTTGAACCTGAAAAACTAGCATACACCATCACTTTACTCCAAGAAACATTACAGGAAATTCACCAACTTTCGCGCTCACTGAACGGAGACTTGATTCAATCGGTTGGACTTCATACGGCCATCCAAAAATTAATTGAAAGAATAACAAAGGTTACCTCCATACAAACGTCGCTGGAGATTGTGGGTGAAGAATCCTACTTGCCTAGTGAAATGGAAATTATTCTATACCGAATTATTCAAGAAGCGCTCAATAATGTCGTTAAACACTCCAATGCCTATAAAGCCAGCGTATGTCTTCACTATGAAAAAGAATTTATACAAATCAGCGTGACAGATGACGGAATAGGTTTTGATAAACCACAGACCAGCGAATTCACCGCAGGCCTTAAGAACATGGCCTATCGGGTTAGACAACTAAAAGGAAAATGGAACATTGATAGTATACCTCAAAAAGGATGTAGCCTCACCTTCAAAATTCCTTTACTCAAACCAACACTATGATACGAGTAATTCTTGTGGATGACCATGTTTTATTACGTGGCGCGCTTGCGGCACGCATCAATGAATTTGATACTATTAAAGTAGCTGACCAATGTAATAATGGAAAGGAGTTGATTCAATCACTTGAAAAAAATCCAGCCCCTGACTTGGTCTTGCTGGACCTGAACATGAAAGAAATGAATGGGATGGAGACAGCACTCTGGCTAAAAGAAAATCGCCCCGATATCAAGGTGCTGATGCTGACGATGTATGACTCCGAATTAACGCTCATTCAGCTGTTACAAGCGGGGGTGAAGGGAATCATTCATAAATCAGCAGGTTCCTCCGATTTACGCGCTGCAATAATGACTGTGGTGGCCGAGGGACAGTATTTTTCAAATCATACCGCGAGCAAACTAGTTAATTTGGTCAAAAACAAAGCTGCGGGAACCAAGACACTTGAAAGGGCAATGCTCAATGATGAAGAAATTCACTTTTTAAAACTCGCCTGTTCGGATATGACCTATAAAGAAGTTGCCCTACGCATGAAACTAAATCCTCGTGCCGTAGATGCAATCCGTGATCAGCTTTTTATAAAACTGGATGTGAAAAGCAGAGTGGGACTTGCCATGATTGCGCTACGCCATGGCATTGTGAATTTTTAAAAAATAATTTCAGGTACGTCACCTTGAATAGTGAGCCTTCCCTCTGTTTTTGATTGAATCTCCTCTACGGAAACACCTGGCGCCCTTTCGAGTAGCAGAAAGCCTGTTGGAGTTACTTCTAATACAGCCAGATCAGTTACTATTTTTTTCACACAGTGAACGCCCGTCAAGGGAAGTGTACATGCACGCAGCAATTTTGATTCACCTTTTGGGTTAGTGTGCATCATCGCAACAATAATATTGCGGGCACTCGCCACGAGATCCATAGCTCCTCCCATTCCCTTCACCATCTTACCTGGAATTTTCCAGTTTGCAATATCCCCTTGATCACTCACTTCCATGGCTCCCAGTACTGTAAGGTCCACTCTTCCCGCGCGAATCATCCCAAAACTAACCGCAGAGTCAAAAAAAACAGATCCCTTTACAGTGGTGATTGTTTGCTTGCCTGCATTGATCAAATCAGGGTCTTCTTCTCCCTCCAATGGAAAAGGGCCCATGCCCAATAAACCATTCTCACTTTGCAAAACCACATTCATACCGGCTGGAATATAATTTGCAACGAGCGTAGGTATTCCAATTCCAAGGTTTACGTAATAGCCATGTCGTAATTCACGGGCAATACGTTGTGCGATCTGTTCCTTTGTTAATGACATAAGCTAATCTTTTTCATCGACGGGTTACCGTACGCTGTTCAATTCTCTTTTCATAATTCGTGCCTTGAAAAATTCGCTGCACATAAATACCAGGTGTATGAATGGCATCCGGGTCTAATTCACCAGCCGGAACTAACTCTTCTACCTCTGCAATCGTAATCTTTCCAGCCATTGCCATCAATGGATTAAAATTGCGGGCAGTTGCATGAAAAATAAGATTACCCATCGTATCACCCTTCCATGCCTTTACTATCGCAAAATCAGCATCAAAGGCATACTCCAATAAATAATCTTTCCCATTAAAATTGCGGACTTCTTTTCCTTCAGCTACCTCCGTTCCCACCCCTGCTGGAGTAAAAATCGCAGGCATTCCATATCCGGCAGCTAAGCATCGTGTAGCTAACGTTCCTTGTGGAATTAATTCAACTTGTAACTCGCCACTCAACAACTGTCTTTCAAACTCTGCATTTTCTCCGACATAGGAGGATATCATTTTCTTGACTTGCTTTTGTTGCAAAAGCAAACCAATCCCAAAATCATCCACGCCTGCATTATTCGATACGCACGTAAGATTTTTTACTCCCTTTTTTACCAATGAAGCGATACAGTTTTCAGGTATTCCACACAACCCAAATCCACCTAGTAAGAGGGTGGCACCATCGCTTATATCCCGCACGGCCTCGGCAGCGCCTGCAACAACTTTATTCATACAACAGCATTAGCTACAAAATTAGGGAACTTACTCAGCACGATAATTCTGACGCGGCTTTAATCGAATAACCGGATCATCCTCACGCTTTGAAATGGAGTCCATGATGACGCTCATCAGTTCAGGATGTTGCTGATAATAAGCAAAACTCTTTTTGAATTCCGCTTCGCTAACCTGGTGAAAAATCAACACGCGGTTGATCCATTTAATGTGCTCCTGATTTTTATCAAGACTGGAATCCTTCGAAAGAATAAAATTATTAACCAGATTTCCGCTTCGAAGTAAATCCCAAAGTACTGTCTCCATTTTTTCCGGAGGCAAAACCCCTTTAGGAACCTTATTGGAGGGATTGCAGGCACCTGCAAAAAGCAATACTACCACACAGAGAAGGAGAAGCCTCATAAAGTATTGTAAAGGGATAGGTTGGTAATATCAAGCTTTGTCAGCAATTCCTTGGCTCTTGCTTTTTGCTCCCCATTAGCCTTACTGAATAGTTTATAAAGCTCATTCCCTTTTCCTTGAAAAAAAATGGGAACAATCATCGAATTCAAATTTTCAGTTCGAACGGTATTTAAGTAGCTTAATGCATTGATAATTCCATTTCTTCCAGCTTCTTCATTTTCATAAAACACATCTAAACCAGTACGGTAGTAGGCATAGAGTGCATCATGGAATAAAGCAAAGCGATTATTATTTAGATTCTCAGCCAGCCAATACCTGTTTCTTAATCCGTCAAAAGATTTCCAACCAGAAATATCTTTTGCATCCGGCGCATTGTTAACAATATTCCATGCTTTTTGAAAATAGGGATCGCCTCCGCGCAACGAAAAAGAAGTATAGTCGAGTCCTAGAATAATATTGATATAATAGGCGATGGTAGCCGTTAAATTAGCTACTAAAGGATCATTACCCTGAACTCTGTTTTCATTGAATTCGATGGGCTGGTACTCAACATATTTAAATACAAGATTGTCATCTTGAAAGTTAAGCAGCGGGCTTACATAACTTGTATTATAAGCTGGCCGAGCGGCTTGCACGGTTAAAGTACCTCTGTAAACATTATTGCCCAAATCCTGCGAAAGTGTCAATAAGAAGCTACACTGAATCCGCTCACTAGCCTGAACAACGTCTGTGGTCCATTTGCGGGAATTGATAAAATTAGTAAGCCCACTTTGCAGTGTCAGAAAGACTTTACGATCTACCTGCGAACTTATTTTATTGGAAAGAATATCAACGCGCGCTTGAATTTCCTGTGCACTTCCCCAAATGGGCAAAAAAACAAGTAATACGTGCAGTAAGGTGCGGCGCATGTCAGCAAAATTAGCTGAACAATTCATCCTCCTGCTTACGGAAATACACCTTATCATCCATAAACTCTTGTGTAGCCAAAAGAGATGGGTTAGGCATGCGCTCGTAGGCACGAGAGATTTCAATCTGCTCTTTGTTCTCATGAATCTCTTCGAGACTGTCAGTATGAGAAGCAAATTCTTCAAGCTTAGTATGTAACTCTTCTTTTAAAGAAATATTGATTTGCCCAGCTCTTTTTGCTATAATAGAAATGGACTCGTACACATTTCCAGTTTTTGCTTTCATGTCCTGGAGATTACGTGTTTCTACGTTGCTGGTAATTCCGGCACTAAGCTGGCGTCTTAACTTGCTCATTTTGTAAAGATTTTATATTGTTCTGTGATTTATTTAAAAATGTTTCAACGTCTTTTCTAAGTTTACTATCTGGGTAGCGATCTGTGAACTCATAACACTCATTCACCACTTGTTCAAATCGCTCCACACGCTTTTCCTCAATACTCATCTCAGCAAATTGAAAGTAAGATTTAATTACCATCAATTTATATTCATCTGCACGTGCTGACTCTGGAAATGAATTAAGGAGCGCCGTGAATGCAACACCGGCAGCACGAAACTGTCCCAAATCATAATACAACTGTGCACTTAGAAAATCTTTTGTCTCCAATTTTGCACGACACAAATCAATGATTTCAGAAGCCTCTTTATTGCGAGGAGAAGTGGGATGCGTATTGATAAAGGTCTGCATCATCCCCATTGCTTTTAACGTGTTAGTCTGGTCAAGCAACGCCTTTGGAGACTGCTTGTAAAAACAATAGGCCCGCATATAATCGATTTCTTCTGCACGAGCACTGGTTGGGAAAATCTCTAAATAACTTTTAAAGAGATTTTCAGCGTTCATGAAGTCGTATAGGTTATAGGCACAGTAGGCATACTTGTAATAGATATCCTCAAACTCTTTACTCGTTTTGTAAAAGGGCATGATATCTTCATACACTTGCTGTGCCTTCACGAAAGACTTTTTTGCAAAGAACTGTTCAGCCATCCTCAACTTATAGGCTGCATCAGGATTTTTTAAAAGCTTAGTCATGCTTTTACCACAACCTGACATCACGCCAACCAAGAGCAGGATCAAAGACAACGTGCTGAATCGCAATAGGATGGACATGGGGGAGCAAAATTACAGTTAAGTAGCAAAACTTGCGTAAAAAAGATGGACTTCCAAGTCCAAACCGTTAAGATTAGCTTAAAGCAGTGATAGTCAGGGTGAAGTTGAAAATAATGGATGCT
>JACCDO012246042.1_pt1 | contig 25755 bp, 25 predicted proteins | sample 7446101 | NCBI WGS metagenome assembly JACCDO01 (sample SAMN15323440, study PRJNA562643) | freshwater metagenome | isolation source: river surface water | place: USA:Blue River Watershed | collected 2017-08-16 | reverse complement strand
TAACACTTCGACTTGAAAGTTATGCCCGAACGCGCGCTCGCTATCGCCAACCATCACCCACGTCTGCGAATCGACCGCGTCGGCCTACGCCTCGCTATCGCAGTGCTCGATAAGGCAGCTGCTCAATTTTGCGGAGGCTGCCCGCCAGGCGAACTTTCAATAGTTTTTCTTACCGATGAAGCCCAGACACGCCTGCACGGGGATTTCATGGCCGATCCAACACCGACCGACGTCATCACTTTTGAAGGCGCACCGAGCGCAGGTCTCGCTGGAGAAATTTGCGTGTCGGCCGACACCGCAGCGAGCTACGCCTCGGCACACCATCGAGATTTCGCCGAGGAGCTCACGCTTTATGTCGTGCACGGTTGGTTACATTTAGCAGGATACGATGATTTGCAGTCGGCAAAAAAACGACGCATGCGCACAGCTGAACACCGAGCCATGAGTCTACTCGAAACCAACAAAGCGCTCCCGGCGTTTTCTTTTCGGCCCTCTAAAAAAATAAAGAGCTAAGAGTAAAAACCGCATACCCATGCTGAGCAGATGTCCTGATGTGTGATTTTTTGCGGAAGGCATTCCGGCAAAAAAATCAGCAATTTTGCACAAGGTTGATGGTTGACAGATAGTTGAGCTTCCTCCGAGTCTTTCGGCCCGTTCGCGATATACACGGCTCGCTTAACCCCTCTTACACCCTCCACCCCTATGATTAATCTATCACTCCCTGTTGCGTTCTTGATGGGCCAAACTCCGATGGAGTTGTTTAAACACGGTGGCCCGATTATGTGGCCGATTCTGTTGGTTTCGTTCCTCCTCATCACCGTCGCTGTTGAGCGTGTGATTTTCATTTTTCGCGAAAATTCCCGCCGCGATGCTAATGTGGTCGAAAAGATGATCGAATTGGTTGAAGCCCGCGATGTGGAAGGGGCTTTGGAAGTTGGCAAAAAGAGCAATGATTTCGTCGCACGCATCATTGTCTACGCCCTCAGCCATCGTGATCACTCTTTTGGCAACGCGCTCACTCGTGCAGCGAGCCAAGAAATGCAACGCTTCACCCAAGGTCTTGCCACGCTAGACACCTGCATCACCGCCGCTCCACTACTCGGTCTCTTGGGCACGGTCACGGGTATGATGAACACCTTCGGCGCTCTTAGTGGCGGCGACATTGCGGGAGCGGCCGGCCAGATCACTGGCGGTGTGGCCGAAGCTCTTATCGCCACCGCCTCCGGTCTCGCTATCGCTATTACCGGACTGCTGCCCTACAATTATTTGAATGCGCGCACTGAGGAAGCTCGTCACGAAGTGGAAGACGCTTCAAACTCCCTTAGCATCGCCATGAGCAAGCTCGAAGGCGCGACCAGCAAAAGTTGAACGTCGCCTTCAGTTAACCCCTGACCCCTTTAAGTCATGCACGGTGGTGGCGGCTCCGGCCCCGGTGGCTCCAAGAAGGCCCGCATTGAGATTATTCCTCTCATTGACGTTATCTTCTTTCTCCTCGCCACCTTCGTTCTCTTCACCCTCTCCCTCAATAAGTCGGAAGGACTCAGCGTGCTGCTACCCTCGGCCGAGACCAGTGTGCCCCGTGACACTGCCGGCTCCGTCACTGTAACAGTGACAGACGAGGGAACTTTGGCCTGGAATAAGGACTTGGTGACACTGCAGGAGTTCTTGAGCCGTTTGCAACAAGAGCGCGCCAGTAATCCCGATGTGCGCCTGCTCATCAATGGAGACGAGCGTGCCTTTTTCGCCCAAGCCGCCTATGTCTTCGACGAGGCCCGCAAAGCTGGCTTCACCAAGGTGTTTGTCGAAACCCGGGTTCACTCCAAATAACCATTCCCGTCATGCCCGGCCACAAGATCAGTCTCCCCGCTCGCAAGAAGGCTCGTATTGAGATTATCCCTCTCATTGACGTTATCTTTTTCCTTCTCGCGACCTTTGTTCTCTTCACACTTTCGCTTAACCGCATCCAATCAGTGGAAGTCCCGTTACCCTCGGGTGTTCCACCCAAGAATGATTCAGTGAAAGACGAACCAGCCACTATCCAAGTGTCTGGTGAAGGGGCGATTTTTTGGAATCGTGACCCGGTAGAGCTGACCAATCTTGAGGCTATCGTCACCGACTACAAACGCTCGTCCGCTTCTGAACAAAGGGAGCCAAAGATACTCATTACTGGTGACGAAAAAGCCCACTTTGGCGACACCGTGCGCGTGCTCGATATTATCCGCAAAGTCGGCATCAAACAATTCTCCATGGAAACCCGGACTAGGGCCACCGGCAAATAACTCTCCCCATGCGTTTAGACCTTATCATCGGCTTACTCGTCTCCGTCGCATTGCATGCTACCTTCCTCTTGGCTTTCAATAAACATGCACCCAAGTCAGTCGCAGTGATTGAGGAGAAGGCCGAAGTAATTCTGATAGAAATGCCGCCTCTCGAGCCCGAGAAAAACGAAGAAGTTCACGAAAAAGTTGATGATGCTCCAATCAGCGATTTTGCGCCGCCAAGCATCGTGGATACTCCATCCGCTACCGTCACGGCATTCACGCAGCAGATTCAGCCGCCACCGCCTCCTGGATTAACGCAGACCAGTGCCTCGCTCACCATTCCAGTTTTTAAGCCTGGAACGCAGTTTGGCAAAGGCATTGACGACTTAGTAAGTGTCGCCGACTTGGATCAGCCCCCGAATTTTATTTCAAGAATTCAGCCCACCTATCCCTATGAGATGAAACGCCAGCAAATATCTGGCAAAGTGAAGCTCGAATTCATCATCGATAAAACAGGCAACGTTAGCGACGTCATCGTAGTCTCCTCCTCGCGTCGTGAGTTCGAAGATCCGGCCAAAGTGGCTGCCCTGAAGTGGAAATTCACGCCCAATAAAAAGGCCGGAAAGCCGGTTAACGTGAGAGCCACTATCGAAATTCCCTTTAACGTGGACGAATAAAAGGCGCGATATCGATGAAAAACCTACGTTTACTTTATCTTTGGAATGTTAGACTGACAGCTCTGCTGATTCTCATATTGGGGTGCGCGCGAGTTCATGCTCAAGAAGAGGGGGGGGAGCAGACCTCTACCGAGACTAAAAGAAGAGATTACCAATATGCCGATGGCGCAGGAGAGGCACTTTCACAGGCTTTGGAATTAATCGCGAAGAAAGACTATGACGCAGCGATGAAGGTGGTTAACGACGCCATCAAAAAGATACCTGACAAAACCAGCTACAGCGTAGCGCGACTACTACAAGTGCGCGTCCAGATCCACTCAAGTAAGGGCGATTTCGCCAATGCGCTGCCCGACCTGCGTCGTGCTTTTCAGCTCTCAGATTCAAAGAATCCGACTTATTTTGATGAAAAGCAAACCACGAACATGCTCTATGTCTTGGGCGTGATTTGCCTGCAGCAAGCAACCGGACTCAAAGACAACCCTGAGGCTGCCAAGCAATATTCCGATGAAGCTGAAACCTATCTGTCTAGATGGTATAAAACCAGTAAGTCCCCAACACCCGATCAAATCGCAAACTATGCATCTCTGCTGTTTTATACAGCCGCCGCCAAGAATCCAGCGGACAAAGATAAACTTTATAAAGCCATAGAAATCATAGATTTAGGATTAAAATCCGCAATTAAGCCTTCGATCAATCTCTACACTCTTAAACTGGCATGCCTACAACAGCTAGATCGTAATAGTGAAGGGATCGCCCTCCTTGAGCTTCTTCTTAGTGAGAACCCAGAAAACGTAGGCTACTGGCGCAACCTTTTTGCGTTTTACACTCAGCAGCAAAACTATGTGGCAGCAATCGCTACTGTAGAGCGCGCGCAAGCACGCGGTTTGCTCAACTCTACGTCTGAAACGCTAAATCTCATTAATCTTCACTTTAATATCGAGCAGTATGAGCGCGCCGCCGAAATACTCGAAGATAAATTAGTCCAAGACGAGACTATCCGCAAAGACATCAATAACTGGGAAATTCTCGCTTATTGCTACCGCCGTATGGAAGAGACGACAAAGGCAATTGATACTCTAAAGCGCGCTGTAGCCGTTTTCCCAAAATCAGCTCAAATCGATTATAACATCTCTCAAATCTATTATTCAGAGAATAAATTTTCGGAAGCTATTCCTCATCTGCAAAGTGCACTTTCCAAAGAAGGCCTGAAAAAGCCAAGCCAAGCATATCTACTGCTCGCCTACCTCGCCTTTGATCAAAAGAAATATAATATAGCCCTAGAGGCAGCGATCCACGCCGTCCAATCTCCCGATACGGCCGAAAGCGCACAACGCATGAAAAAAGCGATTGAAGAGAGAATGGCTGCTCGCGAAGCAAAATTGAAAAAATCTTAACCGCTCTACCCCATGAACAAAATCTATATCCTTGTCCCAGTAATTGGGTTAGCTGTCTTCTTCAGCTTCTATCAGAGTTTTTCTAAGAAAGACGAAGCGATGAAAGAGACTGCCCGGCTGCAAGCCATCGAAGACAAGAAGCAAAAAGCCATTAAAGAGCGCGAAGCACGTGAAGCGGCTATCGCCGAGGCTGTGACGGCGCAAGAACGGCGTAAGCGCGAGCGAGAGGAAAAAGATCGTATTGAAGAAGAAAAAAAGAAGGCCTTCCAAGAAGCTAATGACATTTTCGACGCTACTAAACGAGAACGCGACGATAATAAAGATAGTGTCGCAAAACTGAAACGACGCATCACTGACATCGAAGTCGAAATCAGCGCCTTGGAAAGTGCCCGAAATGCCGGACTGGCCGAAATCGCGTTTATCAACAAATACACCGAGAAAGCTGAGGCGAATCGGAAGAATTACTACGACTTACTGGCCAAAGTGGAAGCCGCAGAAAAAGAGCGCTCACGTCAAGCCGCCGAAACTGCTGCCGCGAAGAAAAAGGGCTAACCTCACACGCACTCACCGCCATGAAGACACTTTACATCTACCTCGTTGCACCGCTGGTGCTGTTGCTCGCTTTCCTTTTCACTCCCGGCTCCGGTTACCGAGATTCCATGCTTGTGCTCGCAACCAAGCAAGAGGCTGAAGCTAAAGCCAAAGCCGAAGTCGAGGCCAAGGAAACAGCCCGCAAGAAAGAAATTGAAGCCAAGGCACTCGCCGATGCCCAGCGTCGCCAAGCTGAACGTGATGCCGAGGAAAAAGCACGCGAAGAGAAAAAAGAAAACGATTACAAAGAGGGGATGAAGAACCTCCGCCAATCCACCGTCGATATGCGCAAAGCAGCGGATGATCTTGCGGCTGAAATAGCAACACTTGAAAAGAGCCTCGCCAATCTACGAACGAAAAAAAGCTCAATCAACGAAGGGGCTTTCGATCTTGCGAAGCAGATTGAGGTCGCCAAGGGACGCCGTCGGGTGGCCGAAGTCGAACTGCAAAGATTACTAGAGATGGTCTCCGACCGTGTAGGCGGCAGTAGCTTTGCAATTATCCCGCCTGCCTCGGACGAAAAGTCCAAAAAAGATTAACTTCACAAGCCGCCGATATAGAGGCGGCTTTTTTGCGGCATTATCCCATTATGCCGATAATCACAAAAGATCCGCTGCCAATTCGGCTAACTTAGAACGTTCCCCTTTGGTCAGCTTGACGTGTGCATGGATCGCCTGCCCTTTCATCCGATTGTGGCAGTAAACCAATCCGTTACTACGTGCGTCTACATAGGGATTATCAATCTGAGCCGGATCACCGATCAGCACGATTTTTGATCCCTCGGAAATACGTGTGATGACTGTTTTGACCTCGTGAGGTGTCAACTGTTGAGCCTCATCGAGAATGAAGAAACGTCGTGCTATCGAACGTCCGCGAATGAATGCCAAGGCCTCGATTTCCACGAGGCCGCTGCTGATAAGGCGCTCATAGGGCTTCATGGGAGGCACCCCACCTTGGCCCGCACCATGCGCAGGCTGAGGAGATGTCATTCCCGTCAAAAAATCATCATGCTTCTTTTTCTTTTTGCCCACCTTTTTGGCGGCGAACTGCGCCTCTTTCGGTGGATTGGAAGGCATCAAAACCTCCAGCGCATCATGGTAGGGCTGAAGCCAAGGCTTCATCTTTTCTTCGAGCGAACCCGGAAGGAATCCAATATCTTTACCCAAAGCGATGACTGGACGGGAAATCGAAAGGCCATCGTAGCGTGAATTTTCGCCCGCTGTCTGATAGAGCGCGCACGCAGTGGAGAGCAAGGTCTTGCCAGTGCCAGCCTTGCCAAAACACGTGATGAGCGAGATGGAGTCATCCATCAACGCATCCATAAAAAATTGCTGCTCAAGATTCCGGGCGCGCACCGGTATTCCGCCAGGAGCCTTCACAAATTCGGGTAACCGGAGACGGCGGATCAGACCATGCCCCATATAGCGTCCAGGCATGGTTTTCCCCTCGGGCGTCATTAACAGCACATATTCATTCAAATAGAGCGGTGCCGCAGCATCTGCGGAAAGCTCTAAGGCCCCTTCAGAGCAAAAGCGCTGCATCTCATAGACATCCAAGACGATCGTGAGATATGAATCTTCGTCAGAGGCCTCGGGAACTTTGTCATTGAGGTAGTCTTCCGCCTCCAAACCAACAGCCCGAGCCTTTAACTGCACGTTCACATCTTTAGTCACCAGCATTGTAGGCGGAGGATAGGTTTCCTGCACATACAGCGCACTGGCGATAATGCGGTTATCTTTCTTCGTGAAATCTGAAATCACAGCCCGCATCCGCTGCATGGCGGGAGATGACCAGTTATTTTCGACTAGGTAGCGGTTTATTATAACCGAAAGCATGCCACCCCCTGGCAACTTTACCCCTTCCTCCATCGAGCGCGAATCTGGCAGCAATTCCTGCAAAATACGGTGCACGCGGCGTGCATTCCGGCCGCGCTCGGTGGATTGCTCGCCTTTAATGGCGTCGAGCTCCTCCAGAACCTCAACAGGGATCGCCAGATTATTCTCCTCGAATTTAAATAGCGACTGCGGGTCGTGTAGTAGGACATTGGTGTCCAACACGTAGGTCTTTACTCTTACGCCGGCCTCTTGATTGGTGGGGGGCCGAACCGCAGTCATGGTTGATTCCATCTCTGTGGATAACTTGTGAAGAACCGATGCATCCTCTTCACCGTTTTGTAAATGCAATTATCTAGCTTAGGATTAAAAATTGCAGCTAGCTGCGGTCCGCCGCCAATTTAGCTCTAGATTTGGGGAGCGGACCCCATAAACGCATCAGGTATTCAGCAAGGTTAATTAGCCTAATTTTTGCCGCATCTGGCCCAGCTAAAGACCGCAAAGCAAACACATGCTCGCTTCGCTCGACTAGATAGCTACGCAACTCACGCTCCAGCCTCGCTGCGGGCGTTCCAGCGCCTTGGGTTTTCAACGTCTCCGACACTTTCATTTTCCAATAACTCATCTCGTCAGGCTGCCGCGACCAATAATCGAACAGGGCCTGCTCGGTGCGATTAAGACTCATGCACGGCAACGTGAAGCGCACAAAGCGACGAAGCCAGCATTGCTTTTGAACCTTTGGTAGTATTCATGTCTTAACGCCAACCGCTTTATACCATGTGGACTAAACTAAAAGAACAACTTCCGGCCATCATACTGACGGCCATCATTATTCTGGGGGCCGCCTTTGCTTTCAACCAGCGCACCGCTGCCCGCCAACAGGCCGAACTCGCTGCCCTGCGTGAGCAGACGAATGCCGAGCTCGCCGCCTCAGCCGAAGAAACCCGGCGGCATATCGAAGCCGTCAATCAATTGCTCAAGGACGCCATTTCTAAACGCTCGGCCGACGTTTTCATGACCGACGAGGAAGTCCAGAAGCTCAATCAAGAGCGTATGGACAAGCTTGCTGACACTATCGCCGCAAAGGTGCTGCCCTATGGCCAAGTGCCCAAAACTCCTGAAGAAGCCGAGCGCATCCAGAACGAGCAAATCGACAAGGTATCATCCAAGCTCTCAGATCGCATCTCCCCCATCCTCTCTGAAATGTCCAAAGACACCAGCCTTACACGCGAATCGCTTGACCGCTACAGCCAGCGCATCTCGGACCAAGTCAGCGTCGTCCTCACCGGCGAGATGGCCCGCAACCAAGAGCTCAACACCCGCCTCCTTTCCAGCCAAGCTATCGCGCAGGATTCACTCAAGCTATCCCACGAGCTAACCGCGCTCTACCTCAGCAGCTTTAAGGATCAGTCGTTGTTCACCCGCATCCTCACCTTGCCTGCCAATGTTATCCGCGACACGGCCAACCTGAGCATCGTCAACAACTCCGACCGCAAGAAAATCGAGGAACGTCTCGTCGGCGAGATGAACTCCCTCCAAAAGAGGCTCGACGAGATGAATGCCGAACTCACCAAGAAATAATTCGCCCAACATCTCCGCAACTTAGGCCGTGCTTTACCGCACGGCCTTTTTATTTCAAACGGAAGCGAGAAAACGTCCTAAGCGCGCGGCGACGCATTCACGGCCCAGCACCCGGAAAATCGCTGTGATACTGGGGCCGGCATTCGTGCCCGTCAGCGCCAACCTCGCCACCGCTTGGTAGTCGCCAAAGCCAAGACCTCGCGACTCAGCCAGCGCCTTTAGCCCTGCCTCAATCGTCGCGTCGCTAGCAAAATCCAGTCCGTCCAAAGCAGCCTGTAGTTCGTTTAGCCGCGCCTTCGGGTCTCCTTTGCCCATGACCTTGGCCTTCACTTTTTCGTCCACTGAGAAATCCTCGGTGAAGAAATACGCAGTGTAGGCTGACAACTCATCCACCGATTTAATCTTCGGCTGGGCCAGTAACATGACTTCACAGAAACGCGCCTCGTTTGCTAGGACCGCGCGTCCCGCGTCGGGCTGTGTTTGGAAAAACTCACGCGCTATTGCCAGAAAACGCTCGGTCGGCTGCTCCAGTAAGTAAGTCATATTCAGATGCGAAAGCTTCTTCGGATCGAATCTGGCATTCGACTGATTAACACCGGGCAAATCGAACAATCGCACGATTTCCTCGACGGACATTTTCTCGCGATCGTCGCCCGCATTCCAACCGAGCAACGCGAGGTAATTGAAAACCGCCTCCGGCAGAAAAAAACGCCGCTGATACTCCTCCACCAACGCGCCCTGATCGCGTTTGCTCATCTTGCCCTTGCCCATCTCGGGCGACTTCAAAATCAGCGGGATATGGGCAAAAGCTGGCGGCGTCACCCCGAAGCCTTCGTAGAGGCGCACATGCTTGCTTGTATTGGAAAGATGGTCCTCGCCGCGAATCACATGCGTGATGCCCATAGTGATGTCATCCACTACGTTTACAAAATGAAATACCGGGCTGCCGTCAGAGCGAAAGATAACAAAATCCTCATCCTCCTGCCGTTCCACCTGACCACGGATACGGTCTTGGATGACCACCGGCGGCAGATCCACCTTTTCAACCTCTTTGCTCCGATGTTCGTCAAAAACCGTCCGTCGCTCGCCCGGCAGGCGAAACCAGATCGCGCCGTCTTTTTCATAGGTGCGACCGGCATCACGTAGTTTTTTCAAGTATTCGCGGTAAATGTCACCGCGTTGACTCTGCCGGTATGGCCCAAAGGAACCGCGCTCGCCTCCTGTCGACTCCGGCCCTTCATCCCAATCCAAACCCAGCCAACGGAGACTGTTATAAATCAATTGGACAAACTCCTCCCGATTGCGCGCCTCGTCCGTATCTTCAATACGCAGGATGAACTTCCCCCCAGTATGGCGGGCATATAGCCAGTTAAACAGCGCTGTGCGGGCACTGCCTATATGAAAGAACCCCGTAGGACTCGGGGCAAAACGGACGCGGACTTCAGACATGATGAGCCGCCATCGTGAGCATCCGGGCCGTCCTGTCAAAGAATCCTCCACCACCCCACCTCAACGTTTTTTAATCTCCGGGGTTGCGCCGATCGAAATCATGAGCTCCATTCGCGGCTCTTCCGTATGACCGCCGCCCCCACAGTCGAAAACGTCGTCATCGTCGGCACCGGTTGCGCCGGCCTCACCGCCGCCATCTACACCGGCCGCGCCAACTTGCGTCCCCTTGTCATTGAGGGCACCTTGCCTGGCGGACAGCTCACGACCACCTCCGAGGTGGAAAATTTCCCCGGATTCCCCGAAGGCGTGGACGGCTTCACGCTGATGCAAAACCTGCGGCAACAAGCCGCCAAGTTCGGCACCCGCTATGAAAGCGGTCTTGTGCAAGGCCTCGATACAGCCAGTCACCCCTACACGCTCAAACTCGCCGACCGCGAAATCAAAGCCCGCGCCATCATCATCGCCACCGGAGCCTCGCCGCGCCTCACTGGAGTCCCCGGCGAAAAAGAACTCTACGGCGGCAAAGGCGTCACCACCTGCGCCACTTGCGATGGAGCCTTCTACCGCAACATGGAAGTCGCCGTTATTGGTGGCGGCGACAGTGCCGCCGAAGAAGCACTTTTCCTCACGCGCTTCGCCAGCAAAGTTTATCTCGTTCATCGTCGCGACTCGCTCCGCGCCTCTAAGATCATGGCCGAACGCGCTACTTCGCACCCGAAAATTCAGATGGTGTGGAATAGTGTGCCGGTTGCCGTCGAAGGCATCGCCCAAGGCTCAGTTTCCGGACTACGCGTGAAAGACACGCAGAGCGGCGCCGAAAGCATACTGCCCGTCAAAGGCGTCTTCGTCGCTATCGGCCACGTGCCCAACACCGAACCCTTCAAGGGAGCCGTAGACACAGACGAACAAGGCTATTTCAAGCCTGTCACCGGCTCACAGGTCCGCACCCGCACACCCGGGGTTTATGTAGCCGGCGACTGCGCCGACCACGTTTTCCGCCAAGCCATTACCGCCGCCGGCATGGGCTGCCAAGCCGCCATTGAGACCGAACGCTGGCTGGCCGAACACGGCGACTGAACTAGTTAGTCCTGTTCGAGTTCCAAGACAGAGCCTAGCGACGTGGCAGTGGCCATTAAACACCCATGCTACCGCACCCCTCGTATTTCTTCCGCCAATCTGTTTTAGCCCCGCACCGGGCTACAGAAACTCGCGCCCAAAGTGTTTCACTCAGACAATGTAATCTTATTCTAAAACGATGAACCAACACCCCAAAAAACACCCCGCCCTTCTCATCGCTCTGTGCGTTCTCCCTGCAGCGCTATTCGCGAATATCACCCCAGCTCCGCTATTCACCGATCACGCCGTCTTACAACGCAACAAACCCGTGCCGGTTTGGGGCACCGCAAATGCTGGCGAAAAGGTAACCGTTACCTTCGGTGACCAAAAAAAATCCACGGTCACAGGCACCGATGGCCGCTGGAGGGTCACACTTGATCCGATGCCGGCACGCACCGAGCCTACCACACTCACTCTCGCAGGCGATAACACGGTCACGTTAAACGACATCCTCGTCGGCGAAGTCTGGATCGCCTCCGGCCAGTCAAACATGCAGCGAAGCCTCAACACGTCTTACGGCCAAGATATCGTCATCCCCGGCTCCGCCAACCCTCTGCTCAGGCACATTCAGATTAAGAGAACCGTCGCCGAATCCCCGGCGACTTCAGTCAAAGTAGAACGCAGTTCTTGGGAAGTGGCCTCACCGGCTACGAGCGGAAATTTCACGGCCGTCGGTTACTATTTCGCTCGCGACATTCAATCCGTCCTCGGCATCCCCGTCGGCATCATCAGCAGCAACTGGGGTGGCACCCGCGCAGAAGCTTGGACAGACCCCGACACCATAGCGGGAGCCGACTTCGAATACGTGCGAAATGCTTGGAGCAAAACCATCGCCAATTATCCGAAAGAAAAAGCCCAATTTGATGCGGACCTAGCCGCTTGGACAGCCGCGCGCGATGCCGCCAAAGCCGAGAATAAAAAGTTTACCAAAGCTAGGCCACGCCCCCCCACAGGCGCCGGCCACCAAAGCACACCATCCGGACTCTATAACGGGATGATTGCCCCGCTTGTGCCCTACGCCATTCGTGGCACCATCTGGTATCAGGGGGAGTCCAACTCCAAAGTTCATGCGAAGTATCACCAACTCTTCTCTGCCATGATCACCGGCTGGCGCGCGAAGTTCGAACAAGGCGACTTCCCCTTCTACTGGGTTCAACTCGCGAATTTCAACGACCGAAATAATCCCGACGGCACTGACTGGGCCTTCCTGCGCGAAGCCCAGACCAAGACACTCGCCTTACCCAACACCGGCCAAGCCGTCATCATCGACGTGGGCAATGTCCGCGACATCCATCCGCTCAACAAACACGACGTCGGAAGACGTCTCGCGCGCCTCGCCTTAAACCGTGACTACGGCGTGAATGTGCCCGATTCCGGTCCTGTATTCGAAAAAGCTGAGCTCAAAAGTGCGAGCTATCATGTGAGCTTCACCCAAATCGGCGGCGGCCTCATCGCACCGCTCAATGAACTTTCTGGCTTCGAAATCTCCGGAGAAGATCAGGTTTTCCACCCCGCTGTCGCCACTATCAAAGACAACGTAGTCGTGGTCACCTGCGCTGATGTCACCAAGCCGGTTGCCTTGCGCTACGCATGGCGCAATGCACCCGTGGCTGGCCTCTTTAACTTCGAAGGGCTGCCCGCTGTGCCATTCCGCACGGACTCGTGGTAATTCCTCAAACTATCCTGAAGCCACATACCGCTACCCGGTAGCGTGGCCCAGCGAGTGTTGGTGGCGTCATAAACAAATTCGACGCCCTATCCAGCGGCTACAAATCTACCGCACAGCCACGCTCAAAATTCTGCTGAACCGGGCGTGCGTGCAAACGGGATGACATCGCGAATATTCGCCACACCTGTGACAAACATCAAAAGACGCTCAAATCCGAGGCCGAAGCCCGCATGCGGCACTGTGCCATGACGCCGCAAGTCGAGATACCAGCTATAGATTTTTTCATCCAGGCCATGTAGCGCCATGCCCTCGCGCAATACGTCCAGCCGTTCCTCGCGCTGACTGCCACCGATAATTTCACCGATACCAGGCACGAGTAAATCCATCGCGGCCACCGTCTGTCGCTCCGGCACACAACCATCATTTTTCCGCATGTAGAACGATTTAATCGCCCGCGGATAATCATGCACTGTCACCGGACATTTGAAATGCTCCTCGGTGAGAAAGCGCTCGTGCTCGGCTTGCAGGTTGGCTCCCCACGACACTGGGTGCTCCCACCCGCGCCCACTTTGCTGCAAAATTTCCACGGCCTCGGTGTAGCTGCAATGTTGGAACGGCCGCTCCAACACAAAGTCGAGCCGAGCCAAAAGCCCTTTGTCCACAAACTGCGCGAAAAACTCCAAATCTCCCGCACAATCACTCCGCGCCGTGCGGATGAGGTGCTTCACAAACTCCTCCGCCAGCGCCATGTCGCCCGCAAGATCGCAAAAAGCCATCTCCGGCTCAATCATCCAGAACTCCGCTGCGTGCCGCGAAGTGTTACTGTTTTCCGCCCGAAAAGTCGGCCCGAAAGTATAAACATTCCCCAAAGCGCAGGCCAAAGCCTCGGCCTCTAACTGTCCCGAAACCGTCAGGAAAGTCCGGCGTGCGAAAAAATCCCTCGCGTCATCCACGCTACCATCCTCGCGACGCGGTGGCGCACCGACATCCAGCGTCGTCACACGAAACATCTCGCCCGCGCCTTCGCAGTCACTCGAAGTAATGATCGGCGGGTGGATGTAGTGGAAACCCCGCTCCTGAAAAAACTGGTGCACCGCCCACGCCAACCGGCTACGCACGCGAAAGACTGCGCCAAAAAGATTTGAGCGTGGGCGCAAGTGCGCGATTTCGCGCAAAAACTCCAGCGAATGCCCCTTCTTTTGCAGCGGGTAGTCCGCCGCCACCTCCCCGAGCACCGAAAAGTTTGTCGCCACGATTTCCCATTTTTGTCCACCACCCTTCGATTCAACAAGTCGCCCACGCACGGATACCGACGCTCCCGTGCCAGCGCGCGCCACTTGCGCATAATCCGACAACGTCGAATCAACAATTACCTGCATACCTTTGAGACAGGAACCGTCGTTGATCTCGATAAATGAAAACGCTTTCGCATCCCGCCGCGTGCGCACCCAGCCCTGCACCAAGACATCGTCGCAGGGAGCAGCAGCAGCGTGGGCGTCTTTGATGAGGATGCGGCGCATAGGTTTTTTTGGGGTCAAGCTTCCAAACCGACTGCAAGAGCTACGATAATTTCTGCCGCAGGCTCAGTGCCGACGGATAACCGCACCAAATCGGGCGAGACACCTGCTGATGCTAACTCCATCCCATCACTGCGCCCGGGCAATAAATCATAGTGAGCGAGATAAACATACGGGCACAGCAACGTGCTGCTCATGCCGAAACTCGGCCCTTTAGGTAGCGGCACGCGGTCATAAAAACTGGCCAAAGCACCGTTCAAGGTGAAGGAGACCACGCCGCCGACTGCCTTCGGTTCGCGAGCGATTTGTGCATAGTTGCCAGCAGTCGATCGCTGACCAGTCCACCATACGCGACTAACTGAAGGATGTTGTCGCAAGAACTCCACGACCTGCGGCGTGTTTGCATTGATGCGACGCACGACCTCTGGGGCTTGCGCGATTTGCGCCGCCAACCGGGAGAGGTCTCGCGGATAAAGCGGATCGAGCCAAACCGGCAGCACCTCACTGAGCGCGAGCGCATCGGTTCCCTGTGGATTCACTACAACGGCGCCCGCCAATACATCCCCTGCATGCGCAGCATACTTCGTCAGACTAAACGCCACCACATCAGCATACGGCAGCACGTCGGTATTGAATGGGGACGACAGTGCCGGGTCGATGATGAGCCGGATCCCATGCTGACGCGCCAAGCGAGCCAATGCCGTAAGGTCAGGCGTGTGCAAGAGCGGGTTGGTCGGCGCCTCGGTCACGATGCCAGCCAGCCGATGCCCATGTTTGGATAAGGTCGCCTGCAAGGAGGCCATGTCGCTGACATCGTGCTGACAAAGGTAATCGCACTCCGGGTCTGGCGTGAATTTTTTCAGCAGCGCGATGGTGTCGAGGTAAAGCCAACCCAATTGCAGCCAAGCCGTTCTCCGACGCGGGGCTTGCACTGCACGCACAGCCTCAATGGCCGCGTGCATCGCGGCCATGCCGCTGGGCACAATATGCACCTGCTCGGCCGGAACGCCGGAAAAACACGGAGCGATGACTCGTCGCACTTCGGCCAACGCATCCCCCACAAACCAGCGTTCTGGTGCCGTGGCGGGCAAAACGCCTGCCTGCACCAGCGCGTCCTCCGCCGCCCGCGAACTGAGCAAACCACCGGTATGTTGAAGGAAGTGTTTGGCGCGCGACGTCAGTTGCGGTTCCGCCGGATGCGTCACCGCCAGCACGCCGAGGCGGCTGACGCTGCGAGCGGATTCGCCGAGATGCGCGATGAGCGCAACTGCCACGCGTGCGTTAATCACCGGCCAGATTTGCAAACCAGCTCCGAATTGCTCGCTTAATTTCTGCACAAGCAAACGCACATACGGATGCGGCGCAAAACGCGGATACCCGGCGCGCAACCGCTGCGTCACCGCCGGGTCCTTCTCTTCGTAGCCGATGACATCCGCCATCGTCGGCAGGCTGCACGAGACTGAGTGCAACGGACCGGGAATCGGGGCGCCAAGCGGCGGTGAAGAGAGACTAGGCATGTTTCCATGCCAAGAACCACGCGCTGAGAAGCAACCCGGAGGCGCGCTTCGAGGCCTGTTTCCATGTCATATGAAACCCCGGTATGACTTGCTCCGCCGTTGTGGAATGCTAGTCATTTGGCCCCAATAAGAACTGCGCCCTCGGCGTGCCTATGGCCACTCCCCCCCAGTCCTTCATCCTCAAGCTGCCCGACCTCGTGCTCACGCATGGCGCGCGAGTGCGTCATCATCGCGCGGCAGCATGGTGGTGGAGTCGTGCAGGCGACTTGCCTGCCGCTCCGCTGAAGGACGTCCCGACGGTTTTACTGATCCACGCGCTCACAGGCAGCGCCCAGGCCGGTGGCGCAAAAGGCTGGTGGCAGCCACTGATTGGGCCGGGCCGTCCGCTTGATCCCAATCGTTACCGCCTGCTCTGCCTCAATAACCTCGGCTCATTCTACGGCAGCAGTGCACCGGGCATGCCGGGCTTCCCCAAAGGCAAACGGGCGACACTTACTAGCCTCGACCAAGCCCGCGCCCTCTTGCAGGCCCTCGATACGCTTGGCATCAAAAAAATCCACCTCGCCGTCGGCGGCTCGCTGGGCGGCATGCTTGCTCTCAACCTCGCTGCACTAGCTCCGCGCCGTTTCGAACGCCTGATGCCTATCGCCTCAACGGCGCGCTCTAGCGCTTGGGTGCTCGGCTGGAACCACGTCGCCCGTGGCGTTCTCCGACTCGATCCTGGCTACCCCCAAGGCGCGACACGCGGCCTCGATCTTGCCCGCCAGATTGGCATGCTCACCTACCGCGCCGAGCCGGGCTTAATTGAACGCCAAGGCTACGAGAAAAAACGCGTGGCGAGTTACCTAAATCATCACGGGATCACGCTCGACGCACGTTTCACCGTTCCGTGCTACGAGTCGCAACTCGACGCGATGGACAATCACGACCTCACTCACCCCTTGCCCGGCCAACGCCGCGCGGCTATCGCCGCCATCCGCGCCACTACCCTCGTCGTCGAAGTGGACAGCGATCAGCTTTTCACCACAGCCCAAACGCGCGAGCTTCTGCAACTACTTCGAACTAGCTCCGCCCGCGTCAGCCACGCTGTCCTGCGCAGTCAACACGGACACGACGGGTTCCTGATCGAGTGGACTCAACTGGCCAAACTCGTGCGCCGCGCACTGCAACTCCCTGCTCCTGCTTTATGAAATCGTCCTGGCAAGTTTACAAATTTGGCGGCTCCTCCCTCGGCACAACTGGACGACTGCCACAAGTGCTAGATCTCATCGTCGCTGCACCGCGCCCAGTCGCAATCGTAGTCTCCGCACTGGGCGACACCACCGACTGGCTGTTGCTGGCCGCACGTTCTGCCACCGAAGGCGAAATCGCCCTAGCTCGCACCGAACTCGGCCGTGTGCGCGAATTAGCTACGAGCATCGCCCGCCCTGTGCTCTCAGCCGGCGGCCAACGTGCGTTTCGCACGGATATGGACGAAATCCTCACCCCAGTGGAGCGCATGCTCTCGGGCATCGAACTGACCCGCGAGTGCTCCCCTCGCTCCCTCGACTCGGTGATTCACGCCGGTGAACGCATTTCCGTCGCCTTGCTTGCCCGCGCCCTCACCGAACGTGGCCATGCAGCGCAGGCCGTGGACGCACGCGACTTCGTCGTGACCGACGCAACTTTTGGCGCCGCAGTGGTAGACCAACCCGCCACCTCAGAAAAATTCGCCGCCATCAGCAAAAGTTGGGGCCAAGACATTCCAGTTGTGACTGGCTTCATCGGACGCACCAAAGACGGCCAAACCACCACGCTCGGCCGCAACGGTTCCGACTACACTGCCACTCTACTCGCTTCACTGCTCCGCGCTTCCGCCGTTACCGTCTGGACAGATGTGCTCGGCGTAATGACTGCCGACCCGAACCTCGTGCGCGAGGCCGGTCCTGTTGATCGCCTATCCTATGATGAAGCACTCGAGCTCGCTTATTTCGGCACGCGGATGTTTCACTCGCGCACCATCATTCCCCTCCGCGAATGCGGAGCGGCCCTCGTCATCCGCAGCACCACGCACCCGGACGCACCCGGCACACGTATCGACGCCACTGGCAACCCCGACCCATCGCGCCCGACCTGCGTCACGAGTTTAGAGCAACTCTCACTCATCGGCGTGCAATCGCGCCGCACTGGCTTGGGCCGTCCTGTCGGCGCCCGAATCATCGCTGCTCTCGACGCCGAAAACGTCCGCGTGTGGATGAACACCGAATCCACGCTCGGCCAAACCTTCTCCGTCGTCGTTCCGCTAGCTGACCAAGCCCGGGCGTTGCGCACACTAGAACAAGCACTCGCCGCCGACTTGCTACGCGGCGATTTGACCATCGGACCAGTGCTCTCGCCAGTCTCCCTCGTCACCCTTGTCGCCGAAACCATGGGCCAGCGCCCCAACGTCGCCGGTCGCATGTTACATGCCCTCGGCAGCGTCGGAGTCTGCATCCGCGCCCTCGCACAAGGCGCCACCTCGCGCAGTATTTCCTGCGTGATTGATGCAGCCGACACGGCACTCGCCGTTCGCACCGTCCATGGCGCGTTCAATCTCTCTCACACCGAGATGAACGTGCTCTTGCTCGGCAAGGGCATCGTCGGCGGCAGCCTCCTCAAGCAACTCGCCGCTCACGGCGAACAACTGCGCTCAGTGCATGACATCAGCGTGCGCCTTGTCGGTCTCTCGGGCAGCAGCGGCGCTGTGTTTAATGCAGACGGACTTTCACCCGACGCTATCCGCGCCGAGCTCGATGAAGCCAAAAAATCCAAACGCAAACTTCGTCCCGCCTCCGAGCTGTTGCCGGAACTGGCCCGCCTGCCCAATCCCGTCCTCGTGGACTGCACAGCCTCGCCCGGGATGGAAGAAATCTACACGCAAGCTTTCAACCTCGGCATCAATGTCGTTTCCGCCAACAAACAGCCACTCGCGCTGCCTCGGGAACGCTGTGCCGCGCTGCACGCCGCCGCCCGTCGCCACTACCGGGTCTATCATTACGAAACGACGGTCGGCGCTGCCTTACCCGTCATTGAGACGCTGAAAAATCTCGTTCGCACTGGTGACCGTGTGGTGCGCATCGAGGGCGCTTTCTCCGGCACGCTGGGATTTCTCTGCGAACGCGTCATCGACGGCGATCCGCTATCTGTGGCTGTGCGCAAAGCGCGCGAGCTCGGCTACACCGAACCGCACCCGCGTGACGACCTTTCCGGTCTCGATGTCGCTCGTAAGGCGCTCATCCTCGCCCGCGAGCTGGGGCTCTCCCTCGATCTCTCTGATATCGCGCTCGAACCTTTCGTGCCGCAAGAGCACCTCCGCGAAGACGATCCAGAGAAGTTTTTGAAAAAACTGGAGCAGGCCGATCTAGCCTTCGCCAAAGGCGTAGAGTCATTGAAAGCGCAGGGGAAACTGCTGCGTTATCTCGCCCGGATCGAACCCGGCGCGAAGGGAGCCAAGGTCAGCGTCTCTCCCGTCGGAGTTGATGCCAATCATCCTGCGGCCAGTTTGCGCGGCGCGGAAGCGTTTGTCGCGTTCCATACCGAACGTTACAGCCAGTATCCACTAGTCGTGCGCGGTGCCGGTGCAGGCGGTGATGTGACCGCCGCTGGCGTCCTCGCCGATATCCTTCGTCTGGCGCAGAACCTCCGCAGCCGACGCGACAACTGAGCCGCACTCAGAGTTAGACGGTGTAACTCATCTCCGGCAGTGTATTGCGCTCGACTTCCTCAAGGGTCGTCCAGCCAAGCAGTGCCTTTTTGAGGCCGTCTTGCCGCAAAGAGCGGAAACCGTAACGGCGAGCTTCGTCCACGAGCATATTCGGCGGCGCTTTGCGCAGGATGAGTTCGCGCATGGTCTCAGAGACTTCGATGAATTCGTAGATACCCACACGGCCCAAATAGCCCGACCCGAAGCATTGCGGGCAACCACGCCCGCGATACAATGTTAGCGGTTCACTGCCGATATTCTTGAAATACGGAGCAAGTTCGTCGTGCGAAGGATGGTAGGGCTCTTTGCAAGCTGAGCAAATCCGTCGCACCAACCTTTGCGAAAGCACACCCATCGCGGTAGGGGCAACGAGGTAAGGCTCGACGCCAATCTCCACGAGACGCGTAACAGCTTGCAGGGAGTTGTTCGTGTGCAGGGTGGAGAATACGAAGTGGCCAGTCAGTGCGGCTTCGGTGGCGATACTGGCGGTCTCAAGGTCGCGGATTTCGCCAATGAGAATGATGTCAGGATCTTGGCGGAGAATGCCGCGAAGGATGCGACCGAAAGTAAGGCCGATCTGAGCATTGACCTGATTCTGCGAAATGCCGCTCAGGCGATATTCGACCGGATCCTCAATCGTGACGATGCTGACGTCGGGGCGATTGATTTCGTTTAAGCAGCCGTAAAGCGTGGTCGTTTTACCGCTGCCAGTAGGGCCGCAGACGAGCAAGATGCCATTCGGGCGATTGATGACGCGGCGCAAAGCTTCGCGAGTGCTATGGGCCAAACCGAGCGCATTGAGACGGAGCACTGACTGGTCCAGCGGCGAGCCAAGGATACGCAACACGCCTTTCTCGCCGTAGATTCCTGGCATCGTGGACGCGCGGAAAGCGGGACGTTTGCCAGCGAAATCGATCTCGAAGGCACCGTCTTGAGGAAGCCTTTTTTGCGCGACGTCGAGTTTACTGAGCACCTTCAGACGAACGATGAGCGTCTCGTGAATCTCACGCGGCAACGCGATGATCGGCGTCATGTCGCCATCGATACGCATACGCACGCGGCACTCATCGGCACCGGGCTCCAGATGGATGTCGGATGCCTTGCGGTTAAAGGCCGTGAGCAAAATGCTGTTGAAAAGCTCAATTACCGCCTTCGAATGAACGAGCGAAACTACATCATCGGCGCTACGGATTTCGCGCCCACCTTCCAAAGTTGGCCAGTCATCACAAGCGCGACGCAAGGCAGTCGCTACGCCCTCTTGATCGCCAAAATACATCTCCAGCACGACCCGAATTTCATCTGGATGCGCAAATACCGGGCTGACTTTGCAACCGAGGACTTTGCTGAGCGACTCCACCAAGCGTTGATCCTGAGGCTGCGCCATTGCCACCGTGACCGTGTCCTCTAAGGAATTCAGTGCGATGGCCGAGGCACCGCGAGCGATTTCGGCCGGCAGCTGCTGCGGGGGCTGACGCGGGACTTCGACATTAAATGGGTTAACGTATGCCACGCCGAGAGCATCAGCCCAGAGCTGGCACAGGCGACTATGCGTGAGGAGCGAGCGGTCGGTGAGCTCCTTGATGAGGCGGATATGATCGTCCGGATGCTGACCGGAGAGAGACTCAATCAGTGGGCGACTGCCCGGCAGCAATTGACGAACACTTTCCGAGAAATCCTCAAAGGCTTTCATGAAGATTTGCTGTTATCCTGTTTCGGTTTACGACGGAAACGCGACGAGATCTCTCCCTGCTTCAGCAAGCGACGAGTAGCGACCTCCATCCCAAAATCCTCCCTTACTTCCGCCTGCATTTCCTTCAAATCGTAGAGGACGATGGTATCGGCCACCGAGGGAATGCGATATTTGGAACCCGCAGAAGTCATAGTGAAGAATGAGTATCGAGATATTCGGCTAACGAGTCCGAAAGTTCATTCGAAAGTTCATGCGCAGGCACATCTTTACGGATAAAAAAGGTCGCCCCGCGTTTCACACATTCCTCGACTACAGCTTCCTCGGCGATTGAGGTGAGCATGATGATAGGTGTTTCGGCAGAAATCTGACGCATCTGACTGAGCGTCTCCACGCCATTTTGGCGGGGCATATTGATATCGAGAATAACAATGGCCGGACTATGGGCCTTGAAGAGCTGAACTGCCTCACGGCCATCCGACGCTTCCAATACGGTGCCAAGCTGCTCCTTTCGTAACACTTGGCCAACGAAACGACGGAAGTAGGCTTCGTCATCCACCAATAGCGCGGTCATGACAGCTCGTTTATTCGACATTAATCGTAAGGCTGAGATGATTGCGGAGCTTGCCAAGCTTCTTGTTTTGAACCGCAAGAAAGCATTAACCCATCTGTTCGTTCGCCAAAATCCACTTTGCGAGCAGGTCGGAGGACAATTGCGCCCAGGGAGACAAAAAAGCCGCCGCGGATGAGGCGGCGGCGGAGTTTTGCGGGTTGTTCCAGTGGCTGAAGCCAGCGATAGAAACTAGTTTGTTCAACCTTGCAGCAAACGGAGAACCGTTTGCGGTGTCTGATTGGCTTGAGCCAACATGGCCGTGCCGGACTGCACGAGAATGTTGTATTTAGCTAACTGAGTGGACTCGTCAGCCACATCTACGTCGCGGATACGTGAGATGGCAGCGCCGAGGTTCTCAAATTCCACTTGCAGAGTCGTGGCGGCGAGTTCGAGACGCGATTGCGACGCCCCGAGGGATGCACGCTCGGTTGCGACATCCTGAATGGCATCGGTGATCTTACCAATGGCGTCGGAGTCGGTGACGCTGAGGGTATAGTTACCAGAGGAATCCTGCTCGATCATATCGAGCATGTTGCCGTCGCGGAGGTTTGACTCAGGGATGGTCATGTCCTGACCGACCGCTTGGCCGATTGTGACCGTGAGGCCAGTCGAGTTTGAACCAAACAACGTGATGCCATTGAAGGCGCCGAGCGGCGTATCAATATCAGCCGTGCCGCCAATCTCGGCCGTGGTGCCGCCGATGGTGTCGCGCAATTGGTCCTGCAAGGCGCTGAATTCTTCTTGATAGAGGTCAATGTCTGTCGAGTTCTTCGTCACGTCTTTCGCGAGAATGGCGAGTTCAGACATGCGCGAGAGAATCTTGGTCATGCCACTCATAAAGCCGTCGGCCGTTTGCACAAAAGAGACGGCATTCTGGACATTGGTGGTGGCGGCTTTGACGCGTTTGTTTTGCGCATCAAGCTTTTCGGATACGGCGAGGCCAGCGGCGTCGTCGGAGGGGTTGACGATTTTGGTGCCGGAGGAGAGGCGCGTGAGGGCACGGCCTAGCATTTCCTGCGAGGCATTGAGATTACGAGCGGCCGTAATGGCCTGGATGTTGGTATTGATGACACTCATGTCGGGTGGTGGTTGGAGTTAAGCTGCGCTGGCCTTGCCGAGAGTGGGCTTGGCTGGAACAGCATGGGACTTGCCACCATCCATGGAGGCGGGAGTAACCGGGCCTGAGTCCTTGGCCCTTTGGATTTTGGGAAGCACAGGCAAGCCGGTGAGGCCCTGTGCGGGTGAGGTGGGTTTGAACGCCGCAGCTTGATTGGTCGCTGCGATCGCCGTCTGCACCTCCTTGCGGAAAATGGGAACCTCGCGCGGCGCAATGATACCGATTTTCACCACTTCACCGTCGATACGGTTAATGCGAATTTCGATACCGTCGCCGATCACGATGGCCTCATTAACTTTTCTGGAGAGGACGAGCATGGTGGGGTGTTCCAGTTCAGGCGCTGGCAGCAGCGAGCGTCCGATTAGGAGCGGTCGCTTCCGAAGATGTGGCCTGGGTGAGCGGGTAATGCGCGCTGTAGCGCGAGTAATTGGAAATAACGAGCTGGCGACCAATCTTGGTGCGTCGGTTCACGATGATGGGGCCGATCAAATTGATCGTGGCCTCCAGCGGGCGTTGCTGTTCGAGATTGACGATGTTGAGCACCATCGCGTCGCCAGCATCGGAGATATCGAGCATAGCGGCGTCATCATCGAAAAGCTCGGGGGCGTAGTCCGGAATGAGTCCACCCGGTTCGAGAACCACGAAGTGGACGGTATCAGCCGTGCCGTGCAGCTTCATCCAAAGAAACGGGAGATGATCCGGGAGATAGAGGAGCTCGGCGCGGGTGTAATGACGAAAGCCGATGAGGCCCTGCGGCAACGTGAAGGTGTTGGCGAGAGCGGACTCGGCTGGTTGTGCGGTGTTGTCGGGGAGGACTTTCATCGGGTTGGTGGGTTGAAGAATTCGGGATAAAGTTACTTGATGTAATCGAGCAGCGAGAGGCGCATGATAGACGCCGCGGATTGCAATGCGGCCTGATAGGCCGTCTGTGTCTGGGTGAGCTTGACGATGGTCGAGGGCAGATCGGCATCGGTTTCGGAGGAAACGAGCTGATCCAGACTACCGATGCGGTCCTTTTGTTGTGATTGATTAACCTCAATACGCATCTGAATGGCGCCTTGATCAGCCAAAGAATCGACCAGCACGTTCTCGCTCGAAACGAGACTATCACGAACCGTGCTGACATCGGTGGAGGCACTGAGCGCATCGCGAAGAGCGACGAGTTGATTGAGGAAATCACCGATACCCTGATTGGTCGTGCCGCTGGTGCCGGGAGAGATAGTCGAAGTGTCGGAGAGTGCGATGGGGGCTTGGTTCGTATTGCCGGTATAGGCTACAGATGTGATCTTCCCGGAGCTATCCCTTGTGGCGGCAAAAGGCGGCGTATCTACCGAGGTGCCGGCAAAAAGATAATCGTTGCGAAAGCGTGTATTGCTGAGCTGCACAGCTTGTTCGAGAAGTTGGTCCACTTCGGCGACGTAAGCGGAGCGAGCGTCGGAGCTGATGGCACCAGCTCCAAGCGTGGCGATTTCCCCCACTCGATCGGAGACGGTTTTAATCTGCTGCAAACCACCAAAACTAGCCTGGCTGACTTCGAGAGCGTGATCAGCGTTGCGGGAATATTGCTCAATGGAGCGGCGTTCGCTCTCAAGATTGATGACACGTGCGACTGCCGCAGGATCATCCTCGGGATTGGTGATGCGTTGGCCGTTGGCCACTTGATCCTGCAGTTTCGCTTGGCTGGTGCTGAGCTGCTGAATCTGGCGAACGATATTTTCCGTGATGGAGTTGGAGGAAATACGCATGACGGGGAGGGTTAGCCGAGGCGGTTAACAACCGTGTCGAGAAGGTCGTCCACGATGGAGAAGACCCGGGAGCTGGCTTGGAAAGCGCGCTGGAAGCGGACGAGGTCGGCCATTTCCTCGTCGATCGAGACGCCACTGACGCTGTCCCGCTGAGCGCGGACGAGGCTCTCGATATTGGTCTGGTCTTCAACGCGGGCGTTGGCGCTAGCCAAGGATTGGCCGAGGTCGGAGACCGCACGGGCGAGGTGTTGACCGAAAGTGCCATCAATCTGGTCGCCGCCCGCGACAGAGAAATTCTTACTGGAGAGGGCTGCGACGGCTAAGGCCAAGGTGTTATCACCGGCCGCGCCGACCCCTGCACGCAACGTAGTCGGAGTGATAGAGGAGTTAACCGTGATGGTTCCTGCCGTGGTGCCAGTGGCATCAAAAAAATCTCCGCCTGCTGTAGCACTGGGATTGTAAGCAGAATTGACCGTGTTGACCAGTTGGGCGGCCAGCGCATCCAAATCATCGCGCAATTTTTGGATGCCATTATCGCGAGCCGTCAGGGCGCCGCGAATGGAGCCCGAAGCGAATTCAACCGCGGTCGGTGGATTGCCAGCCAGCAAGCCCGTGCCATCAAAGGTCACGTCGCCAGTGACCTCAGCGAGATCCACGAGCACGACATCGTTATTGGACGCATCTTTGAGGACCACTTGCACTTGGCCTCCGCTGGCATTGCGAGTCTCGACGGGCAGAAGGGCCGCGAGTTCTTCGAGTTTGGCTTGGCGTTGGTCGCGCAAGTCAATCGCCGCGCCCGGCCGCGAAACTTCCACGCGTCCAATCTGACTGTTTAAGTCGGCGATGGTGTCCAGCAGTCGATTAACATCGGTGAGGTCATTGCCGATCTGCTCATCTACATCGCTTTGCGTTTGAGCTAGGCGAGCATCTGTCTGGTTGAGCCTGTCAGTCAGAATGCCTGCTTTTTGCAAAAGCGTCTGGCGTTCGCCCGTATCAGTGGGGCGAGCCGCGAGACTGTGAAAGGCGCTAAAAAAGTCGTCGAGGGCGGCGGCGAGTCCACCTGTCGAGGCATTCGAGCCGGAGCTGGTGACTTCGACCGAGCGGTCAATACTCTGGCCGAGGGCGGCCTGGGCGCGGGAGTAAGTTTGTTGCTCGGCCTCGAAAGAGGCTTTTAGGGCCGTTTCGCGGATGACTTGTTTGTCCAGCAGCGTGTCACGCAGTTGATCAATACCGAGGGCCTCAAGACCGAGCGACTCGGCGCCTTGCGG
>JACCDO011732322.1_pt1 | contig 25758 bp, 21 predicted proteins | sample 7446101 | NCBI WGS metagenome assembly JACCDO01 (sample SAMN15323440, study PRJNA562643) | freshwater metagenome | isolation source: river surface water | place: USA:Blue River Watershed | collected 2017-08-16 | reverse complement strand
TTCATCAAACCTTTCATCAAACCTTTCATCAAACCTTTCATCAAACCCACACATTGGACACCCATTTCAAACACAATTCAACTTAACTTTATGCAAAACTTATTTCTCATTATGTCACTCATTTCTTGTTTGCTTGGATAACGCCCCCTTCACAAAACAATGGTTTCTTGTTTTTTAAAACCCTCTATCGGACCCTTCCAATAGAGGAGAATCATTAACCCCTGTATTATATCCTTCATCAAACTTTTCCAATAGAGAATCATCAACACCTGTATTACACCTTTCATCGAACCTTTCCTCGGACCCTTACAATAGAGAATCATCAACACCTGTATTATATCCTTCATAAAACCTCTATCGAACCCTTCCAATAGAGATTCATCAACCCTGCATTATACCTTTCATCGAACCTTTCCTCGGACCCTTCCAATAGAGATTCATCAACCCTGCATTATACCTTTCATCGAACCTTTCCAATAGAGATTCATCAACACCTGTATTATACCTTTCATCGAACCTTTCCAATAGAGATTCATCAACACCTGTATTATACCTTTTATCACATTGTTTGCAAACATCATTCGACTTAACTCCCCATTCAACTCATTTCTCACTTTAACACCCATTTCTCATTATGTCACTCATTTCTCGTTTGCTTTTAATTAACGGTTAACGCAGGGGCACACAGAAGGCATGTGCAGAGGTTTATGGGGTGGTAGGGGCGGACGTGGCACTCGCGGTAGTTGCAGGGGACATAATAATTGCTCAGTGGACAACAAACCCAGAAAACCTCTTTTAAATCCATTTGAAAATCAAAACGATAGAGGTTGACAAAATCACATCAAATCCTGTATTAAAGACCACATCAAACCTGTATTAAAATCACATCAACTCCTGTATTAAAATCACATCAACTCCTGTATTAAAATCACATCAAATCCTGTATTAAATCACATCAAAGACCACATCAATACATTGTAAGAATCCACCCGAAGGGAGGATGCGACAGTCGCACCTAAGGTTCGAGATATTAAAGAATACAACAAACCCAGAAAACCTCTTTTCAATCCATTTGAAAATCAAAACGATAGAGGTTGACAAAACACATCAAACCTGTATTAAAACACACAACAATGTCTTCATAAACACACATCAAACCTGTATTAAAACACACAACAATGTCTTCATAAACACACATCAAATCCTGTATTAAAAATCACATCAAGGTCTTCATAAACACACATCAAATCCTGTATTAAAAATCACATCAAGGTCTTCATAAACACACATCAAATCCTGTATTAAAATTCACATCAAGGTCTTCATAACACACATCAAATCCTGTATTAAAATTCACATCAACACCTGTGTGAGCATCCTGGCACAAGTTGTGAAGCAACAACCCCAGAAAACCTCTGTTCAATCCATTTGAAAATCAAAACGATAATTTACAACAAAACATAAGTTTTGTTGTAAACAGTCTTCTGAAAAACTTATGTTTTTCAGAAGATAGAGGTTGAAAGACCACATCAAATCCTGATTAAAATCACATCAAAGACCACATAAACACCCACTAATACAAACAATTTTCAATAAACCTGATTTATTGAAAATAATTTACACATCCTGTTTCTTATTATCATCTAAGGATTCTCCTGCAGTTGGGACTTCCAAAGGTTTCGAGACTTCCAAGGTTCCCTTTAAAAAATGCCCATTGATGTATTTCTGAATGTTGAAATGCGTTATGACAATATCCTTTGTTTGAGAATCAACCCCCAAAATCTTCCACAAACGCTCATCAGGCAGAATCTGCTGTCTGTTCTCCGGGTTCTCCAAACCGTTTGCCTTGATGTATGCATTCAAACGTTTAGTAATATCCGTGCGCGCAACCAATGAACCCTTCTCAACCTCCATAAACTCGCACATAATGTCCGACACGGGGACCGCCACAGCAAACCCGCACGCCTTGCGCTCCTTCTTAGGTTTGTTCGCCTGCTTCTGCTCCTTCTTTACCATCATTTCATACACGTGATTCAACTTTTTGACCGACTCGCGATACTTGTCTTGTGCGACCTTCATCTCATTTAGTGACAAATTCACCTCCGCAATACGCTCTGCCATTTTCTTCATGTAGGAATCCATTTCTTATACCCTTGAATATAGGTTTGACTCTATATCCTTTTTAAGGGAACCTACGGTTCCCTTAAGATCCCTCCCTTATTTTTTAGTTACCCTTTTACGTTCCCCTATAATATATAAACAACCATGTTTGACAAAGTGACGATGAAAGCAATAATGTTTCTATTAGTAATACTTTTAGTAACATGCGTAATGATGGTGCCCTCAAACGGAGACGGATTTCTCGGAATGCCAAAACTAAATAAAGAACAGTGCAACTTGGACTGTCAAAACGCAAAAAGAAAAGAAGAACACGCGGCAAAAATGGCAGCAACACAAAAACCTACACAAAGACCCACTCAAGCACCCACACAAAGACCTACTCAAGCACCCACACAAAGACCCACACAAACTCAAAGACCTGCCCAAGCACCCACACAAAGACCCACTCAAGCACCCACCCAAAGACCTACTCAAGCACCCACCCAAAGACCCAAATAAAATAAGAGAAGGATCATAAGGTTCCAAATAAAGGAGGGATCATAAGGGAACCTGCGGTTCCCTTAGTAAACTGCATACTCTTGCGGGCAGTCATATCTCGGATGATTAATAGGTTTAAATGTCACAGACTTGTAATCATCACCACCACCAGTATATTGCCCAACAAATATTTCGCCATCCTTCGAATAGACCCACTCATCCGCATCCGGATTCGCAGCAACATTCTGTATTTCCTTTCTCCAACAATGGCGCACAAACCCCTCAGAATCTAAATATTTCTGGAAATCCTCAGGATACATTTTTTGATACACGTGCAATTGTTCGTGCATCAAAGTATCAACAAACTCATCTGTATCAGAAACAGCACTCTCGGGAATAATAATAACATCACCACGCGTGTGTGGCAAACCGTATTCATATGCCAAACCCTTACCCTTTGTTACAGCAATCGTCCAAGGAAGAGCGCGCAACCTCCCCATATTAATCCATGTAGGTGCCCCATGACCATGTATTTTTTCAAAATCCACTTTATTGATGCAGCGCCGAATTATGGATTCCTTATGTGCATCACAATCGCAACATACAGACTCAATGCGCCGCAAATATTCATTTAACGAACTCACACCACGTGCACGCAAATCCAGCGCACTAAAAGTGTCGTAATAATTATCCAAGGTTCCTCTGGAAATATCTGCCCCACTGAGTATGTGGGTAGATACACGTGGAGCAACCGCAGGTTGCTCTCCGACGGTCCTCTGGACTTCCAAGGTTCCTCTTTTTGCGCAAATGATTTTTCGTGTTTCCTCGCCAGTCAAAATGCGGATGACTTTAACACTTCCTTCAAACGGTTCTGTTTGGACTTCAGTCCAAAAAAACAAATAAAAAAAGTAGGCAAAAATCGCAAACAATAATAAACGAAACATATATAGTATGGACTCAACTTTTTTTTCGTCTCCCGAACAGAGATTCTTAGGACAAGGCACCTACGGATGTATATACAAAGAAAAACTCCAATGCATAGACAAGAAAAACAAAAAACGAGGACCAAAACATTCACTATCAAAGGTCTACATAGATGAAAAATACGCCACCCGAGAACTCGAAATTTCCAAACACATAACAAAAATCCCGCACTATGACCGATATTTCTCACCTCTATTGAGCAGTTGCAACGCGAGTTTAGCACAATTAAATCAAGACGACGTCGACAAATGTGACCTGTTTCCAAAACAAAGCACCGAAGGTGCTCCACGTGTATCCACCGAAGGTGGATATCCCCAACAATCCTATTTCACCACAACCACCAAATACATCCAAGGTCAAATACTAAATGAATATCTCGACATCTATTCCAAACAAAACACGACAACAAACATAGACAACAAGATATTCTACATATACACCTGTTTGACAAAGAGCATCGACCTGTTGAACACGAAAAAAATCGTCCACTTCGACCTGTCTGAGCGAAACATCATAATGGACTCCACCGACCGCCCCATCATAATTGATTATGGAATGTCCATGAACATCGACGCCATTAAAACCGAGGACCAATTCAAATACGAATTCGGACACTACTCGTTCACAAAAGAGGACGACCAATCCAAAGTCGATATGTATGAACCGTGGTGCGTCGAAATAATGGCGCTCATGTATTTGAACCAACGCGTCCAACCCCAGGAAATAATAACCGAAACCCACGTCGCGGAACTAATCGATTACACAAACCAATACATCGACAAACTCGAATTGGACAAACTGGGCGCCACACAAGACGAAATCAAAACCTATAGAGAATCCAAATGTTCCCTGTATGAAACGTTCACCAAGGTTCCAAAGGAACCGACACTGGTCTCTTTGCCTGCGGAAAAGGTTCCTTTGGAACCAAAGACTCAAGTTAATAAATCAGCATACGAATGCTCGCAAGAACTGCTCAAAACATATCCAAAATGGGACCCCTACGCAATATCATTAATCTGTATGAAACATATCTCGAAAAGAGAAAGAAACACACCAATCATAGAGCAAATTCTGTCCAAAATCCTCGCCTAGACACAAATCCATATTTTCATAAAATCCATTTTTATGAAAATCAATCTAAGGAAGACGATGTTCCAAATCAAAAACTCGCTTCTTCAACTCCTGAGTCTCCTTCTTCAACTCCTGAATCTCCTTAACAAGAATGCCAATAATTCCTGTGTAATTCAAAGACTGCATATGTTCGCCGTCCTTTTCACCATTGACCAAATAAGGATAATGCTCACCCACCTCATGCGCAATGAAACCAATATCCTGTTTTCCAGCACGTGAATTGATATAAGTAATGGGTCGTAACACATCCACATTAAATGATGGGTCATCGCAAATAGAACGCACATTCTGTTTGATACGATAATCGGAAGTGGAGTTGAATAAACTTGCATTAATAGTTCCACCTGCGTAAATATTTCCTGCAACACCAATTCCGGCATTAGTTCCTTGGATTTGCAAAGCACCACTGGATGTGCTGGTCGAAACACCAGTTGCTTGTATCCAAATCTGACCCCCAGTAATAAGTCCACCACCAATTCCAACACCACCACTAACAACAAGAGCACCAGAAGCAGGTGTGCCGCCAGGTTGAGTGCTGTTAGTAATATTAACAATTCCAGCAATGTAAGAAGTGCCAGCAATACCAACACCGCCAGCAACAGTCAATGCGCCTGTAGTAGAACTTGTACTAGCACGCGTGCTAGCAATATCAACATTGCCACCAATTTCCACATTACCACCAATGCCAGCACCACCAACAACAGTAAATGCGCCTGTTATTGGACTAGTAGATTGTGTCGCGCCCGAAAGAGCCAAAGTGGTTCCAGTAGTAGAACTGCCTCCACCACCGCCAGTAAAAAGCGTGCCATTTTGAAAAAGATTGCCAACAAAATTAATATTACCACCCACACTGACATTGCCACCCACTCCGACGCCACCAGAAACAAGCAACGCGCCGGTTATGCTACTAGTGGATGGGGTTGCGTCAGTAACAGACAAAGCAGGCGTGCTCACAGTGCCAGTAAATGTGGGTGACGCAATCGGCGCTTTCGTCGCAATCGAATTTGTAACAGTAGTAGAAAAATTCGCGTCACTGCCAAGCGCCAATGCCAATTCATTCAGCGTATTCAATGTTCCGGGAGCACTCGCAACAAGCGCACTAATTTCAGTCTGAACAAATGCCGTGGTGGCAATCTGAGTAGTATTCGTTGTAGTTGCAGCAGTGGGCGCAGTCGGTATTCCAGTAAGCGCAGTTGTGCCAGTAACAACCAAATTGCCGCCCACATAAACATTGCCGGCAACACCGGCGCCACCACCCACAATCAAGGCACCTGTGGTAGTGCTAGTAGATGGTGTTGAAAAAGTTGTTCTAACAACACCAGCAACTTGAATATTGCCACCCACACCAATACCTCCATTCACAATAACAGCACCAGTGCTGGAACTAGTTGATGAAGTATTATTAGTTGTGGTTATCACACCCGAAGTGGTAATATTATTGTTAGTATTCAAATTGCCATCAATGCCGACGCCACCACCGACAATCAAGGAACCTGTGCTGCTGTTTGTAGAAGCAATCGTGCTAATAATTTTAACATTGCCGCCGACCTGAACATTGCCACCGACACCAACACCACCACCCACAATCAATGCACCTGTAGTCTTGCTAGTAGATTCTGTGGCACTTCCAACACTAACAATTCCAGCAGCAAAAATATCTTCACCGCAACCAATGCCACCAGTCACAACCAATGCACCGGTTGTCGTGCTGGTGCTACCAGTAGCATTATTAATCCTAACATTACCAGTTGAGGTAATATCGCCGCATTGTATAATACCATCAATTGTTCCAGAATAAAATTTATGAACTGAAGATGCTTGGTCCACTTGATATCTTAACGTGCCAGCATTAACACCAAATCCATAAAAAGAAGTTGACGCATTACTTGAATTGTATACCGATTCATACAAGACCAATTTTTTATTTATAACAGTGTTGCTAACTCTAAAAGTTCCAATGCCAACCATCTCAATGTTATTTCCGACATAAAGATTGCTGCCCACACCAGCGCCACCACCAACAACCAATGCACCGGTAGTCTTGCTAGTGGATTCTATTGCGCTAGCAATATCAACATTGCCACCGACTTCAACATTGCCACCCACGCCAGCACCACCCACAACAATCACAGCACCTGTAGTCTTGCTTGTGGACTGTGTTGCATTATTCACGGTTAAAACGCCAGAGAGAGTCAAACTGGTTCCACTAGTTGAACTACCAGTAAAAAGCACACCATTTTGATAAAGATTGCCTTGGAAATTAATATTTCCACCCACATTAACATTGGCATTAATAGAGGCGTCGCTGCCCACGAAAATGCGCTGATTAAATGAGACATCACCATTGCCATACATTTTGCCATTAAATGACAAATCACCACCCAGATACAAATTTGGTCCGATAGAACCTCCACCGCCGCCGACAAAAAGCGTGCCATTTTGATAAATGTTTCCACCGGTCAAATTGATGTTGCCAGTCAATGACAAATTTCCATTGATAGATGGTGAAACCAAACTAACGGGTGCCGACGAATTGAAATTCTGCAAAACAAAATTGATTCCAATGCTTGTGGCATCCGTTAAAAAAATGCAAAATTGATGAATATAGTAAGACGTCGCGGCAGTCAACGAAACCGTCCCATTCATGGGCACCGACGCGCCATTTATATTCAACGCACTGAAATAGGTGCTGGTTGGCGCACCACTATATACCACTGTGAACACATAACTCTGGTTCAACGTCGTGGGCAAATTTGTAATAGACAATGTGGGTGTAGATGACCCCGAAAAAGAGTTAACATACAAAATAGTTCCATTGTTAAAATTGGCAGTGTAAGTTCCAGACGAAGACGCAATATTCACAAATTTTTCAGTATAGGAATCCGCGTTTACATAACCATTGACACTTAAAAATCCACCAACATAAACGTTGCCGTTGAAAGACGAATCGGCACCACCCACAGTCAACCTCTGGTTAAGAGACACATCGCCACCGGCAACCGTCAATCGGTTTCCAATATGCAAATTGGCATTGAATGAACTGTCGCGCGCCACTGTCAAATTGGCGTTCAACGAAATGTCCTTCGAATTATCAAACGCACTAAACAAAACGCCATTGGTAAAAAGATTGCCAGTCAAATTGATGTTGCCGCCAACATTCAACGCATAAGAAGGATTGGCAGTAACACCAACACCAATCAATTTGCCCACACTCACTAACAAATTGCCATTAAACGAGGAATCCGAACCCACAATCATACCACCAACACCAGGATTAATATTAACCTTTCCAGCAGAACCCAAAGTAATATCACCAGACGTGTAGGTACCAAAATTCATAGAAACACCACTAAAATTGACGCCCTGCCATGAAGTAACAATCCACTGACTGACGTCCGCACTCCACAACAAATTCACTGTTTGAAAAGCACTCGAAAACCGCATCTGCGAACAATTGGAACCATTAAATATTATGTTGGTTCCGCCGGTAGAATTTACATACAATCCACTGCCACCACCATTGGTGGCACTATTAATAGTAAGTGTCTGTCCAGCGTAAGAACCATTTGCCAAAGTGAAATATGCTGTGGGAGCACCAGTTCCTGTAATTTCAACAATCGGTGTTGCAGCAACAATTGCTGTCGGACTACCCGTTGCAGCACCCGTGAGCACAGTCTTTTTGTAATTCAAAGTCTTTGACAAAAAGACATTGCCATTAAAAGAAGCATCCGCGCCAACCATTAAATTGGCGTTCAAACTGATATCGGCACTTGTGATGCTAAAAAGTTTGTTATTCAAAAATAAATTACCGGTCATATTAATATTGCCAAATACATCAAGTGCATAGGCAGCATTTGCTGTAACGCCAACACCAATCTGTTTGCCAACATAGAGACGATTATTAAAAGACGAATCAGAATGGACACTCAAATTGTCATTAAATGAAGCGTCGCCATTTGCAATAAGATTGCCATTGAAAATGTTATTGGCAATCCATGTGTTATTAGAACCGAGCAAAATGGTGCCACCATTAACATCAACATATGATTTTGTAACCAATTGATTGGACGCTGGTGCAGAAGCAATTCCATTAAAATAAGGTAAATTGGCAAAGGTAGCATTTCCATTGAAAGAAGCATCCGCGCCAAGAATCAAGTTGCCGCCGACACCAACACCACCGGCAACAATGAGTGCGCCGGTAGACGTGCTAGTACTTGCCGCGCCACTTCGAACGTTTATATTACCCCCAACACGCAATTCTGTATTAAAAGAAACATCATTTCGCACAGTCAATTTACCACCGAATGAGACATCTCTACCAACAAAAATATTACCATTGAAAGAAATGTCAATAGGGACGATGCTATCAATAGAACCTGCGGGACCAACCAGACCTCCATATGGCAAAAGAGTCCAAGACGCAACTCCATTTCCAATCTTAAATTTATTAGTATCAGATTCAATTGCAAGTTCGCCATCTGCTAAAATTGGATTTGCACTGGTCCATTGAGAAGCACTGCCTCTTCTAAATTGTAAACGAACAAATGGCATTTGCTATGATATATATATAATAGCAAATGATTTGATGAGGGGAACGCTAAGGGAACCCATGGTTCCCTTATGATTCCTCCTTAAAGAGAAGGTTCCTAAGAAAACCGTAGGTTTCCTTAGTGATTGAAAAAGTTGTCATTGTTTCTCATTTTTATTAAAATCACAGAAAGTTACTTCTAAGGAAGAGATGCATTCGCAGGATTTTCCAAATAAGAAACACGTTTCTTCAACTCCTGAATCTCCTTAACAAGAATACCAATAATTCCCGTGTAATTCAAAGACTGCATTTGTTCACCGTCTTTTTCGCCATTAACCAAATAAGGATAATGCTCGCCTACCTCATGCGCAATGAAACCAATATCCTGTTTTCCAGCACGTGAATTGATATAAGTAATAGGTCGCAACACATCCACATTAAATGACGGATCATCACAAATAGAATGCACATTCTGTTTGATCCGATAATCGGAAGTGGCGTTAAATGATAAGGCATTAACAGTGCCACCAAACGACGCCCCATTTGAACTAGGAGAATTAAGCCAACCAGCAAGATACATAGTCGAACCAATGCTGACGCCACCAGTAACAATAAGAGCACCTGTGCCAGCACCACTATTTATAGTATTATTAGTAATGTTAACAGCACCAGCAATGTAAGAAGTGCCAGCAATGCTGGCGCCACCAGCAACAATCAAAGCACCTGTGCCAGCACCACTAGAATTAGTGCTACTACCAACATTAACAATTCCAGTAGTATACAAATCTTCACCACAACCAATGCCACCACCAACAACCAAGGCACCAGTTGTTGTACTACTAGAAGCAGTTGTGTTTCCAATATTAACAACACCACGAATGCCAACACCGCCAGTAACAGTCAATGCGCCTGTAGTACTACTTGTACTAGCAATTGCACTGGCAATATCAACATTGCCACCCACTTCCACATTACCACCAATGCCAGCACCTCCGACAACAGTAAATGCACCTGTTATTGGACTAGTAGATTGTGTTGTGCTCGAAAGAGATAAAGTGGTTCCAGTAGTGGAACTACCAGTAAAAAGCACACCATTTTGAAAAAGATTGCCTCGGAAATTAATATTTCCTCCAACATTCACATTGGCATTAATAGAGGCGTCGCTGCCGATAAAAATGTGCCGATTAAATGACACATCACCATTGCCATACAATTTGCCATTAAACGAGACATCGCCGCCAACATACAAATTTCCACCGAGAGACAAACTGGGTCCGACAGAACCTCCGCCACCGCCAGTAAAAAGCGTGCCATTTTGAAAAATATTGCCACCGGTCAAATTGATGTTGCCGTTAACCGACAAATTTCCACTAATAGACGGCGAAACCAAACTCACAGGTGCCGACGAATTGAAATTCTGCACCACAAAATTACTTCCAATGTTTGTGGCATCCGTGAAGAAAATGCAAAATTGGTGAATATAGTAAGACGTTGCTGCAGTCAATGAAACCGTTCCATTCATGGGCACTGACACACCATTTATATTCAACGCACTGAAATAGGTGCTGGTTGGCACACCACTATATATCACTGTAAAAACATAACTCTGATTTAACAACAAAGGTAAATTTGTAATGGACAATGTGGGTGTGGATGAACCGGAAAAAGCGTTAACATACAAAATGGTTCCATTGTTAAAATCAGCAGTGTAAGTTCCAGATGAAGAAGAGACATTCACAAATCTTTGAACAAATCCTTCAGAATTAATATAACCACCAAGATACAAATTGCCATTAAAAGACGAATCAGCACCACCTACAGACAACTTCTGGTTGAGAGACACATCGCCACCCACAGACAACTTCTGGTTGAGAGACACATCACCACCCACAATCAACTTCTGGTTAAGAGACACATCGCCACCTACAGACAACTTCTGGTTAAGAGACACATCACCACCTACAGACAACTTCTGGTTAAGAGACACATCGCCAACCACAGACAACTTCTGGTTAAGAGACACATCACCACCCACAATCAACTTCTGGTTGAGAGACACATCACCAACCACAGTCAATCGTCTTCCAATGTATAAATTTCCATTAAATGAACTATCGCGTGCAACCGTCAAATTGGCGTTCAACGAAATGTCCTTGGAATTATCAAACGCACTGAACAACACACCATTTGTGAAAAGATTGCCAGTCAAATTAATATTGCCGCCAACATCAAGTGCATACGAGGGATTAGCAGTAACACCAACACCAATCTGTTTGCCAACATAGAGACGATTGTTAAAAGACGAATCAGAATGGACACTCAAATTATCATTAAACGACACATCACCTCTTATAACAAGATTTCCGTTAAATGATGAATCACCGCCCACAAATAAACGTTTATTCAATGAAATATCACCAACAACACACAAATTTGCGTTGAACGAAGCATCGGCAGCAACATAAAACCGCGGACCATTGAAATTATTATTGCCAGTCCATGTGTTAATTCCACTCAGCAAAATGGTGCCACCATTTTCATCCACATATTTTTTTGTCACCAACTGATTCAAAGCAGGCGTGACACTAGGATTGCCACCATAAATAGGCAAATTGGCAAAAGTAATATTTCCATTTAGAGAAGCATCCGCACGAAGAATCAAGTTGCCACCAACAAGCAGACGTTTATTAAAAGAAACATCCGAATCAACATTCAAGTTGCCACCGACGCCAACACCACCGGCAACAATGAGTGCACCGGTTGAACTGCTGGAAGATACGGCGCTACTTCGAATATTTATATTACCTCCAACACGCAATTCTGTATTAAAAGAAACATCATTTCTCACAGTCAATTTACCACCGAATGACACATCTCTGCCGACGAAAATATTAGCATTGAAAGAAATGTCAATGGGGACGATGCTACCAATAGAACCTGCAGGACCAACTAGACCTCCATATGGTAAAAGAGTCCAGGAAGCAACTCCATTTCCAATTTTAAATTTGTTAGTATCAGATTCAATCGCAAGTTCACCATCTGCTAAAATTGGATTTGCACTGGTCCATTGAGAAGCATTGCCTCTTCTAAATTGTAACTGAATAAATGACATTTGATATGATATATATACAATAGCAAATGATTTGATAAGGGGAACGTAGTTCCCCTTGGACCCCTCCTTTAAGGGGAACCCATGGTTCCCCTTGGACCCCTCCTTACTTTTATTAATTAGTGTCACTCAGTATTTTTCTACCAAAAGGACCAATTAAAATTAATTTGTAATGCGTCAGCGTAGGGCAACTTCATTGCCCTTAGCGACGCTAATCGGTGCCGAGGGTATAACTGCCGAAGGCAGTTACACTTGGGGCAACGAAGTTGCCCATCGATTGCGCCCTCGCTTATGCATAGAACCCCGCATCCAATTTTGGACTAATTGTAAAATCCGTTCCCGGAAATCCACCATCAAATCCTACAGCAGGAACCTGCTGAAAAATGGCACCATTAATTCGCAAATTGCCATTAAATGATACATCGCCACTCACAACTAATGTTTTATTCATTGACACATCCCCATCAAATGTGTTATTCCCACTAAACAAATTGTTGGAAGTAAGCAAAAGAGTGCTGCCATTATTATCCACATAATCTTTTGTGGCAAATTGATTGCCATGCACAGGACCTCCAATACCATTCCATGTAGGAAGATAATTAGAAAAATTATTGTTACCAGTCCACACATTATCGACAGTCAACAAAACCGTTCCACCGCCCGATTGAATAGCGTTATCAACATAGGACTTTACAGTAAATTGATTGCCATCAACCGGAAAACTATTGCCGGCACCATTCCATTCGGGCAAATAATTGCTAAAATAATTATTTCCAGTCCAAGTATTATTTGCGCCTAAAAGAATTGCGCCGCCATTCACATCCACATAGGTTTTGGTAACAAATTCATTATCCTGTGTTGGATCCCCCACACCAGTAAAAATCGGATATTTTGAAAATGAGGAATTTCCATAAACAATCAAATTGCCATTGATACTGACATCACTCTTAAATAAAGCAATCCCATTGGCGCTGATGGAATTATCAATGACCGTTCTTTCAAAAGCACCATCATATGTTATTCCAGTGATGCGCTGATTAATAGTGGCAAAAGAATCATCCACATTGCCGGAAATAGAGTTGAGATAAATCAATGACGATAGAGAGACATCAACTCTTTGCAATGATGGATAAGATGATGTCGTAAAATGATCACCTGAAATGCCAAAATACAGATTGTCTGAACCCCTGAACATGTTAAAACCACCATTTTGCAAAGAGAGGTCACCTCCACTAATATCCACGAATCCTTTCACATAAGTATGACGAAGTTTGTTTGCGCTGGAATCAACAGCATTAAAATTACTGACTGGTAGTGACATATAATTAATTGTAATAAGAAAACCTACGGTTTTCCTAGGACCTTTCCCTTAAGGGGAACCAAGGTTCCCCTTAAACCCCTCCTATATTCTTTCATTGCGTCAGCGAAGCGACGCTAATCGGTGCCGAGGGTATAACTTCCGAAGGAAGTTACACGTGGGGCAACACAGTTGCCCATCGATTCCGCCCTCGTTACCACTGCAATATCGTGCCACTCGAAAAAGTATTGCCACTAATATCCAAAATATAGGCAGGTCTCACCACAGAACTACCTAAACCCATTCTCGAAACAATGGCGTTTCCAGAAATATCCATTTGTGTGTTGCCAATAACCGTTGCCTCCAATTTGTTCACGTACAATCCAGTCATCGCCAACTTGCTATCAATCACCTGTGTATCAACCTGTGTTAAAGTCGTGACCGGATTTCGCATAACACGATTGTTCAAACTGGCGTCCAAGAACTCAATGTCCGAAATGTCAACCACACCTCGAGCAACCGTGTAATTAGAACCATCCAAAGTGGTTGTGGGAACAATTGTCAAAATTCCACGCCCCAATCCCGGAGGCAACACCATATTATCTGTTTCAAAATTTACGATGTTTGGACTGCGTGTTGCTTTCAAAAAGAAACCACTCATGTTTGGATTAATCAATATTTGTCCTGCTGTGTCCGATTCGTCTTCACGAATGTACAAACCGGAACCATATGAACTGCCCGGCGCTGCCTGGTCATTCAACAAAATGTTTTTGTTAATAATCTCTAAATTTGTCTGATTCTCAAAAGTGACATGACCTGGCAACATCAAATTGCCCAAAATATGAATTCGACTGTGTGTGTCTGAACCAATATAAATATCCACATCCGAATCACGAACACCAGAAATAGAGGTTCCAATTCGAATTTCATCTGTGAAATCGGAAGAACCTATGTACATTTTTCGTGTATTGGTGTATCCAAAATGAATATGGTCCGTGCCATCAACCACATCCAAAAAATTATTTATATACAAATTTCCACCGACATTCAAGTCATTGCCGATAGAGGCGCCGCCCTGAACTATTAGTGCGCCACTTCCCACACCATCACTGTTTCTAGTTCCACGCAAATCCAAGTGTCGCGCACTCACATCAATCACAAACAGATTGGCATTAATGGAGACATCCGACTCAAAGATAGATTTGTCAGAAACCCATAACTTGGCGCCAAATGACACGTCTCTGCCTACAAAGAGACGCGAGTTCAATGACGCATCATCGACCACATACAATTTAGACCCAAGAGAGACATCGCCACCCACAAAGAGACGCGAGTTTAATGACGCATCATCGACCACATACAATTTAGACCCAAAAGAGACATCGCTGCCTACAAAAAGACGCGAATTAAACGAAACATCACCAACTGTATATAAATCGGCACCCATCGACACATCATCGCCTACAAAGAGACGCGAGTTCATTGACACATCCCCAACAACATACAATTTGGACCCAAATGAGGCATCGAGACCCACAAATAAATTCGAGTTCAACGAGGCATCTCTTGTCACATAGAGATTCCCATTCAATGACACATCATCATTCAAAAAGGAATAACTATCCACAATCAGTTTCTGATAAACGTGCGCATTGCCAATAACATCCAAGTTGTGTTTGACGTTTGTGTATCCGCCAATCACCGTGTTTCCAATATTAATCTCGGATGCAACATCCGGAAAAAGCGAAATCGAATTATTGTTTGTGAAAATATTGCCGTTATCATTGATGCGCAAATCGCCGGACAGCAAAATAGAACCCGACGCCTCTAATACAAAATTGTTGGCGCGATTGAAAAAATAAGGCGCATAAAAACTAAAAATCTTTGAACGTCCTTGCTGCACACCTCCAGCAAACTCTTGAACATCACCAACAATAGAAAATTCTTGCGCATTACCCAAACCATCATTAACAGCATAAATGTTGGACAAATTGAGTGCACTAATAACATCACCATTGCCCATGGCATTCAATTCTGCGTGTGTAATCTTTTTCCAACTTGAAAACCCATTGTCAGAATAAATGACCAATCCATTTTCACCAACCGCAATAGCATGTCTCTCATTTAAGACATGGACCGAATTCAACGAACCTGCAATCACAGTTGTCGGCGCAGACCATTCATCCGTAATATCAGAGGCGTGAACATATCGAATCAAACAATTTGAACCATTTGTCCCGACAGCAATCGAGTGATATTTATTGTCCAAACCATAGAAAACCGACACATCAACAAATGTAAATTCTGTCAAAAACTGAGCACCCGGATCAACGACACCACCACTTGTGTCCAGAGTATAACCCTGTATTCCACCCACACCAACCATATAGACATAATCGTTGTGTCCATGAATACTTAAAACATTTTCCAATCCCGACGGATATTTATTGACAGAAGACACAATTCCAACATTATTTGTATTTGCAAAAGCACGAGTGTCAATAAATTGTCCATTGCTTAATCCAAATATAGTTTGGGAACCATTTGTGTTTGAAAACAATGAATTAATATTAAAATCTGTAGTGAAATTATAGTCAAGAATTGACCAAGAAATGCCCCCATTATTCGTGTAGGATGCAAATCCACCCAAACCTGCAATTAGAACAAAATTCTGTGAAAAAATATGAATGGCAAATAAAGGACTGGTTCCGGATTCAAAACTGGTTTGTTCATTGAAAGCAATTCTACTTCGAGTCCAAGTATAACCACCATCCGTGGTTTTCAAAAAATATCGTTCAAAAATTGGAATTTCCGGAGATAAAAGGGCATTGTATGGTGACCCAACAGCATATCCAATCTGTGTATTTTCCTTGTAAAATTCCATGGCATAAATTTGCATCGAAACATCATAATTCATCAACAATTCTTGATGTATCATTTTGGTCGGTCCATTGACATCCAAAATATACCTGTTTGAACCCAAATCGGTCTTTGAAACACGATGTTTGTTGAACCCGATAGAGGTTTTCAATTGTTTTTCCAAATTGCCAGAAAACATATTCATTGCTGAATATTTATCAACACCATCCGTGAGAATTAATGAACCCATCAACCCACCTTCAAAAAGTCCGCCGCCAACCATGAATCCATTGCCGGTTTCCGTCGTCATGCGCATGAAGACATTTGAACTCGCATCTTTTGAAATCAAGGCAAGTGGCGCTCCTGTTTTCAAAGAAGCATTCATATAGATGTCTGTGAAATAGGGTGCATTCTCCTCAGTATCATAAATGACAACCCGGTCTGAATCAGAATTCATCGGTTTTGTCAAATCCTTGCCAAACACGACACGTGGTTTTACATTCATCACATTGGAAACATCAATGAAGAAATTGCCACCCTGCGAATATCGCAGTTGTCCATCAATTTCACCCATCCCCAAAGAATTCATAGAGTGGTCCACAAACATGTTGATATATGCGTTGCTCGAATCCACAGTCATGACAATTCCTTGTGAATTCACATTTTGCGCATAAACATTGCGATTCTCTATCGTCGAGGTTTTCATATAAACAGTCTGAATGCGGTCGCTGCTAATATCGATGGTTGCCAATGGATTGTATTTGTTAAATCCGAAACCGCCATTGGCAGCATTCAACAGTGTATTGCCATAGGGATCAAAATAGAGATTTTGGGAAAAAAAAGCATCATTCAAAACAACTAAATTTCCATACAAATTGGCATCTTTATAAACAGTGAAATCACCCATCAATGATGTGTCCCTTCCAACAATCAAATTGCCACATATGTCCGTGTTTTTGAAAATAATTGCATTATCTTTGACACGGAGACCACCGCAAATGTCCCAGTCACCAAGATAGTATTTTTTCAATGCCAAACTGTCAGTGACAATGGAATTCACTGTGAGATTATTCATTGTTTCTAATTTGTTCGTTCCACCATATTTTTTCCAGGACATTATCTAATATACTATATATAAGGAAACCAAGGTTTCCTTAGGATCCTTCCTTTAAGGGGAACCAAGGTTCCAAGATGCCACTATGTGGCATCGAGAAGTGGAGCACCGAAGGTGCTCACCCCTTGGACCCCTCCTTTAAAGATAACTACATTCCACTTGGACCCAACTCCTTTATTTTCAAAACACAATAATACATAATTATTGTATTTGCAGGATGGAACATCCCTTAAACTAGCGTCGAACCGTTTTATTATTCCTGTTTTTACTATCCTTTATTTTTTTACTTTGTTTATGCCCCTTCGTCAAAAATTGGCGAATCTTGGTCTGGTCCTTGATAATTTCATCTACAATTGTCTGATAGAAATTGCGAAATTCTCCACGACGTTTTTTCATATCCTCGATAGAGAACCATGCAACCTCTATCTTTTCAAACAATTTTGTGTCATTCAACATCTTTTTGTCCATCTTGTTCCACAGGAATCGATGATTGTTGTTGTAATACACGGGCAAATTTGGATCATAGGGATAATTGAAAATGTGTGCGTTATATTGACTGCTTAACTCAACGGTCTTCTTGTAAACCCCGCCGTTCTTCTGTATTAGAGCGCGCAACTCCTTCTCGCCGCCCAAGAATCCGGTCATTTCCTCACCGCCCTCTCGCAAGGCAGCGTCAAATAGGTCCTCACCCTTCTCCACACCACCGCCAAAATCCGACCACCCGGGAGTGTCGGCAAGAGCGTTTTCCTTTCCAAACAGGAAATAGATTGCGCCCTTGTGAATACACGCTGGTAAAATACTTGAACCAACCATCGAATCCTTCTATATATAAGGGGAACCAAAGGTTGCTCTGCGCGACGCTCACCCCTCCTTCATGTTGTGTAACAATTTATATTTTTATCTTTCCCGCATGGGGGTGCCGAGGGGGGTTGTCTCGCACCTTCGGTGCGAGCGTCGCGCATTTGGCGCTTAAACCCCCTCGTTACTCGGAGACAACCCGCAGATTCACCGCAAAATCGCCTCCATTCATATTAATCACATTGCCAGCGTCATCCAACAACTGCACCTGTATTCGCTGTATATTGACCTTCTCTAAATATTTGCGCACCTCAGACACAAGAGTTCCACTTCCGTGACTCCCAACAATAGTTGTGCCAAATCCCGTGTCCGGCACACTGACTCGCGCAATAATGTTCTTATTCAAATTCGAATTGCTACCCGGCACATGAAATGCATTCATATTGCTACTGTTTGAAAACTCGTTGATTGCCACGTAAATGTGGCGGGGATACTTCAATAGAGCAACGCCCTCCGATGTTGCCCTTTTGTTCGAACTGTTAATACTGTATGAATTGCCTCTGTATCCAAGCAACCATCCTAAACCACTCAAACTAAAGTTGCACCGACTGTCAACTGGACTATTAAAAGAAATATCATAGGCGTTTGATGTGGTGCTAAACACACCTCTATTGCCAATCAAATTAAATGAAACATCACCAACATTAAATCCTGTGTCGACAATGGCATCCAGTCGCGCATTAATCTCGGTGGCAACTGCCGACAGACTAGTATAGAACCCAGGTGTAAGATAAACTGTGTGGGTCGAAACACTTGGACTAATAATTTTAATTACAAAACTGTTATTGTATGAATTGATGTTGAAAAAGGTAATGGGAATGTCCACTGAATCCACCTCTATCGACTTGACCTCAGTAATCTTTTCGCCAAGCACCAAATTCACATCGGCATCCAAATTGTAAATATCTCTTCTAAATTTTGTGTCAATAGAGACAATGCGCTCCTTCAATGGTTTTGATACACCTTCCATTATCATATGACTGTCCTGTTGTCTGACTGAAGGACCCGATAATACATTCTTGTTGTCAAAGTAGTAACTCATTGCGCGTTATATATTATTAATGAAATAATATACACGGGATTTTACCTATTATGTCGACGGGGGTCTTTTTGTTACATCCGTGCGCGGGCATGTGCTGTCGCCATCACATCTTTCGCCTTTGAACCCTTCTTCATATAATCCAAAATGTCTAAGAATTCCCAGAAAAATAAGGAATCCAATGACCAACGCAATCGTGGTGCGATTGCGTTCATTGGCAAAAAATTTTTTAAAATGTTCGAACATTTTTGGTCTCTATATACAATTCCGTTTATTTTATGCCATTGCAATTAGAGCAATTTTTCACCTTGGCAGCATCAAACATGTTGTATTTAATAGTGCCAGTCTGTTGAAACGCATTTGTTTTCACAATCACACCTCTTACAATCGGTTTCTTATTTTTTCCAGTGAATATCATTGTATATATTTCCATCGAAAATTGATTTGACCACGCGTTCAAAACCACACAAACAAACCACAAATAATATACAAATGGACCCAAATCCAAACCCCGAAATTTTCTATACATGCACCCATTGCAATCGCGACTTTAAACACAAACCGCAGTATTCCGAACATATTGTTTCTTGCAAATTCTTGAAAAGTCGCGCTAAAGAACGCAACACTGTTTTAGATTTAACCGACGATGAAATCCCCAACAATCGAATGCTGTATGAACTGGTGAAAAATCTGGCGCACAAATGCGAGACGCTCGAAACCAAAGTGAAGAAATTGCAGGATGCTGCCCGCCGGGACAAACGCAAGATAGACATCATCCAATATTTGAACGCCAACCAAATACCGGTGACTACTTACAAAAAATGGCAAAAATCCTTCGAAGTCAAAAAGGAACACTTGGACATCACCATTGACCGAAATATCATATCCGGTGTATGCAGTCTCATCCAAGAATCGTTTCACAATGAAGACAAAGATAATATCCACAATTTGCCGATTGCCGCGTTCTCGCACAAACACAACATATTCTACATGTATGAAGGAGGCGTGTGGTCCTTGATGACCGAGGAAGCAATAAATTCCTTGTTTGATGCCCTATCCAATCGGATTTCAAAAGCATACACCAAATGGGATGCATCGTTGCCAGAAGATAACTCAGAGGAAACCGAAAACAAGCGCAATGCATACAAATCGAAGATTCTAGGTCTGTCCATTTGTGACGACACCAAATACAGGCGATTCACCAATTGGTTGTTTAACCATTTGAAAAAAAATGTGAGAAGCATCACGGAATACGAGTTCGATTAGGGGAACCTACGGTTCCCCTATGACCCCTCCCTTTGATTTTGAATTTATCATTGAACCATTTTGTTTTTTTATAAAAAAACAAAGGAGGGGTCCAAGGGGAACGTAGTTCCCCTTATAGGCACTCCAAATTAATCATCAACGGTCTCGCCTTTGCTGCCAATTCCTTTTTTTTCTCATTTTTCGCATCTGCCGAGAAGAAACTGGTAATGGTTTGATTTGATTCGTGGGTCTGCGTCTCGGCATCCACCTTGGCGTACTTCTTTTTTGCTACTTGCGCTTTTTTTTTCTCGACACTCTTAATCTCATTCGAAACCAACATTTCCTTCCTGTATTCAAACAAATCCACGATTTCCTTATCAATGAACGGCACCTTAATAATCTGATAATTCTTGTTGCAATTGTCCGGGTGTAAACAGACCAAACACAGTCCGACCACCTTCATCCCATACTTTTCCTCTATGATTGCCCGATACGTGTTCAACTGCAGCGTGTAGTGCCAGAAATTCGTATCCGGCAAATGCCTGATACAAGGAGTCACCGCAGTCGTTCCATACATGTTTTCACTCACGATTTCCTTACATCTCTTCCAATCATAAATCAACAAGGTTCCGTCTGGGTTTATATAAACCATGTCCACCGACCCCGCAATCTTCAGTTCCTCGTGATAAATAGTCCACTCAGTCCTGTAGGGTTCCAATTCCGGATTTTCTCTCAAGAAATTCTTGAAGTATTGATACTCGATGCTGTCATTGGTAACCTCTATCTGGTTGTAGTAACATTCGATGTCATAATGCATATTTGTCCCAGACCCTGCCGCACTGTCTCTATTGGCGTTCCATGAATCCTTGATTTCCTGCGCGGTCATCATGTAGTATTTGTAGGTGGGGTCTTCCTTGTGCTTACGACTGCCGACAATGTTCTTGATAATCTTGTCGGCATCAAATTTGGGAAAATGCATATGATTCCAAGTCGTGACTGAGGTGAAAGTGCGGTCGCCATTGACCGTGTAAATATGGGTTGCCTCCTCAAACTGGATTGCGGCATCACGAGGATGGGCGTTCTTTTTGGCAAGGTAAGTTGGTGCTGACATTTTGATTCTGTGTTAATATATTATGTTTCTGTGTCTCATCTCCAAATCATTTTGTTCCGAGTTCAATTTTCAAGGCAAACCTACGGTTTTCCTTGGACCTTTCCCTTTAAGGAAGGATCATAAGGAAACCTTGGTTTCCTTAAAAGGGATATAGAAAAATAACCTCAAACATTACATTACATCCAAATGCAACAGAAACTCACCCAAAACAAAGCAAAAATCGATTACATAGGATTACTCCAATCTTTCGCGCGAATTTTAATCCTCTCTATCGTCTTCTTGAAAAATGCCTCCGTCAACACCTTCTTCTACATCAAGAACAAAATATCGCCCCCGCCTCTGCCCAAACCTGTTCCGTCTCTCGAACCCGATTTCACAGAATTATACAAGAAGGACATCAACTTCTACAAAACCATGACGCCCGAGGTTGCCAACTCAAACATCAATCCAACCCTGTATGATCCTGTCCTCCGCAAGACTCTATTTGTCGAGGAAAACAACCCAACAGAGAAATATTGGCGTTCGCAACTCCTGTTTGAACACACTTACCGAGGTAATATCATCATGTATTATGACGCATTCCGAATGTCGTTCGCTTATTACAGCGACGAACAAATCGTACCTTATCAGGCATTGTTCCACGCAGCAATGAAATACACTGTGCGATTCCGATGTCGCAATTTTTTCATCGACATGGAAACCTTTCCTGAGAATCCAATGATAGAGGTTCTTAGAAAAGAGGACGAATCATTGAAAACAAAGACAAAGAAAGAACCCATAGACAATAATGCCAAACCAAAACCCAAACAAGACAATAATCCTGTATTCGCCCGTTTGAAAAACTATAAGGAAGGCAATGACGCTGCCAAACAGCAAAATAAACCCAAACACCTTTTTTCCAATAAATTTGTGAGAATTGGCAAAATGTGCGAATTCAATATTTTGCAGAGACCTCCTAATAAAAAGATAGAGGCGGTGAATTCTCTATTGTTCAGCGACAAACCGATGTCCAGTGTCACCAATTTTTTCGATGATGATGACGACGATGAGGTCCTTTCACTCAAGATGCCAACAGAAACAACCGAAGACGTTCCATTTATGAGTCCTTCAGATATAAACGACCAAAAGGAGGTTGCGCGTGAAAATAGTATTAATAAGGAAACAACAGTTCCAATTAATCCTTTCTCAACAGACCAACCCAAGATGACGAGTTATCAACTGTTTAAAATGATGAAAAAAAACCAGGAGAAGAATGAGGGCATAATTTCTTAGGAACCTAAGGTTTGTTCCTAGTATCCAACCATTCCAAATAGTGATTGCTCTTTTCAAGCGTAAACAAGGTGCCCATCAGTGTCTTGGCAATGTTGTAGGCAATCGTTTCCTTGTCGTCGAGTGACGCCAAATAATCCTGTTTTAAAGTTCCAACAGAAGTGTCCGGCACGTGCGCACCACCTTTTGAAGTCTCTGTTTTGTTCATTTCTATAAAATATATCAAATTTATGTTTGACATCTTTTGTTCTCACACATGAAATCAATTTTCAAAGGGAACCAAGGTTCCCCTTGGACCCCTCCTTTAAAGGGAAAGGTCCAAGGAAAACCGTAGGTTTGCCTTAAAGGAGGGGGTCCTAGGGGGAACCATGGGTTCCCCTAGAAGTAGGGCGTCCTTAGCACGTTCGTATTGACAACATAAGACACATCATTCGCAACACACAATTTATTGAGTTTCGCCACACGTTCTTCATGTGTGTCCGGTCCAACCTTCTTGGCAATATTGCACACTGTTTTAGGTTTGCTAAATATGCGCGCGCCCTTCAAAGTTCGCAGCAATCTGCACGCATCATCCTGAATGGGTTGGGGGTCTTCCGGTTCGGGACAATAATCCTCGATTTGTTTCAAACTCTTGCGTTTCAATCGGTCAATGTAAGAACCCTGGTCAGACCCATTGTGACTATTATCGGGTTTTACAACATTGAATGAAGTACCAAGCATGCGTTTGGCAATCATTCCTTTGTAACTGAGAACAGAGGTCTTAACAACAGTGGAATCTTCTAAATGAGTCAATTCGGATGGCGGAATATCAAAATCGTTACAACATCCACTGTAGTCCTTTCGTACAGCACCTCCGTGAGGAGTATGAATTAAATGGCGCGACTGCAAGGATTGTCCGATGTAACCTTGATTTCGTGTCGTGCCATTAATAGAGAATTGGGAACGACCTGTGCTTTGATTTTTAATTGCAGCAGATTTTCTTTTGAGAGCAACAATCGACATTGTATAATATACTGTAAGATACTTCATGGTGCCAAAGGTACTACACAAACCATTGTTTGTCGGTTTACATCTCAAACCAACCAACTACACTGCCATTATTGCATCCCAATAGCGTAATTGTGTTAAAATGAATTGTTCCAGCACCTCCCGCATCATAGATATAAGCAGACCCAGATGTTTGCGTTGCCGGTGCTCCATTAACAATAGAGAATTGACTAGGATAAATTAACTGTGTATTTGCAGTTGCACCTCCAGTGTTAATTGTGATTGTTCCAGTTGCGCTATGTACTGCTCTCTTAAAAGTTACAATATATGTTTCGTTGGATGTTGGCAAAGTTGGCAATGTAATAATCAAGTTTGTGGCAGCAACATCAGTTAACAAATATGTTCTAGAAATAGGGAATGACACGGTCAGACCAGGTGATGCTGCCGTGGTTACAATAACAGAATTGGTTAAATATTTCGCAAAAACCGTTGAATTCAACGAGACATCGCCAGAAACTGCCATTCCGCCGCTAACATCCAAATTGCGCGCGGGACCCTTTGTATTTATTCCAACATAACCTTGACCTGCTGCAGGATACAGAGAAATTGTATCTTTGATGGTATTCAAAGACGGGTCATTCTCTATTCCAAGAATCAAAACACCCTTTTCTGACAAACCACTATTTCCATTGCCGCCGTTTTCTTCATACTGGATGTAAGCATAATCATTAGCAGCATTCTTGGATTTAAACATAATGGATGATGCACCACTGGCATCAGAATGTTCAAAAATGAGCGAACCTGTGGTAGCAGATGCTCGGGTTCCTACAGATTCAAAGATGCGCATGTTTCCGCAGACATCCAACTTGTATGCTGTGTTGGCAGTTCCGGCGCCGATTCCAACATTTCCTGTAATAAACAACTTGGAACCAAGTGACACATCACTATTAACAAATAATTTGTTAGTAACTGTGGTCAAGTTGCCAAATGTTGCTGTTCCATTAAACTGGGATGATGCATTCGAAATGAAGTTGGCGCCATAATTATTGATTGCAACATTTCCTGTATTGACCTCCAAACTGTTCTCAATAAAAACATCACCAACACCTCCGCCAAACCCATTGACATTCAATGACCCGTTGATATCAACAACATTGTTAAATGTTGAGTAATTTGCAACAGATAAAGAACTTGACGAACCATTGAAATAAACATCACCATTGGAAACAGTCAAATTGCCCCAGTTAATCAACAAACTGTAATCAATCGTGGCACCTCCCTCACCATTAACATACAATGCTTGGTTCATGGAGACATCATTGTTAAATGTTGATGTCGAACTGAAATAATTGGTTCCAGACCAAGTATTATCAGTTCCAAGAATGGCAGAACTTGTTGTGTCAACATATTGCTTTGTGACAAGTTGATTATTGCTAGTGGGAGTGGCAATTCCATTGTAAACAGGCAATTCATTTGCGAAAAATACATTTCCACCGACATACAAGTTTCTATTAAATGACGAATCAGAGGCAACCGAAAGACCCGAGTTCAAGGAAACATCCCCGGCACTCACTACGACACCAGTAAAAGAAGGTGCAGCAAGGGGTGCCTTCAATCCAAGAGCACTTG
>JACCDO011643365.1_pt1 | contig 25786 bp, 12 predicted proteins | sample 7446101 | NCBI WGS metagenome assembly JACCDO01 (sample SAMN15323440, study PRJNA562643) | freshwater metagenome | isolation source: river surface water | place: USA:Blue River Watershed | collected 2017-08-16 | reverse complement strand
CTACGAATGCCTTTCAATAAAATGTTATATGTCCTTGTATTTGGTTTCACATTCCATAAAACTGGAAGTTTAATATTGGTATTAGACTTTGGTAATATTAGTGATGACAAGCTGTCTGTCATTGCCGTGTTGTTTATGAAATAAACAAATAGTTCCATTGCTTTATCTATCTGGTTACAATTTATGAAAGCATCCATTATACTATTCAATAATATTGTATCCGCTTCGGTAGGATTCATCTTAGTAATAATTAATTCGTATAAATTTTCAGTGAGAGAAAAATTTGCAATTTTTCCAAATAATTTGAACAGAATTGAATAAGTTTTAGCTGAAAATTGAATTTTCCAATCATCTTTCAAGTACAAAAACGCCTCGTAAGCGTACTGAATATCATCTACGCTACCATCAATACAATTATTTAACATTGGTACGATATCGTCCTCGACAGATGTAACTCTATTTTTATCAATAGACTTAAGTAATGGTAACAAATTATGCAATGATTTTGTCCTACGACACGTCTCAGTAATAACAAAGATGATATTGCGAATATTTCCTAATTCAGATGAATTAAGATTTGTGATAATATCTATCGCCTGATTGACGTCCCTATTGGCTATTGCTTTTCTTATATTTTTTTCCAATGGTGATATAACTTGTTTTGTTACTGTTGCGTCAATCGCCATGTAATAACGTGGTAACGACGATGAGATCAGCGAGTACTTCCGCTGCTGCTGTACTGCCGCAAAGAAACCCTCGTATGTCGGCAGCGCGAGCAGGAGAAGCACCCAGAAAAGGCGATGCATACCATCCACTTGCGTATGCTTTTCTTACTCAGTTCCACTTACTCAGAAATTACCTAACAGGATCGGGTTAAAGCAAAAGTCATGAAGGAGTAATTAGAAATAAGTAAGGATGATGTGAAGTAGAGTAGGTTGTGGTGGCATCCCTCGAGGCGATTGGTTCAGCGCTGGATCGTCTATGTAATGGTTAGAATTGCATCTTGACGTTGAATCAAGCTGGTGCTAGTAAGTGACTGTTAGAGTAGATGAATTGAAAAGGGCAAAAGATTGAAAGGTGTCAATTACGATCATCTTCCGGTACATGTCCAATTTCAATTCTTAGAAAGCATGTGTTCATTAGGGTCAGTCAGTATTATCCAAAGTCTGTCAATTTCAGTCGTAGATAAGATGTTTTCATAGATAGGAGTATAAATAAACCGTATAAATTCCCCTTCGTATTTAATTGCGTTTCTGCGCACTCAAGTACGTCGTTTCTCGTTGTTATTGATGCAAGTTCGGCCCTGGTCAACTAACAACTCGGAACTTCCCTGACAGGGGGGGAATCCCTGTTGATAGTTGCATCAAGTTTGCGAGAAAAAAGGAATCTTGGCCTTGTGCGAGGCGGAATGAGCGCAATCGTCAATTTTTTGTCTTCTATTCTGGGCAAGAAGCTGGCCCTGTTGTTCGGCAAGGAATGTCTTCGTTCATCAACTTGGATGTGTATTTCCTTGTTCATAAGATACCTCGTGAGTGTATTCTATCTAGAGAACTATATTCCCGTAGGAATGATATTTTCATTTCCATATGTAATTCAATTAGTTTGTCTCTATGTTCCATGGATGGAGAGTAAAACATTGTGTAATATTCCATTATTACCCATTAGATTAGCAGAAAGTATTTTAGGAAGGGTCACTCCAATAAAGTTAACGGTTGTCATACCTGCACACTTTTTAGGATGTATTTTAGGCGCAGTTATGTTTAGAACATTTTTTCCATACATTTCTTTATCGGTAAGCCACCTCAATACAACACCAATTACCAAGTAGCTACTATTCAGGAAAATTTAGTGACAATACTCTTTTAAGCCCCTTTACAACAATTTCCATTATACTAATTATTATATCTTCTTTAAATAGAATTATGCGCCTCTCGTATATCAGCATAGTTTGATTTATAGTTTTATAGTTGAAAGTTTAATAGTATGTTTATATGTGTGCATTGTTTTAGGATTACCAGAACTTTTGATCGTGAATAAATTAAATTATCGTCTGATAAGTATTCCTATATTACCACTAATGCTACTAGGGGTACCCGATAGGGGTACTTCATTTAATCCTGCTGTTGTGTATGCATTATGGTATATCAATGAAGGAAATTTACATACATATCAAAATTTACAATTTGAAAGAATAATAGCTCCTATTTTAGGTGCAGTTGTCGGGGGCATTATTTGTAGAAAATTTATTCCTGATGATCCCTCTAGTTGGAAAAAAAAGAGATAGTTTATAAATATTTACAAAATTTATTTCATAATTCATACATTTGTACTATAACTGATATTTGCATAATTTTATAATTCTATATTATTCTGCAGTGGTGGATTTAAAATAAAATTTTCGGTCAATTGAACTTGGCCATATTGTCGAGCAAACACTGATGTTAGAATTATCTGATTCTCTCCATCATTCGGGATAATAAGTGTAGCATTGGCATACACTGTTGTTCTGTTCTTTCCTGGACAATACCCAGGATCAAATTTTCCATTTGAAACATCAAAAACAACCTGATAGTGTATAGGATCTATTGAAACTAAGAGACGCGTACCGTGTGTATACATAGAATTATTGGCGACTACAGCACCATCTTCTGTGGTAACTTTGATACTGAATGAATTTGTATATTGCTTAACAACTGGCCAATTCATCATCATCTCTCCCTCTTCGAGTTTCAAAAAGCAATAACGACGGGTAAGTTCAGATGCGAAACCATTTACTTGGCGTGTAAACAACAATATAGTTATTATCATCGCTAGGGAGTGGAAGATACCCATTTGAGTAACTTGATTAAACTTTATATTAGAAGTCTCAGCGCAAGCAAATCAATCATACTGTCGGAAGGCCTCGACAAAATTGACACAAACAAATCTTTCGCGTTAAATTGTTTCACTTTTTAAAAACCAGGTTAAAACCTTCTTGGGTTTTAAAAACTGTTAATCCCAGGGATTTAAAAGTGTGAGAAGTGTAGGAACTTCAAATTGTCTAATCGTAGTTGCGAAATGTTGCTGCTCGTGGCGTTCGTCGCCTTAACGTTGCAGGGCTTCTGTAGCCGCGTCATCTATTGCTCCTGCGTCTGCTGCCACGCCACACTTCCGGTAAATATTCTTTCTCAATGCATTGATGCCGCGACCGATTATTATATATATGGGTATTCAGTTGTTATGTCTGATATTACTAGACGGCAGATGATGATTAATTGGACTGCAAATGCCTTTTTTAATGCGCTCGCTGTGCCTCCAGCAACCTGGCACACTATAACTGCACCCAACAGTGATACATTGTATTCATGGGCTTGGTTAAATCTATCGACTCCAATTCTTTTCGAATATCCTGATGTACCTGATGATAGATTCTTTGTGTTTCCTGTTTTAGATATGTTTATGGATGTTGTTTATTCTTTAGGATCAAGGACTACAGGAAATCAAAAGAAATCGTTTTTAATAACTGGTCCAAATTTTGACAAAATAAGCTTAGGATCCGATATAATTCATTTACCGATGGATACTTTATATGCATTAATTCTAGGGAGAACATATTTTAATGGTACTACAAAAGACCTCACAATAGTCCACAAATTACAGGCAAAGTATACCTTGAAACCAATCGATATAAATGCTCATACCATTGTAGTAAATTATGAACAACCCAAAATTAACTATACGGACAATCCAAAGAACGAAATTTTAAAATTGACGACAAATGAGTACTTTAATTATTTGGAGAATTTACTTAAATTTGTTTCGCCTCCACGAAATGAAGATATTACGTTTTTAACTAAAATAAAGGCATTACTGGGTAACGACTATTCGCAGTTAAATAAAAAATTGAAGCAATTATTAGAACCGCTGCCTGTAATTGCTCTAGAAATTCTTAATTTTGAAACTGTGAAGCTTTACAAACGATTAAATAACTGGGAATCTCCTACTGTAATTGGTAACTATGGTACGAACTATATGGCACGAGCATGTATTGCAGCATTTGGTTATGCATCAAATATTAATGAGGACAGTGTGTATTGTAACGCATTTAAAAGCTCTGACTTTCTTGAGTTAAATGGGCGACATGATTATATTATTCATTTCGATAAAGCTTTATTACCTCCAGTAAATGCATTCTGGTCGATCACGCTGTATATTGCGGTCGATGATGGATGGTATTTTTATCCAAATTCTATGAATAAATACGATATTTGCGTTCCAAGAGATGAATTGGACTATAATGATGATGGTTCGTTAGATATTTACATACAATCAAAAATAACAAATAATTCAAAGAACTGGATTCCAACTCCCCTTGAGAGAAATTTTATATTGACCATGCGATTATACTGGCCAAACCTTAATCCACCGTCTATTTTGCCTATCACGAACTCCACATGGTTGCCTCCGTATATCAAAAAAATCGTTTAATCATAGTCAGTATTATTGTTGAATAATTATTTCCGTCTCTTAATTTTTTTTCCTTCTTCATATAGTACATTGTTTTTAGTCAGTAAAATTGATGCATCAGATAATAATTTACAATCATCTTCGTCTTGTCTGGGTTGTTTGCTACGCTGATTGCGTCCTAATAACGATGATATAAAGGATGATTCTGGTTCGTCTTCTTCTAGAAATGAAAATGCATTACGAAAATCTTTACTGCTAGCAGCGATATTGTTGGCTAAATGACATGGAATTATTCGCTTAATAGGCCATTTACAAACCTCGTTTACCCAATTCAAAACAAGCTGAGGCTCACGATTTAAAATTAATTTTTGTAGTATAGGTGCAACAAGTAATCCACCTTTTAATGCTGAAAAGTTCGGTCTCTCATCTTTTATCCAACGCCAAGGATAAAGTCCACCGTCATAAGGGATGGCCCCATTTCCTAATAATCTCATAGATTTAGGGACTTTATCAATCATTTTAATAGCATCTAATGTGTCCAATACTTCGATACCAGATGGTTGAAATGTTAAAGCAAACAATACCATTCTCCTCCATCCTTTTAGGCGATTTTCTTTAGAATCATTCACTACTTCAGTCATATTATCTCTTGCGTGGTAAAGCAGTGCTCTTGGATCTTCATCAATAATTGCTGGTATTTCATCCAATACTTTTACAACGACATCAGTAACTAACAAAGTTCCTGTTGATTTATGAAAAAAAGCTGTTTCTGCAAAACCTCCAGCTCCCTTTGGTTTTAATGGACCAAGAATTAAATGATCGATTTCATCGCACCAAGGTGCGTCACTAACTTTTTCTGGAATATCGCGAATATCTGTCATGAAACGATAAAATAATGCATTTGGTAAGTTTATAGGAAATGAGTATGATCCAGGTTGTACAAATACAGTCGATTTAGGAAAATAGGATGCAAAAACTCCACTGGTTCCTTTGTGTTCAATTCCTAAACTTGATAATACAATATATTTCACTTCCTTATTGAGTCTAGTTGCCAGATCTCGGACCAGTTGAATACATTCCTCTGTTGGAGCAACAGGATTATTAATAAATAAACCGTCTCTGAGATTAATTATTGTACATCGAACTGGAACGTTAACGTTTATTATTCCTAATGATATACAATGAGAAGTGAGTAGTATCGTGTAATATAAGTTTAGTAACCTTGTACTTGATCTAATGTGTATATTTTGTCTTTTACTACTTCAGTCATTAATGTTTTCCTCCGTCCAACACTCTCTGGTGATAGTGGAAGTAATGAAAATGCAATTGAACCTAAGCCAAACTTTAATTTGTTATCATATTTCGGTACAATACTTGCGTCAACCTCTTTAACAGTCATACTGGAAACATGCTGATTTCCGCGCTGCGCAAGAACTTGGTGGTGCAAGAAGCATGTGACCAGCGGCGTATGGACCAGCAGAATCGCGCACAGGCACAGCGAGCCCGCTGCCGCGACGGGTAGCATGCGTTTCGTTGATGTCCTGATGAGTCATTCATCATCCCACAGCAGATGGACGGGGCCGGGTTGTTCTGAAGATCCTCGAAAGTCGAATCCAATGAATTCTAGAATAAATTGTTTATTTCTCATTGCAAGGGATCGACAAATTAGGTAGAGAGTGGTGGTCAATTTTAGTGCGCACGAAGCATCCGGCTGCGCTACTTTAGGTCCACAACATTAGTGATGATGTACTCAAAATAAAGTAGGATTGTTTTTATGAAGACTGTTCTTTATGAATTGTTTTTATTAAGACTGTTCTTTATTTCTTTTCCTTTTATTGATAAGAAGTGTCAGGATATTTTTGGCGGGGTTACCTTTTACCAACTCCAAACGGGGGTCCCGTCGGGGGAACATATATGGTAGTAGGTACCAAGAAGACTAACCATGATATTATGGTCAAGTTGGTCCCTGACAATTCTATTATCGCTCCGGTTTTGCGCCTCGTATGATATAGCAGTGTTGCTAAGTGGAAATACATCCGTTACATCGGGATCATACTCATCGCCTGGAACATTAGGTGGGGCAGTTTATAATTGTCCTTCAAATTTATATGTTTTAAATACGGATTATTGGAATGCATATGGTTTGTATGTGATTGATAAAAAAAATAGTGCAACGAGACCATATTCTCCATCGTTATCATCAGGTAGCATCTTAACGTCAGAAAAGGCTTCGTTTAAATTTCCTGTAAATGGTGTTTCATGCAATAATTTAATGGGTTTGGGATTTAGTTATGGACAAACTTATTATTATTGGTATGGTTGCGACTATGGGATTTTAAAATATAACACTTGGCATGGTAGTTTTGAGTATGTTATTGGAAATGGAACTAAAGGATTTGCTGGCGATGGCACTTCAGGTACGGGAATGATAAGTAATATCGGAGATATGATCTATACGGGAAATATTTACTTTTCTGACTCTGGTAACAACAGAATAAGACTTGGTTACGGAACTAATCTGCAAACGGTCGCAGGAACTGGTCAAACTTCATATAATGGTCAAGGTATGGCGGCAACATCATGTAATTTAAATAATCCGACTGGGATGGCATTTTTAAATGGAGTCCTATATTTTGCTGACACGGGCAATCATTTAATTCGAAAAATTTCCAATGGAATTATCTATAACGTCGTAGGTGTTGGTTCTGTTAGTGGTAATGATGCCTATCATCTGAATAATCCAATGGATGTTACATTCGATACATATTCAAATCTTATCATAGCTGATACGTATAATAGAAGAGTTGTTCGATCTATTGGAACAGGTAATCGCACCACAACTATATTGGATGAAGATACCTATATTTCCAACGAGTTCACTAATAAGATCGCGCCAAACGTGTCAAAACCTATGGCAGTTGCTGCATGGGGTACTACTGTTTATGTTGCAGATTGTGGATCAAATTTAGTCTATTATCTAAAAACCTACTTGCCATCAGGACAACCAACAAGTCAGCCGACAAATCCCACAGGACAACCTAGTAGACAGCCAACTAGACAACCAAGTGGTCAACCCAGTGCACAACCAAGCTCACTACCAAGTACACAGCCGAGTAGCCTTCCATCATCCCAGCCTACAACCCAACCAAGTATGCAACCAAGTAGCCTTCCATCAACGCAACCTTCGGTACAACCTACAACAGAACCATCATCACAGCCTACAACTCAACCAAGTATGCAACCAAGTAGTCTTCCCTCCTCGCAACCTTCCTCGCAACCAACTTGTGGAATTGGTAGTGAAATTGAAGGAATTGGATGCCATAAATGTAGTGCAGGAAAATATAGTGATACACATAACAGTGAGGTTTGTATAGATTGTCCAATTGGAACTTATACTAGCATACCTGATTCGGCATTTTGTATAACGTGTACAGGGATATCTTCCACTGTATCTACAGGGTCAACAAGTTGTGATGCAATTTATATTAACACGGAAGTTTCTGGGATCATTTCTATTTTTGTATTGGCAATCATTTCATACTTTTCATTGGTTTATTATAGTGATGAAACAGCTTGGATCTTAATTGCATTCTCAGCAGTGCCATTTATGGATGTGTATAGTGATCTGCAGTATATTTTATCCAGTAAATTTTACAACGTGACGATTTTTGTTTTCGTCTTGTTTATTTTTACCATCGCGAATTTGTTATTTTTGTTTAATCTATTTTATAAGTTGAAGGCGTATCCGGTAATACAAGAATTTCCTGGTTACTACTTAATTGGATCAAACATAATCTGGTTAAAAGCAATAGGAGGGCAACCTCATATAAATGGTAATAAGTTTAAGTATTCACTAGAAGAGCACGATGGTATGGAAAAATTATTGTATTATTGGCTAATATGGATAGCATTATTATTTGCGCAAATTAGCTATATATTAGTAATATATCCGCTATGGATCGTTGTATATAGCATGTTCTTGTGTCTGTGGTTAGTTGTAGGCTTTTTCTTATTCCAGACAAAGTTACTTGCCATAAGTAAACTATGGAATATATGGTATTTTTTACCCTCACCATCATTATATCATTTTCCCCGCTCATTATATAAAAATCAATGATAATAACGTAGGTTCAGTGTATGGACGCAGTCAAATGCATTCAACAAAACTGTTAACATCGATATAGCCATAATACATGAAAGTACGTTACATCAATTTCTACTGGAGACAATGCCTCAACTTATCCTTCAGTGCACAAATGGTTACCTCAGTAACATTTTCTTCACGCCCACGTCTTTGTTTAGTATACTGTTCTCGATTCTTATTATAGTTAATAGTTTTTATCGCTATGGTAAGAGTTTATATTTTGCACTAACTGCTATATATATAAAACCATGTTCATCGAATAAAAATAACGACTATCTCTTATATACTATGTTTAACTTCCTTTAGGATACTACATACTGTGGAAAAAGAAAAGTTTTGGAGATATACCTCTTCCACTGACCCTGAAAGTAACTAAAATTGTGAGTAATGTCAATATGGCCTCGGTTAAAGGTATATTAATGACGCGTTCGTTCAAGAAAAAGTCTGGCATCAATAGCAACGTAGTTGCATTAATAACCACACTTAATGGCAACCTTGAAAAATACACGAGCTTGCCTAAGCTTGATATTCTTTACATTTTGCTCTTTGCGATAAACATCGAAGAGATTACAGATACGTTGTACACTAAAGGTATCAATAGTGCTGACAAACTAATGAACAATGACGATGTAGTTAAGTTATTAGGACGACATTTAGATAAAGTAATCAGTTACTATGCGACTGACAAGGCTGATAGTAATGATGAAACATCAAATAATTTCTTCTCATTATACAAAGAAATAAAACAGACAATGTTTCTACTGACGGATGTTGTTCCAGAAGTCGATATTACAACCAGTGCCAACGATGATGAAGATAGCAGTAATATTGATAATGTCAGGAATAGTGTATACCTCACTAAAGATAATCATTTAAGGGTGCGTGACGAGGTCAAGGTTGACCAAGATTGTCAATACGATGATATCTATATTCGTGATTCTTCAACTTGGTCGTTACATGGAGTTGAAAATCCATTGCGTCAAAGTAATGCCTAATATCTTTTAGTCAGAATTAGTTGCCTCATTATTCGATTATTTTATGGTTCTCAATCAATAGTTATGTTACACTTCTCACATGGTATTGATATCAAGATATAGAAATACGTTGTATCATTGTTTAGCATGGCCTTAACTTAAGTGGTACGATGCCTTAGAGAATTTCTGTGTTATTATACGCTCTGGCATGTATGTTGATATGTATGAACTGTCCCGATGAGCATCAGGGGTAACTGTATGATGATGGCGCTAGGAAATACCAGATTGGTGCATAGAAAGATAGAAAGTTAGAAAGTTAGAAATATAGAAAGGAAAAGACTTATGCTATAGTTCCGCACAGTCATGAATCTTCTTTCAAATTTATTACTTAACACAATATAAACATATAATACAATGCGTTGACTAGAAGCTTAAGGAATGTAAAACTCAAACACAAAAATTGGATATAAACCAGTATTTACTAGTTGTGTGCATATTTTGATAGATTATGTATATATTAAACTGCATCTGGTGGGATATCAGTGAGATTATCACAATCGTATTCAACCCATTTTGACTGCAAATCATAAGGTAAGAAACCCCAGGAATGGCCTTTCATGACAGCATACTCGACCAACCATTTATTGCATAATTCACTCAGTTCACTATTACTTAAATTGTTCTTAGAGTTGGAAATCTCATTTGAAGATGCAGATATTGATGACACTGTCGAAAACTCGACACTAGTCTGTGCAGATGTAACATGAGAGACACTTTTAATGTCTTCGTATTTACTAAATACTTCGTCTATCAGCTCTTCAAAAACTTTTCGATCCTGATACTTAGGATCTAGATCATATGATGCATGAAATGGTGATTTTTGTAATCCTAATGCTAATCCTAACTCATTAAACTGGGGTTCAACTTTTACATCAGTATTACCTGCAATAGATTGGATTTTTTTGGATTCTATATTGTATAGCCTCTTTTCTAACTCTTTTAATGTACCAGATATAATTAATTCATTTCTTATTGCTTGTGACTCAGCCTCTAATAGTCTGTCTTTTAATGATTCTATGTAATCAGCAATTTCTTCACTTGTTTTATTGCTACTACATTTTGTGGCATGCCAATTATTTAGTATAAATAGTATTGCTGCAGCTATAATCACTATACTTCCAAATATAGTTGATAATTTTGATAATTTTTGGTTTGTGTTTACTGTCGTGGTTGGAAGACTACTTTGATTGTTGTCATCGTCGTCATCAAAAAAGAATTTAAATTCTTTCCTTTTGCTAGGACTGCTTGATCCGCTAGCGGAGTCGGTCGAAGATGTTGATTGTCCGCCTCCCATGGAGCGATATATATATTGTACGGTACCTTCCGTTCCTAAAAATAGGCTAAAATTAACAATTCCGTGATGATGGGGAAATTAGGGATTACTTGAGTGATACTCACTATTAATTTATTGACACCACGAAAATTGTCGATGAAGAAGCAAAAATAATTGTAGTATGTATTGGTTACGAAATACGTAAGTTGAAAGCAGAGTGAATTGTATTATCAGAAATCTTTAGTATACACTCAAATTAACTCTTACTAACCCCAAGCTATTGAACGCCTTGGGCTTATTATTGATCTCGAATCAAGTTGCCTCGGTATACACATATATTAACTATTAATATATCTTCAAAATCAAATCAAATCAACCCTAACTTGCGTCGTACCGGTGTTAAATTTCAATCAACATATAACTGAAAGAACTATAACGCGGTGGTTGGCGGTATAGAGATGGATGAGGAGAAAGGCGGTGAGTTGGGCGGCAGCAATGCTGCGAAGCGGCCAGTCAGTCGCGGGGAGAAGTTAAATATCACATTGACGCTTGATACCACCGTGCGACATCATCCCACCGAGGTAATTGTAGAACCAAAGGTTTTCTCACCACATAAAACTAAATCAGATAAATTGCCGCGAAAGATTGAGGTGGAGAGAAAGAAGAGAGCATTTGCATCTTACAATATTACTGAAGCATTGAATAATAATGGATTTATTGCACATATTAAAGAGTTAAATAAATTAGCTAGCGGTCGTAATGATCATAATATTGTTAAGAATATTGAGCAATTACCTTTAGCGGTATTTGATGATGATTCTTATGAATCGAGACCGATCGAAATGTGGGTATCGTTGATAAATAGTGCAACTAATTCTAGTTTAAAAGGATTACCTGCTAGAGCTATGAAAGTTTATAGAGTAGCGAATGCTCTAGGTACATTAGGTGAAGAAATAATTGAATACTCACACTGTAAAGTGATCAAAGGAGATCAATTTAGTGATAAATATGATATCATTTTTTTAGATAGTATGACAGGTGAAATGGTAGGTGAAGTGCATACTCTGCAGAGATTATTTATCTGTTTTGATAGTGAAGATCCTATTATGTATTGTAATCGATTAGCGAATACTTTAAAAAGAAAGGAACTCATTAAATCTAGTATCACTGTAAATTTATATGTTGACTGCATGCCTGTGGATAATTTAAAACCGCTTGATGCTGAACAAGTAGGAAGAATATTAAATAATGCTGTGAATTTAGAAGTGTTACGTCAGAATGCTAAGCTAGATACATCAACGATATTACAGCAATATAATTTGAATCACATGCGCACACTCAATCAATTAATATTAATCAAAATGGTTCAAAAAGAGTCGAAAGAATTACAAATGGTTAATCCTATTTCATTAAATACGGATATTTTCATTGATCCATCATTAATATTTCCATCAAGAAAAAATATTGATGTAGTAACTGAATTGCCATTCGTTGAAACTGCAAAATCATTTAGATTTTTCTCGTTTTTTAGTAAAATAGAAGCAGTCAGAATTTTGTTACAAGTTCAAAGTGAGACGGTATACACAACAACCAAGGCCACGGTATTTCCTATTCCCGAAAAAACTATTCGTGTCGATGAATTTGTTATGAATCAAAACTCTTCCTGCAATAGTTTTGTGACGCTAGTGAAAGATACGTGGGTCAAATACATCACTGATTGTGTTCGTAATAACCTAAAAGATGTAAAAAAAGGTTGGTTCAACATTGATGAAAGCAATTTAGAAGTGTATAATTTTTCTAAGTTGCGCAAATTTTTCACACGTTTGAATTTTTCCATGGAAGATACAATCCGTGACCTATTTTATCGTAATGTTACAGACTACGTCAATACAATCGTATCCTTTTGTCCTGAAAGTGTAGTCATTCGAAGTAATGACAACGTTGAAATTGTGGGAGGTAAATTTCCATTATTTTCAGTAGATTTAAAATTTGTTAATGGAACCGTTGATAATCCGGCGAAGTTTGTTTACTCGACATCTCCTGAGGCGATCATTGAGGCTATAATGAATCCTACTGATATTATCTTTGATAACTTAGTTGGTGTTATCAAGGTTGAGAGACGGGTGATGAAGAAGCTATTTTGGCCATCTGATCCTACCATCCGAATGCCACATAAAGGTGAAGATTGGATTGTGTCGCTGAAAGAAACGCTACTTCATAGCGTTACAACTGCTGTTACCAGCATGAAATCATACATTAATACTCTTGAAAATTTTATGGAATTAATTCAAATTGATGTGAAAACGTATGCAAGTGAAGCAGAAGCTAAATTTTGCCCTGGAGAAACCATGAATTTACCAGATTTGTGTGCCCTCGCGAAAAAGCATTCATATGACGCAGAGGCCGTGCATCATATGCTGCCAGCATCTGTTAACCTTGGTATGATATTCATTGATTGTAAAGTTGTCAAAAACTTGTTATCCTCTAAACACAAGATGATTGCATCCAAATTATTCGAGGTTCTGGAACGAAAAACTCGAGAATTTGCGGATGTAACCATGCAAGAATACCGTGGAATGTTTGATTCGCTTAATATTAATCCCTCGAATATTGAAGGAGTAACAGAGTTAAGAGAATTAATGGCGACATTTCCTCAACGAATTGATCAAGTTGCAAGTAAAAATGATCAAAACAATCTACATTTTTCTTTGATGGAAGATGCAAAATGGCAAATACCCACTGAACAAATGGATATACGATGGGAAGTGTTCAGGTGGCCAGCCAGACTCTATTCCGAAATAACACGACAAGACAAAAATTTGAGAGCATTAGAATATTCATTCAAGAAAACTATGGAGGATGAGCAAGTAGATTTTAGTCAAGATATAGGAAATATTAAGGTTGATATTGCCAAACTGAAGGACTTAACTGTACTGGCTGATGCTCCCAAGAACGCTGAAAAGGTACGAAGTATTCGTTTGAGTATGCAGAAAGCTGATGAAAAAGCCCGACTTTATAATTCCCGTGAGGGTTTATTCAATAGCAACACTACTGACTACAGTGAGTTGAGTGATATGAGTAAGAAATTTGAACCGTTCTATGATTTATGGGATTGTGCTGATAAATGGGTTAATAGTGTTGATACCTGGACCAATGGATCATTTCTTAATCTCGATTCTGATGCGGTAGAACAATCGGTGGCTGTTCTACTAAGAAATTTAGCAAAAAGTGCTAAAACATTTGAGAGATTACAACTAAGTAAATGCAGTGCAATTGCCGCTGAAGTTAGAGATGAAGTAGATTTATTTCGACAAAAGGTACCATTAATTGTATCATTGCGTAATCCCGGTATGCGCGATAGACATTGGCAAGACTTGACGGACAAAACAGGAGCTATTATTCCAGCTAAAAGAGAGGAATTGACGTTGCAGATGTTATGTGATCAGGGACTATTAAAGAGTATTCCTGAAGTTGAAAAGGTTGCGGAAAAGGCTGGTAAAGAGTTTGCAATTGAAGTGGCTTTGGATAAGATGACTAAAGCGTGGGAAACGGTAATTTTAGTGATAGAACCATATCGTGAAACAGGTACTTGCATATTGAAAGCTGTTGATGAGTACATGACTCTGTTAGATGAACATATTACAATGACCCAAGCAATGGCATTTTCTGCATTTAAAGGTCCTTTTGATGCCCGTATTGATAGTTGGAATTCCACCTTACAAACGGTGTCCGAAGTAGTCGATGAATGGATCCAATTACAACGTAACTGGCTATATTTACAACCAATTTTTGATTCTGCGGATATTAATAAGCAATTGCCTCAAGAAGGTAAACGATTTTCCACAGTCGATAAGTACTGGCGTTCCACTATGCAAAATGCGGTTAAAGGTGTCCAAGCTATTAAGTTTTGCGATGATGTACGATTATTGGAACGTTTTAAGGAAGGTAACAAATTGTTGGAGATGGTTCAAAAAGGATTGGCGGATTACTTAGAAACGAAAAGAGCGGGCTTTAGTAGATTTTACTTCTTGTCTAATGATGAATTATTAGAAATTTTGTCTGAAACGAAGGATCCTTTACGTGTACAACCTCATTTGCGCAAATGCTTTGAAGGTATTAAGTGTGTCGACTTTCAAACCGATTTAACAATAACTGGTATGACCTCGCCTGAAAACGAGAATGTGCCATTTATTTCTTCGGTTGATCCTAAGAATAAGAATATTGAAGAATGGATGGGTGAAGTGAAAGATGCTATGTTAGCAGCAATTCGTGATCAAATGATGAAGGCATTGGTCAATTATACTGAAGTACCGCGTACTGAGTGGATGCAAAGATGGCCAGCGCAGTGTGTTCTTAACGGCTCGCAATTTCATTGGACTAGAGAAGTTGAAGACAGTCTTCGAAATAACGGTAATACGGGATGTTGGGATTATTACAAGCAGTTAGTGAAACAACTGGAGGACATGGTTATATTAATTCGAGGGAAAATATCGAAAGCAGCACGTGTCACAGTCGGTGCGTTAGCAGTCGTTGATGTGCATGCTAGAGATGTACAAAAGAAAATGGCCGAAGCAGGTGTCGCTAAAGTTTCTGACTTTGATTGGATTGCCCAAATGAGATATTATTGGGAAGGTGATATCAGTAAGCAGCAAGGGGATCTAGCTGTTATTATGGTATCATCTAAACGGTGGTATGGTAATGAGTACCTCGGTAATACTTTTCGTTTAGTTATTACACCATTAACAGATAAGTGTTATTTAACATTAATGGGTGCGTTACAAATGATTTTAGGTGGTGCACCAGCTGGACCTGCAGGAACTGGTAAAACTGAAACTACGAAGGATCTTGCTAAAGCATTAGCGAAACAGTGTGTAGTATTCAACTGTTCTGATGGTTTAGATTATATGGCAATGGGTAAATTTTTTAAGGGCTTGGCATCATCGGGTGCATGGGCTTGTTTCGATGAATTTAATCGTATTAATATTGAAGTGTTGTCCGTCATAGCACAACAGGTTATTCAATTACAAGGATGTGTACAACGTGGAGAGAAAAAGACATTCTTTGAGGGTACTGAGATAGTAGTTAATCCTGAATTTGCGGTGTTTATCACTATGAATCCTGGTTATGCTGGTCGTGCTGAACTGCCAGATAACTTGCAAGCACTTTTCCGCCCAGTGGCAATGATGGTTCCTGATTATGGCCTTATCGCTGAAATTATGTTGTTTTCATACGGTTACATGGAGAATAGAAAGTGTGCATTGAAAATGGTGGCAACATTTAAATTATGCTCGGAACAATTATCTTCGCAAGATCATTATGATTATGGTATGAGAGCTGTGAAGACAGTTATTACTGCCGCTGGTAATCTTAAGCGTGCATCTCCTGATGAAAATGAGGAAGCATTGTTAATGAGAGCATTGCAGGATGTAAATGTTCCTAAATTTTTATCACAAGATTTGCCACTTTTTGCGGGTATTTTGTCCGATCTCTTCCCTGGTATCAATCGTCCACAATTTGACTACGGTCCTTTGCTAGAAGCATTGAAAGAGAGTGTTAATGAAATCAATTTACAGCCAGTACAAATATTCTTGACAAAAAATATTGAATTGTACGAAATGATTTGTGTTCGTCATGGTTTAATGGTTGTTGGACCTACTGGTGGTGGTAAAAGCTCCAATATTCGTGTATTAGCATCCGCACTAACTAAGTTAAAAGTGAAAGGTGTAGTTGGTGAACGTTACGAAAAGACTAAAATATACCATTTAAATCCTAAATCCATAACGATGGGACAACTCTACGGTGCTTTCGATGAAAACACACACGAATGGCAAGATGGTATTCTTTGTGTTCTCATTCGTTTATGCATTAAAGAGGATAATTCAAATTTGAAGTGGATGCTTTTTGATGGTCCAGTTGATGCTTTATGGATTGAGAACATGAATACTGTGTTAGATGATAATAAGAAATTGTGTTTGACGTCAGGTGAAATCATTCAATTGTCAGAGCCAATGACAATGATGTTTGAACCTGAGGATCTTGCTGTTGCATCACCTGCAACTGTATCGCGTTGTGGTATGATTTATATGGAACCAATTTCACTTGGATATGATGTGCTGCTGCAATCGTGGCTCAACAACATACCTAAGTGTTTAAAAGGAAAAGAGAAGGCAAGACTTCAACAACTTTTTGATTTGTACGTGCCAAGTGTATTGCAGCAATTACGTCGTGTATATGTTGAGCCCCTACCAACGGTCAATAATTGTTTAGTAGAAGCGTTATTCAATTTAATCGATACATTTTTGGACAAATATCATGATAGAGATGACGGTCGTGATAAAGTTACAGCAGAACAAGTTTCTGTTCTGTCTGGTAGGCTAGAGGCTATATTCATATTTTCATTGATATGGTCTATGTGCTGCACAGTAAATGCCCAATCCCGTAAAATGTTCGATAACTATTTAAGGTTGGAAATGTGTAGTAATAATTGTAAATCTGGTCCACCTGAGGCAGGAAGTATATATGATTATAAGTACGACCTTGATCAAGGCTTATGGGTGCAATGGAATGACTCCGTTGCTCCATACTCATACGACCCAAAATTATCCTTCGCTGAATTGATTATACCAACAAAAGATAGTATCTGTTACACGCATTTACTGGATATATTGGTAAGAAACAATAAGCATGTACTGATGACTGGTCCTACCGGCACTGGTAAAACGGTCAATGTGCTTGGACATTTGTTGAACGGTTTACCGGACAAGTATATTCCTATAACATTATCTTTTTCTGCTCAAACTGGTGCCAATCAAACTCAAGATTTGATTGATAGCAAATGCGAAAAACGTCGTAAGGGTGTATTCGGTCCAGCGGCTGGTAAACAATTTATTATATTTGTTGATGACGTTAATATGCCTATGAAAGAGGAATATGGTGCTCAACCACCAATAGAAATATTACGTCAATGGTTCGATAATAGTGGCTGGTATGATCGTAAAGCATTAGAAATGAGAAAAATTATTGATATTATCTTTGTTTGTGCATGCGGTCCACCTGGTGGAGGTAGAAATCAAGTCACTGCTAGATTCTATCGTCATTTCAACATCATCAACTATGTGGATATGTCAGACAAGTCTTTATTCTTGATCTTTTCAACAATATTGAGCAACTTCTTGACGTTGTTTGATGCGTCAATACAAGAATTGTCTCATAGCATAGTGCACACCGCAATTTCATTTTACAACACAATTCTTGATGAGTTGAGACCTACTCCAGCGAAACCTCATTACACATTTAATATGCGTGACATTAGTAAGATATTTCAGGGTATCCTTATGTGCGACAAGCGTAAAGTGACTACTCCGGTACATTTTGGCCGTTTATTTATGCATGAAGTGACATGTGTCTTCGGTGATCGTCTCATCAATTATGAAGATAAGGCCTGGTTGAAGAGCACACTCGAAAATTCAATTACACAGAATGTTGACGTGGAGAAGTTGAAAGTTGCTGATTTATGGGCAGAGAAGAAAGAAGTCATTTACTGTGATTTCATGGTTCCTGGTGCCGATCCAAAAATATATGAAGAGGTTAACTTTGTAGAGTTACAACCCATGGTGGAAGAGTACTTGATCGAGTACAACAGCGAAAGTAAGCAACCAATGAACTTAGTTATGTTTAATGATGCGTTATTACATGTTGTCAGAATCTCCAGAGTTCTGCGACAACCTTCTGGACATGCACTGTTACTTGGTGTTGGTGGGTCTGGTAGACAATCATTAACACGTTTAGCTACATTTTTAAGTGGTTTGAAAATTTATCAAATCGAAATATCGAAAGGTTACGGAATGAATGAATGGCGAGAAAATGTCAAAGAATGTCTGTTATATGCAGGCGTTCAAGGTAAACCAATCGTCTTTTTGTTCAATGATACGCAGATTATCAAAGAGAGTATGTTGGAAGATATTAATGGTATTCTTAATAGTGGTGATGTTCCTAATTTATACTCGCCAGAAGATCTGGAGGCGATATCAGTTGCTTGTAAACCAGAGTGTGCACGTAAACGTTTGCCTCCAACAAAAATTAATTTGTTCTCTCAGTTTTTATTGCGAGTTAAAGCAAATATTCACATTGTGCTATGTATGTCTCCACTTGGTGACGCATTCAGGAATCGTCTACGTAAATTTCCTTCCCTAGTTAACTGTTGTACTATTGATTGGTTTTTGGAGTGGCCAGATGAAGCATTGCAATCAGTTGCCGGTCGTTTCTTAGCATCATCTAATCTTGGTCTCGATGAATCAGTGGAGAGTAAGCTCATTGTCTTCTTCCAGTATATTCATCAAAGTGTTGAGCATGCAAGTTCGGACTTTTTTAATAAATTAAAACGCAAGTTTTATGTCACACCAACATCGTATTTGGAGTTATTATCTTCTTACAATAAAGTTCTCAATGATAAACGCAAGGAAGTAGGAACTCTTCGTGATCGCTTAACGGTCGGAGTTGATAAACTCATTTCAACTGAAAAGGCAGTGAATGAATTACAAGCGTCTTTAAAGGAAATGGAACCTGTTCTTATTAAAACTCAAGCGGAAGTAGAGGTCATGATAGTTCAGATCACTAAAGATAAAGCATCTGCAGCTCAAACGAAGGCTGTGGTTGAAGCGGAAGAAGCTGTCGCGAGTAAAAAAGCCACTGATACTAAGGCGATTGCTGATGATGCTCAACGTGATTTAGATGAAGCTTTACCTGCACTAGCAGAAGCTGTACAATGTTTAAAAGATTTGAAAAAAGCCGATATTGATGAAGTTAAAAGTCTTGGTAAACCACCAGTTAATGTTATCAGAACACTAACTGCTTGCTGTATTATGTTTGACATCAAACCTGATATGGTGAATGATCCTGATAATCCCGGCAAAAAGATTAAAGATTATTTCAAACCATCACAACGTTCATTATTAGCCAATGCAAATAAGTTGTTGGATGATATGTCTAATTATGATAAAGACAATATACCAGCGCATATTATTACTCAGATTGAACCATTTTACAATGATCCAACTTTCACCCCTGAAATCATTGAAAAAGCATCCAAAGCATGTAAAGCGATGTGTATGTGGGCTCGAGCAATGTATAAATACTATCAAGTTACTCTGATTGTAGAGCCTAAAAAGAAATTATTAGCGGAAGCCCAGGCATCATTAGATGAAACAATGAAAGTGTTAAAAAATGCACAAGATGCATTACATGCAACTGAAATGCAAATTGCAACATTAGAAGCTAATTTTAATGAAGCTAATGCGAAAAAAGAACAATTAGTTTTCGATGTAGATCAATGTCGTGCTCGATTAGATAGAGCAGTGAAATTAATGAGTGGTCTTGGTGGTGAGCGAACACGTTGGACTGAAACATGTGCGTTTTTGTCTCAAGCATATGGTAATCTAGTCGGTGACTCCTTGGTATCAGCAGGTTCTATTAGTTATCTTGGTGTTTTTACCCCAGATTTCAGACAAAGTATTGTTAAATCTTGGCAAGAGAAATTAGTTGAATTAGGAATTCCTCATTCAGTAGGATGTTCATTACGGAACACGTTAAGTGAACCTGTTGCTATTCGACAATGGACATTGTGTGGTTTGCCACAAGATTCTCACTCAGTTGAAAATGGAATTATTATGTCCAAAGGTCGTAGATATCCGTTACTCATTGATCCACAAGGTCAAGCTAACAGATACATCAAGAATATGGGTAAAGACAATACTTTATGCCAAAACGATATTGATATAATCAAACTAAGTGATAAGAATTTCTTACGCACGTTAGAGAATGGTGTTAGGTTTGGGCGTTGGGTTCTGTTGGAGAATATAGCCGAGTCCCTTGATGCTTCTCTTGAACCATTGTTACTGCAACAAAAATTTAAACAAGGTGGTACTGAAATGATTAAAATTGGTGATAGTGTCATACCATGGAATGATACATTTCGTTTTTTCATGACCACTAAGTTGCCTAATCCTCATTATCCGCCAGAAGTATGTGTAAAGGTTAGTCTCATCAACTTTGCTATTACATTTACTGGGTTAGAGGATCAGCTATTGGGCGTTGTCGTAGTTGAAGAACTGCCTGAAATGGAAGAGAAAAAGAATTCGTTGGTTGTTTCAAATACTAGAATGAGAAAAGAATTGCAAGAATTAGAGGACCAAATATTATACATGTTGTCCAACTCAACGGGAAATATATTGGACGACCACAAGCTAATTGAAACGTTGGCATCGTCCAAGGTGAAATCAGCTGAAATTACACTTAAAGTACAAGAAGCAGAGAAAACGGAAAAGCAAATTGATGAGACCAGAAATTTATATCGTCCAGTTGCTTACCGCGGTTCAATTTTGTACTTTTGTATCGTAGACTTAGGCAGTATTGACCCTATGTATCAGTATTCGCTTCAATGGTTCCGTAACTTGTTCATCCAAGCTATTCGTCTATCAACGCCAAGCGACGATTTGAATGTACGAATAGAGAACTTGAATGATTTTTTCACGTATTACATTTACACCAACATCTGTCGGTCGTTGTTTGAGCGCCACAAATTGTTGTTTAGTTTCTTATTAACTATACGCAAATTGCAAGGTGACAATGCTATTGATAGTAATGAATGGATGTTCCTCATCAGTGGAAAAGGGTTGACCCCTACCAATATTCCTAATCCAAGTCCTGACTGGATTGATGGTCGTATGTGGAGTGAACTAAGTGGTATAAGTACATTAGATAAATTTAAAGATTTGCATAATGATGTGACAAATAATTTAAATGATTGGCGTTTAATGTATGATAGCTTAGAACCACACCGAGAGGTAGTACCTAATGGATGGAATGATCGTTTAAATAGCTTTCAACGTTTATGTGTCTTACGATCTATACGTGCTGATAAAATACCTGATGGTGTTATGAACTACGTCATTGAGCAATTAGGACAACGCTTTGTAGAGCCTCCACCTTTTGACTTATTGGCCTGCTTCAAAGACAGTAATATCCTGTCTCCTTTGGTATTTGTGCTATCCAAAGGCTCTGATCCAACAAAAGCATTCAGTGAATTTGCTGTGAAAATGAAAATGGATAAGAAAGTGCGAATGTTGTCTTTAGGGCAAGGTCAAGGTCCAAAAGCAGTGAAAATGATAGAAGAAGCAACACAAAAAGGATACTGGGTTCTATTGCAAAACTGCCATTTGTACATATCTTGGTTATCTGAGTTGGAGCGAATCGTTGAAAACTTGTCTCCTGATACCGTGCACAAAGACTTCCGATTATGGTTAACTTCTATGCCTTGCCAAGAATTCCCGGTCTCTATTTTACAATCAGCCGTAAAAATGACGAATGAGCCACCAACTGGTCTGAAGGCGAACTTGCGTAATGCTTACTTCAAATTGAATAACGATCTGCTGAATGTGACCAAGAAGCCATCAGTATATAAGAAATTATTGTTTGGTTTATCATTTTTCCATGCTGTTGTCCAAGAGAGAAGAATTTTCGGTCCGTTGGGTTGGAACATACCATATGAATTCAATGACACTGATTTGGACATCAGTAAAGGTCAGTTGGAGTTGTTCTTGGATCAATATGAAGAGATTCCATGGAAAGTATTGAATTTCTTGACCTCTTATATCAATTATGGTGGTCGTGTGACTGATTATATCGACTTACGCACCATCGATGTCATTATGAAGTCCTATTACAATCCGTCGATACTGGTCGATGGATACCGCTTTGACAAGGAAGGGGTATTCTACTCGATTGAATTTGATGAAGGTGATGCGCATGGATCGTATTTAAGTTATATTGATTCCCTGCCTTTGGTAGCATCGCCAGGTGTTTTTGGTATGCATGAAAATGCAAAAATTGCAAGTGCCAATGCAGAGACTTTTACTATGTTTGATATTTGTCTAGAGTTACAAGCCACCGGTGGTGGTGGTAGCTCTGGTGGATCCAGAGAACGTGGAATTGAGATAGTCGCTAGAGACATTGAAGAAAAAATTAAAGCCAGAGGTTTGTTCGATATTGAAGCCATAGCGATGCAATACCCAGTTGTTTACGAAGAAAGTATGAACACCGTACTTTTGCAAGAATGTATCCGTTATAACAAGTTAATTAGTGCGATGGAGAGCACGTTACCATTACTTATTAAAGCGTTGAAAGGTTTAGTCGTGATGTCTTCTGATTTGGAAGGTATTTCCAACAGTATTGCGGTAAATCAAGTACCTAAATATTGGAGTAGTGTTGCTTATCCATCTATGAAACCTTTGGCAGCGTGGGTAATAGATTTATTAGAGCGCTTGCAATTTATATGTGAATGGATTGATAACGGCGTTCCTGCTGTCTTCTGGATTTCTGGTTTCTATTTCCCACAAGCATTTTTGACTGGTTCATTACAAAATTTTGCAAGAAAATATCGTTATCCTATCGACACTGTAGAATTCAATTTCAACATGATGAGTGAACACTACACAGAGTTGAAAACCAAACCAAACGATGGAGTGTATGTGAGAGGGTTATATTTTGAAGGCGCAAGATGGGATCCAGTTGAGCAATCTTTAACAGACTCCCTTCCAAAACAATTATATACCGAAGTACCTATCATGTGGTTACTTCCTCAACAATTTAGAAAAGAGCCAACTAGTAATGTGTATAGATGCCCTGTATACAAAATATTGTCACGTCGTGGTGTACTATCCACCACTGGTCACAGTACAAACTTTATAATGTGGGTTGAAATCCCTTCGAAGAGAACTAATATAATTAACAACGAGGGTAAAGCAGATCAAGAGGAATGGATCCGTGCTGGTGTTGCGGCATTCGGATCTTTGACCTACTAAACTAAGTAAAAATGTAAATTATAAATTAAAAGTAGATTACATCAAACTCCTTCTTCCGTCGTCACTGTTTGAAGCACCTCCAGCACCACCGAACTGCATCCTCGGCACCTGCTAGAGTTTTGGCGATTCCGGCACCGGTATGCAACTGAATCAACAATCGAAACTCGGGAAATTTCGAAATAACCACAAGTTGAACACGAACAAGTCCGGAAAAACTGCGTAAATCCCGCCGGTGGCGCACATATCTCTCGGGATGAAGCACCTGGTTAACGTAAAGGATATAGTCCTGATGGCAGCCGGCTTTAGCTTCGCTATTGCATTCATAATCATTTTTGTGAGAAAATATCTCCTCCGAAAGGCATCCCTATTAAATTTAGTTGTCCTTGATGATAACTCTAAAATATATAAAAATAACAAAAAATTTGTTTCTGAGATCCAAATTATGGCAAATAATTTTCGCTATAGAGCTCGATCAAGGCACGAAACAAGAACCGCGATGAACACCGTGGGACAAGTAGATACCGAGTATGGTTCAGATCGGAATTCAGATGCGTACTACTATATCGATGATAGCAAGGAAGAAGTTACTGATTTTGTGGAGCAATCTTAAAACGAAGAGCATCACAATAATAATATATAAAATAAAATAATGTAATGTCTTGTATATAATTTACATAATATACCTATCTTTTCTCATACGTACCATATAATGCTATATAAATTGAATTATTATGATATGAATATTATATAAATGGTTACGTCGTAAAATTCGTATATCCAATTTTCCTAATTTATTATTATAAGCAAAATTTTGAATTCACTTTCCAATTGTAAGGTGCCAAATATAACTGTATTGCTTCAAATAAAACCGCTATATTTACATATGTGTCACCTCATTCCACCGATACTATGTTACGCCAATCAAACTGGTTTGGGATCTACTAATCCCAACTTTATTGTATACGCCCAGAACTCGGGCATGGACCACAGCATATAAAAAATGGTTTTGGCTGCGAATCCACTTAAATATCTATGTTTTGGAAACTTACTCTCAAGTGCGTTAATAATATCGTTTACAGCGTGCATAGGATCTTGTGCAATTTGCTTAATATTTTTCGTTCCAGCTGCAACATGCTTATTTAGCCAATCTTCAGTCCAGTCATTTCGCCATCTGCCAGTGGGATCTATTTCCTTGTACTCGTTATAAGTGGTTCTTTCCGTCTCAAAGAACGACAACGCTAAAGGTGTCGCCAAAGTGCTGGGATTAACAACGGAAACAGATATATTAAAAAACGAAGTTTCAATTCGTAATGCATCGGCAAATGCTTCAAGTGCAAACTTGGAGCTATCATACGGTGCATTTCCTGGCAATGACACAATACCGTCTACACTTGTAATAATTACAATTCGTTTTGGTGATTTGTATGTTCTTTTTAATCTATCATCTAATTTAGGCTTTAACAATGGCATTAATTTCTGATTGAGTGAAACTATTGCAAAGAAATTAACTTCCATAACATTTCTAAATGTGCTCAGTGGCATGAAATCAATCATTCCTGCAGCAACTACTCCGGCATTATGCACGACACCATACAGCTCAGCATGATTCTCTTTTAAAATCGTTTCTACCTGTTCAACTGCGCGAACAATTTCATTTTCTTTCCTTAAATCACATTTTATTGTATGCTCAACATTGTCTAATCTATCTTCCGTATAAGTAAATGCTATTACTCGCGCATGATGTACATTGATTAACTTCTGAACTAGAGTTCGCCCAATACCACTATCGCAACCAGTGACAATAATATATTTGGCCTTCAAATCAACCTTGCGCGTTTTATTTCTATACCAATTTCTTACTTTAATTAATACGATAGCTGCACCCAAGATTATCGCTGCTGATACAATGGTTGACATCCTTAAGTTTGGTACTATTCCTAATTTGGTGTGACGTATTACGCATGCGGCGGCAATTTTCTCATTTTTTTTAAGTCTGAGTCACCAATCCACACCCAATGGAATTTTAGGGGGG
>JACCDO010168532.1_pt1 | contig 25787 bp, 21 predicted proteins | sample 7446101 | NCBI WGS metagenome assembly JACCDO01 (sample SAMN15323440, study PRJNA562643) | freshwater metagenome | isolation source: river surface water | place: USA:Blue River Watershed | collected 2017-08-16 | reverse complement strand
TGGTGCAGTAACAACTGATATTATAGCAAACGGAACCATTTCAACAAATAAACTAGCAACTGGTGCAGTAACAACTGATATTATAGCAAACGGAGTTGTTACTGAAAATAAGATTAATGACGGAGCTGTAACATCAACCAAATTAGCTGCTAATGCAGTTACTAATGATATTTTAGCTAACGGAGTTGTTACAGAAAATAAGATTAATGACGGATCTGTAACATCAACTAAATTAGCTGTTGGAGCTGTTACTAATAATATTATAGCTAACGGTGTTATTACAACAAATAAATTAGCAACAGGAGCCGTAACTAATGATATTGTAGAAAATGGAGCCATAACAACAAATAAATTATCAAACGATATAGTAGCAATATTAAACAACAGTTCGCTAACAGCAAATTCAGTAACAAATAATATAATAGCAAATGGAGCCATTACTGAAAATAAACTTGTATCAGGCGCAGTAACAAATAATATAATAGCAAATGGAGCAATTACAACAAATAAAATAGCAGACTGTGCAGTTACAGCTGGTAAAATTACTGAACTTCAATATCTCAAAATGACAATTTACAAAGTCGGGTTATCAATTTCAGCCAATAACGCTTCTAATGGTGTAACTTATCCTAACGGAATATACAACATTGTTAGTAGTTAAAGTATAAATTTTTTATTAAAATTATTTATTTTTATAAAAAGTTTACTTGTAATTTATTTTGTTTTTATTATTTAATGGAAAACAATAAAATACCGTTGGTTTTTAATAATAATATAAATACAACAAATATAAAAAATGTTATATTAATTGATAGTACAGTAAATGAAGCTGAACTTTTTTATAATTCAGTAAATTCAAATACTTTTCCAATAATTTATTCATATTATTCAAATAGAGAGGAATTAATTAATTTACTTACTAATAAATTTACTAATATTGAAAGAATAGGCTTTGTTATGCATAATGCATCGTTCCCTTATAAAAAATTTATTAATAATGAACATTTTTTTGTAAACACTGATTTTGATTCACTACAAAAATCAAATAATTTTACATTTTTGGTCAATATTATAAAACAATTTAATATTACAAATCTTGATAATCTTGCCTGTAAATCTTTATTAGATGAAAAGTGGAAAGAATTTTATCAATTATTAAACTTTGAAACAGGAGTAATAATTGGTGCTTCTAATGACAACACAGGTAATATTAAATATGGTGGAGATTGGATATTAGAGTCATCAGGGGAAGACATTCAAAATATATATTGGAACGAAAATATTTTAAATTATACCAGCAAGCTTGCTGTAACCCAATTAAGTTTAAATGGTGGATTATTGTATTTAAAACAAGTAAACTCAACGTCATATATTGAATATAGTACAGACAACACCAATTGGAGTTCAATTGGTGAAAATTGGCCTGTGGAAGTATCAAATTCAGACCCAAAATCTTCAAATGTATTATATGTGGTTTTAACTCAAAATTTATTAATTAATAATACTACCACTGGAGTGGGTGTAAATGGATACATTTCAGTAAAGTCCAATTGGATCACAATTGAAGGTAACAATAGAACTGTAACTATCAGCAGTAGCCCAGCGTACCCTGGTTTTATTAATAATGGAACAGTTAACAATAATGACCGAAAATCATATATTTTCGTTAAAAACATGGGAGTTTTATCTGATAACTCATATTTAGCTGGTGGTTCAGGTTGGATAGGACAAAGTCATTTTGGAAATAATACTTGTGAAATTAGAAATTGTTATTCAAATGGTCAAATTGATAGTTCTTGTGGTGGAATTGTTGGATTTAATTCAGGTGTTAATGCAATTAAATGTTATTCAACTGGAAATATCGGTAGACAATTCGGAGACAAACAAAGTGCAGGTGGTATTTTTGGTGAAGCTTGTTCTGGTAATGCAACTTATTGTTATTCAACTGGATTATCTTACGCTTCAGGTGGTATCTATGGTTATGGTTCTACCGGACATGCAACTTATTGTTATTCTACAGGAAACATGAGTTCTTACTCTGGTGGTATTTACACTAGAAATTGTACAGGTAATGCAACTTATTGTTACTCTACGGGTACAATTAGTGGTGCTATACAAGGAGGTGGAATATATGGTAGTAATTCTTCTGGAATAGCATCAAACTGTTATTCATCAGGTTTAATAACTGCTAATAATGGTATTTACCCAAGCGATGGAACTTATCCAACACCTGTTAATTGTTATATAGCAAATAGTAATTGGTCAGACACAGCAGCCATTGCAGCATTAGTTAATGGAGTTCCAACTTATAACGGTAGTGGAAATGTTACTGCACAGGGAACAATCTGGATTGATACAGATAATTCAAATTTAATTGCCACGCCATTTGTTTTAAAAGTTTTTGAACTTAGTCCAACAGAATTTTCACAATATGGAGGAACTGTTTACTTAAGACAAACAACAACATCATCATATTTAGAATTAAGTTGTGATAATATAAATTGGAAATTAATAAAAAAAAATTGGCCAATCGAAGTTACAAATTCTATTCCAAATTCATCAAATATTTTAACCTTGTTATTTTCAACAAATGTTACATTAAATAATTCAACAACAGGTAATTTAGCAAATTGCTATTTTAAAATTAAAAGCGAATATATAACAATTGATGGCGACAATAAAATTTTAACTATTAACCAAACTGCAGCTTCAAGTGGCGGAATTTATTATACAAGTTTTCCAGGATTAGTTGCAAATGGTGGTGCTGAAGGCTATTCAAATATTACAGTACAAAATATTGGTTTATTAATTGACCCAGTACTATATTCTTCACAACCTTTAACTTTGTTAGGAACGACAGGATGGATTTGTCAAGCAAATTTTGCTCAAGTGAATGGGGTTGAAAGAACAAATTGTTTTGTAAACTCTTGTTATTCAAATGGTAATATTGATGCAAGCGGTGGAGGAATTGTTGGGGGTGGTTCAAGTGGCACAGTTTATAATTGTTACTCAACAGGAAGTATGATGAATTATGCTGGTGGGATTTTCGGTACATATTCATATAATAATGCAAGAGCAATAAAATGTTATTCAACAGGAATAATGAGTCGTGCAGCAGGTGGTATTTTTGGTGGCGGATGTCATGGAATAGCAGAATATTGTTATTCAACTGGTACTATTGGTCTTGATGCAGGTGGTATTTTTGGTTCTGAATCTGGAAATGATCATTACACAATTAAAGGAGCTGCAGTTGCAATCAATTGTTATTCATCGGGTTTAATAGGTAATCAAGGAGGTGGTATTTATGGAGCACGCTCAAATGTTTTTGCAATTAATTGTTATTCACGTGGAAATATTAACACAGGTGCAGGTGGAATAGTTGGTTGGCAATCATCAGGAACAACAATTAATTGTTATTCAATTGGTGATATTGAGTTGGCTGGCGGAGGTATATTTGGTATGGATTCTGGAATAATAAAAATTAAAAATTGCTACACATCAGGAAAATTAAAATATAGCATTGACATAAGTGAAAAATATAAAGGTGGGTTAATTGGGTGGGTTGACAATACATTTTTTATTAATAATTATAATTCAACAACTGTTGAAAACTCTTATGCTGAAAATTCAACTTTTTATGATGTTAACAACTTAACAAGTACAAATAATAATGGATGGTCTGATGCAAATGCTCAAACATATTTATTAGCAAATTTGGTGGGAAGTGAATGGATTTCAAATACTCCAAATACCCCATATACTTTTAGTACTCCAGCCAATTCAAGAACATTAAGTAATTTTTCTCATACAAGTCCTGTTCCTTTTAATGGACAACCTGTTACCCCTTCAACTTTACCAGTATCATCAACTGGAACAGGAACCATAAAATATTTTTCATCAAATCCTTATGTAGCTACGGTTGATAATTCAACTGGTATATTTACAACTACCGGAAGTGGTGATACAAAATTAATTACAATATTATCTGCAGAAAATGGTTATCGCGCATACAGTAAATATTTTGCCTTAACAGTAAACAATGCGATACTTAAAAATGGTAATGCAAATGTACCAGAAGGATACTATTACATCACAAATTCCGATAATTTAGCAATACAAAATAAAACAATATTTGTTAATAGTTCTGGATTTATTAAAATAATATATGACAATAATGTATGGTGTTCAAATAGCAAAAAAATTTACATAAATAATTCCGAATTAAACTTGGGTCAAAATGTTGGTAGTATTATATTAGCAAGTAATGGAGTTAAATATTCTTTAGATGGTAATACATGGAATTAATTATTTTAACTTAATCTATTTTATTCTTGTTAAAAAAATTTCAAGGTTTAATTTTAAAAAATTATATAATACACAGTATATATGGCAACAAATCTTAAATTATACAATGGAGATACTAAGGCAGACGAAGGATATTATTTTATAACAAATTCAAATAATACAACAATTAATAACAAAACTGTAAGCGTTGATGCTCAAGGGTATATTACAATTTTAAATAATGAAAATATGTGGGCATCAAACAACAAACTTGTTTACATAAATAATACTGCAACAACTGTTGGTTCAAATGTTGGTAACATTATTTTAACAGCTCAAGGTATTAAATACTCAACAGACGGAAGCACATGGAATTAATTTAAATAATTAATATTAGTTATTTAAAATAATTTATAATACACTTATGCCTTTTCATTAGGTTTCTTAATCATCCAATCAGGTAGCGCATAACCAGTTTGGTCTTGAATTGTATCCATCATTGGAATTAGTGTTTTACCCAATTTGCTAATAGTATCCATTGAGTTTGCTGGATTGTCAGTCCAAACAGTAATCTTGGGATTTAGACCTCGAATTGCTTCCGCATTTGATTGTGCTAATTTTTCATAAATGCCTTTTTCTAACATGGTATATGACAAAAGCGCTCGAGAGTCACCACCAAATGCCCCAACAACTTGTTCCAGACCACGAGCTTGTGCTTCATATAATGCTTGAATACCTTCTGCTTCTTTTTGTTTTGCAAATAGTTCAGCTTCAGCACGAATCTTTCTAGAATCTGCGTCACCTTGAGCTTCCTTAATTGATTTTTCTGCTTGAACACGAGCCTTAGATAATTCTTCTGCTCTTTGACGTTCAGTTTCCATTTCTAAACGTTTAGATTCAACATCCCTTTCCAAAGTCATTTTAAGTGATAAGGCTTCTTGTTCTGCTCTAATTTTTGCCTGGGCAATAATTAGGTCTTGTTCTGCTCTTATCTTTTCTAATTCAGCTGATGATTTAATTATTTCCTGTTGTCTAGAGTTTTCAACTAGGGCAGCACTAGCTTCAATGGTTGCAACTTGTTGACGAGTTTCACCTTCTCTTTCTTTTGAACCAACGTTACCAATTTTATTTTGTTCAGCAACTTGGACTTTAGCCAAGTTTTCAGCTTCAGCTTTAATACGTTGACTAAGTGATTTGAAATAATTGGACGTATCGGAATCTCTAAGTTCTTCAACATTTGCATTATAAATATCCAATCCATATTGGTCCAGTTGGGTTTGAACTGATTTAACAATATCATCCTTAAATGCTCCTCTGGCAGCAAAAATATCCTCAATTGCCTGGTTTGCTGCCAAGCTTCTTGTTTCGCCTTCAATGATTCCTCTGATTAGCCCATTGGTTTCTTCATTATCCTGGTTAAGTAAATATCTGGAAAATTTAGTTAGTGATTCAATATCATTTTTAGGACCAATCGTGAAAACCGCAGGAAAATTGAATTCCATTTTTTCTTTTGACATTGCATTTACTGAAAACTTAAAACTTGAAGGACTCATATTGATTCGGTCTATGTTTTGGAATGGGAACTGAAAAAACTTTTTCCCAATTTGAATATCATTAACCATCAAACCAGTTCTAACAAGCCATTCGTGTGATCTTGATGTTTTGTAGCGAGAAAAGAGTAAGGCTGTTGCACCAGCCATCAAACCAAGTCCACCAATTGTGTGAATAATTTTTTTGTTATCTTCGTAAAAATTTGTTCGGCTCATTAAATATTATCATCTGAACATTTAAAATAATTCCAAAATCAATTTTTTTTAAATTTTATCAGCAACTAAACTAATTGCAACACCATCGCTCAAAGCACCCCCATTCCAACTTACAAATACAGTTATTAAATCACCTTGATTGACTTGAATTGAACCTATTGTAGAAATATTATATGCTGCAGAACCATCAGAAATTACAGCACTTAAAACAGTTGGTGCACCATTCACATAAAGAGTAGCTGAATATGGAATATTATCTGCATAATTTCTTATACTAAATGTTAATTTTTTAATTACTGAAGTCACTGGAATTACAATTGTGTTTCTTAAAATATTATTTGATGAAAAACCAAGACCAACATAATTATTTGAATTAACAGACTGAGAAGAAGCTAAAGTAATCAAAAAATTGGAATCACCCGGAGAACCTTTATCTCCTTGGTCGCCTTTATCGCCCTTATCTCCTTTATCACCCTTGTCACCTTTATCGCCCTTGTCACCTTTATCGCCCTTGTCTCCTTTATCACCTAAAAATCCTTGGTCTCCTTTGTCTCCCTTGTCGCCCTTGTCGCCTTTTATACCCTGTTCGCCCTTTTCTCCTTTATCTCCATGATCGCCTTTTTCACCACGATCACCTTTTTCACCTTTTTCACCTCTGTCTCCTCTATCGCCTTTATCGCCTTTGTCGCCTTTTTCGCCTTTTTCACCTTGATCACCATTATCACCTTTATCGCCTTTATCTCCCTGGTCACCTTTTGGTCCTGATATACCACATTCTCCAGGAAGTCCGCAGTCGCCTTTATCACCCTTACATCCTTTGTCGCCTTTGTCGCCTTTATCGCCCTTAGGTCCAACATCACCAGGCAAACCTCTACAACCTGTTTCTCCTTTATCGCCTTTATCTCCTTTTGTTCCTTGGTCTCCTTTTTCACCACGATCGCCTTTTTCTCCTTTTTCACCACGATCACCTTTGTCACCTTTATCGCCTTTATAACCTTTATCACTTTTTTCGCCTTTGTCGCCTTTTTCACCCCTTTCGCCTCTGACACCTGTGTCACCTTTATCACCTTTTTCACCAGAGTTACCGACATTACCTTTGTCGCCTTTATCACCTTTATCACCCTTGTCGCCTTTATCTCCTTTTAAACCCTGTTCACCTTTATCGCCCTTGTCTCCTTTATCACCTTGATCTCCTTTATCTCCTTTTTCCCCACGATCACCTTTGTTTCCTTGATCACCTTTGCTTCCAGTATCTCCCTTACATCCTTTATCACCTTTTTCACCTCTTTCTCCAGGATCTCCTTTATCACCCTTGTCTCCTTTATCTCCTTTTGAAAAATATTTAGTTGGTTCATCACAACCACAATTAACATCATCATAACTATTTAAATCACAGTTATTACTTGGGCATTTTTTATTTTTTTTATCTTTTTTCAAATTATATTTTTTTGAGTATTTTTTTAGTTTTTTAAAGCTTTCGCTTGATTCTGAACTAGAGTCTGAACTATAAATTATTTCATCAGATAAACAGTTACGGTTTTTTGAACTCATAACAAACAAATATATATCAATACATAATATTTTATTTTTTTGATATATTAAATTTAAAATTATAATACATTTTTTAAATAAAAATTGAAAAAAACGATGTCTATTATATCTCTAAGGTTTGTAATGGTTCTAAGTACTATATTTATGATAATTACCACTACCCTTACCATTGGATGGAGTTTGCCTTTTATTCTTTGTCCACTAATTGGCTATCAGTTTTATAAAATTGAAAGCCAAAAACTAACCAAACTGCTAAACAAGTTGCCAAAAAATTCATCAATTAACAATAATGATTCAATGGAAGGGTGGATTGTTGGCAAATGGTATATTGGTTACATCAGCGTTACCAAGAGTTCTCATGGGGAACCAACCAAAGAATTGTATTTGCTTTGTTCCAAAAAATGGTTTACTACCATATCACAAGAAATTGACAAACAAGATGAAGAACCAACTAAAGAATCTAAATCAACAAAAATTAATCTGTGGGAACGCGAGGGAAATTACTTTTACCTCCATTATTCCAAGAGAGATTTTGACATTTCACGTTTTGAACCAAGAGAACAACAAACTAAAATTATTAAACAAATTATCCAGTTTTACGAAACTAATCGATACAGTGTGGTTTTGTTACATGGGGAAAAGGGAACTGGAAAATCGATGATTCCCATGTTATTATCCAGGGCACTCGCTGAAGCAAACAAGTCTATTCCGGAGTTCAAAGTTAGTTTTTGTGATACTTTCAAACCAACTGATCCAGGTGATAGTTTTGTTAGCCTGTACAATAAAATTAATCCTGAAAAAACTTCTCCACTGGTTGTTGTATTTGAGGAATTTGATATTATGGTGCAACAAATTCACCACGGAAAAATTCAGAACCATAAATATGTACCAACTAATATTACTGATAAACCCAGTTGGAACCAATTTTTTGACCGGTTTGACCGCAAGTATTACCCATGGGTTATTTTGGTGCTTACATCAAACGTGTCTCCATTTGTAATTGACTCTTTAGATCCTTCATACATTAGAGAAGGTCGTGTTAATCAAACATTTGAGGTTGTGAAAGACAATTAGTTAATTTGTCTGTTTTATTTAAAAATATTGAAATGACTAAGTTTTATTTACTTGAACAACATTATCTAATGACAAGTTTTATTAAATTTCCACAATATTCAAAATATCCATCGGTTTTGCATGTTGGATTTAAGTCAAATGATGTTAAAAACGTAATAGGAAAAAAAATTTTAATTATTCTCGATGTAACGGGGTCTATGGGAGAACATATTAATGGAAATAATGAAGGAACAAAAATACAATTTGCAAAAAAAATTATTTCAAACTTAATTGATTCCTATCCATTTTCTATATTTGAAATTTTACCTTTTTCCGAAAGTGTTGGTCAAATTGTTGGATATAATAACATCCCAGAACCAGATGGTTGTACAAAATTTTCACCAATTCCTGATGCTCTTAAAAAACACATTAACCCCAATTCAGAATATATTGCAAGCATTTTTATTTCAGATGGGTTGCCATCAGAAAATACAACCGTTGCTCAAGATGCAATTAAACTAGCAGGGTCATTTTGTAGAGAAATGAAAACAAACACGATTAGTATAGCAATTGGTTCAGAAGCTGATGGACAAGCTTGTTCTCTATTTACAGGAAATCGTGGCTACAATTGTTTTGTAAAATTTAATAATGAAATCGATTCTGTTGTTGCTGATGTTACTAATGGAATCAAATGTAATTTTACTCTTGTAGGTAATAATTGGGTTCCAATTGAGCCCAATGGTAAATTTTATTATATTGATGACACAATTGGTACCGATGAAATTAAACCAGATATTGAATCTGTTAGAAAATATATCAGTCTGGTCATTCAAGAAGAACTTGCAAATCTTAATAACTTTAATTCTAACAAACTTTTAGAATTTGTTAAAACAATTGCAAATTGTTTGTCAAATCCAGATGAAAAAAATGAAGTGGTTGAATTCTTTACAAAATCTTTAGTTATTGTGAAAAAAACAATTAGTCAATATGCTGGAACACCATCAACATTATCAGCCACAAAACAAGCATATCAAACATTTTCAATTAATTCTATTGGAATTTAGATTTGGTTTTGTTTATTTGAATTAATTTGTTTCCACAAAATCCCAATCCATAAAATATGTACAAAATACAATAGGTTATCAAAATAATTTTCAGGAATAGTAATTATTGGCTTGACTGTTTTATAAATAAAACCTTCTTGATATTTTTCACCTTTAAACAAATATTCTAGCTCGGTCAGCCCACATTTTCCATAATTTGTTATAAATTGCGCCAAAATAAATATTAACAATGTTAAAGCTAATTTTTTCCATTGATAATTATCAACAAAAACAGAAATAACTAGTCCAGAAATAAGAATCCAATGAATTAAATTAATAATTTGTATAATTTCCATTAATTTAAGTCATAAATTATTTTATAATTTATAATTTATAATTTATTCCCTTCTAATAATCCACAAGTACCTTTAGTGGCAAGTATATAAATTATATAAATATAAGGGCAGCAAAAAGCAACGAAAAATGAACCCATATCAAAGCCTTTATTACATTTGAAAGATAAGTAAATGGCAACAAGAGACATGATTAAGTGAAATACTGAATAAATGTAACGACCGGTTCCAGATGTTTGATAAACAACTACTGATTTTTCGGCCTCCATAGCTTCATTAGATTTATTTAATTCGTTATCTAATTTTTTAAGAGCAACAGGGTTAGACATCAAAAACTAATATATATAAATTAGATTTTATTTTTTTTATAAATTAATTTCTTTATCTTTTGATTTAGATGTTTTTTTATTTGTATAAGTTTGTGATTTTCCAGTACTTGGGCCTGAGCTGGTTCCATTTTTACTTGCAATAATTTCAAGAACTTGTTCCAAACTCAATGATTCAATACTATACTTTTTTGGAATTGGAATATTTTGTTTCTTAGTACCTGATACTATTTGTAAATAATGACCATATTCACCAGATTTTACATTTATAACTTTATCTTTAACTTTAAAAGATTTTAATGAATATGGATCACCAGCTTGAATCAATTCTTTGGCATAATCCAAATCAATATCATCTGGATCAATTGCTTCTTTAACAGAATAATTTTTACCGGCACATTTAATGTATAGCCCATATTGACCATCGTTTAATGTAACAATTGCATTACCAATTTTTCCAAGTGTTTTGGGCCATTCAAGTAATGCAAGTGCATAATCCAAAGTAACTTTTTCAACTGGTATTTCTTTTAACTTTGCAAATCGAAATTTACTTTTATCATTATTATCTGAAGCTTCTATTTTAACATAAGGACCGTATTTTCCAGTACCAGCGTAAACCTCGCATCCTGATTCATCAGTTCCTAATAATCTATCTGCTACATTTCCTCCTGCTTGTTTAATATTTTTTGCTTCTGAGTTAAGTTTTTCAACCATTGGATTAAACATATCGTAAAATGTTCTTAACACTGTTACCCAATTTGCTTTTCCTTCCGCAATTTTGTCCAAATAAGTTTCAAAGTTTGCTGTAAATTCAATATCCATAATTGGATCAAAGTGCTTTGTTAAAAACTCATTAACTTGGCAGCCCATATAAGTTGGTACAAGTTTTTTCTGTTCCTTTCCAATTGAAACTTCCTTTGTAGATTCTTTAATAGTAAATTTACTACTTAACTCAAATTGTCTAGACTGTTTTTTAACACCTTCCACGTCTTTAATCTCCACATAGTTGCGCTCAATCACTTTGGAAATATTTGATGCATATGTTGAAGGACGACCAATTCCATTTTTTTCTAAATAACGTACTAATGCTGCTTCATTATATCTTAATGGAGGTTTAGTATATTCCTCAGTTACTTTTATTTTACTCATACCAAGTCTGTCTTTGGCTTTAATTGCTAATTGTCCTGTTACTTTTTCTTCATCTTCTGGTGTATTATCATAAACAATTAAATATCCAGGAAATTCTACATTTTCTAAACTTGAAGTAAAATATGTTTGAGTTTTATCAAATTTTAATATTGATTCCTTACTATTAAGTGCATCAGTTTGTACTGTTTGCACATTCACTTGGGCGTTTGACATTTGACTTGCGACAGCACGCTTCCAAATTAACGAGTATAATTTTTTTTGGTCTCCTTCAATTCCTTCTGGTTCTGGAGTATCCATATGTGTTGGTCTCACGCATTCATGTGCATCTTGACTTGATGCATTTTTTGATTCATAGTTTTTTGGATCTGAATATTCTTTTCCATATGTTTTCACAATGTACTTTTTAGCTTCTTCTACAGCCTCCTTACTTATATTCGGACAATCAGACCTCATATATGTAATCCATCCAGCCTCATATAATTTTTGAGCGACATCCATAGTTTTCTTCACACTAAATCTTAATTTAGTACTAGCTTCTTGTTGTAAACTTGAAGTAATAAATGGTGGAGAAGGCTTTCTAATAGACTTTTTATTTTCAACTGATACTACCTTAAATTCTGTTTTTTTACTAATTTGACTTAAAAAATTCTTAACTGCTTCTTCTGAATCAAATTGAAATAATTTTGTTCCAGCTTGTAGAGTTCCACTAAATTTAACTACATTTTCATTACCAAATTCAAAGTCAGCAGTTGTTTTAAAATATGGTTGAGATATTGATTTAGCAATTTCATTTTCTTTATCAATAATTATTTTTACTACTACCGATTGAACTCGACCAGCAGATTTGGCATCATGAGTTAAATATTTCCAAAGCACAGGACTAATTAAATACCCAACTAACCGGTCTAAAATTCTGCGCGATTGTTGAGCATTAACCATATTTGAATTAATTGTTGTTGGGCTAGCTAATGCTTTTGTCAAAGCAGGTTTTGTAATTTCATGAAAAATAATACGTTTGGGATCTTTTAGTTTTAGCACATTAGCTAAAGACCATGCGATAGCTTCACCTTCACGGTCACCATCAGCTGCCAAAATTACTTCTTTACAATCTTTTGCTAATCCTTGTAACTCTTTAACAACTTTCTTTTTATCAGGTGTTACAACATAATTTGGTTTAAAATTATTGTCTACATCAACTGATAATGTAGATTTGTCTAAATCTTGAACATGTCCAATTGATGCTTTTACAATATAATCTGGACCCAAATACTGTCCGATTTTTGCAATTTTACCTGGAGATTCTACTATTACAAGTGTTTTATTTGACATTATTGTATATTAAAGTAAGGTGTCTTTATATTTATTTTCATCAATTTTTAACATTTGGATTTGATAATTTTATCTGTCCATTTATCAGCTAACTCGTACATTTTATCATTAAAATTATTTGGTATGGTTTTTAACTCAGTTTCATAAGTATCAGTTAAAACCCAAGCGTAATTTGCCCAACCTGGAATTTTTGCAAGTTCTTCTGCATGTGATTGAATTATTGGATCTGCTTTCTTGTTTGTCCATTCAATCGGTACAGAATAACCTGAAATTTTCAATGCTTCCATAATTAATGGACACCAATATTCTGACTGGGTTTTATGTTTGGCTTCATGGGCCATTACACACAATGTTCCAATTCGCTCAGCTTGGCATAGTTGTCGACCAATTTCATTCACTTCCCCGGGTGCTTTATAAGATAAAATTAGTATTTGCATTTTGTTAAACAAGTGACCTCGTTTTAAATTTGATACTGATTTCCAGTTTCTTGACATTAAAAATAGTTGGTAAATTATTTTTAATTTAATTATTCAATTTTTATATTTTACATATGGTTAAACCATATAAAAAATATTTAAAGAAATATTTATATAATAGTATAATGCCAGTAAGTTATAGAGATTTTTTTCAGTTAAAAGATAATTACACAATTGAAGAATTAAAACAAGCAAGAAATAATAAAATAAATACTTTAGCTAAACTTGACATTTCAGAACAAGATAAAAAAGCATATGCTGAACATATTATCAATTTATATAATGAAGCTAAATTTGATTTAGCACATTTACATTCCCTTAGTCCATTTAGACCATGGAGTTTTAATTTATTTAATGATAATTTTTTTAATGAGATAGAAAAATCATTTCAATTTAATAAAGATAATATTGACCAATATAATTCTTATTCATCAGCTTCAAGCTATCAATCAATTACCAATTCAGATGGAACAAAAACAGTAATAGAAAAAAATAAGACTAGTAAAAATGGTAAACTTGACGAAAAAATAAATACTTATCAAGTTGATAAATCCGGAACCAAACAACCTATTACATTAGATGAAGCTTTGTGTACATTTAATAAAAACACACAGTCAAAACCAATTTATAAAAAAATAGATTATAACATATAAAAAATTGTCATCTTGATATAATTTTTTTATTTTAATATTAAATAAAAAAATTGAAATAATACTTAATCTAATAGATTGGATATTATTACAATGAAAGCAAATAAACAAGTTCAAATAAAAGTGGAAAATAAAATACTAATTGTGAGATTTAAGTCAAAAGATTTTATGAACCAAGTACTAGATTCGCTATCAAATGAATATGAAGGAGTATTAACAAATCGACAAGGTCATAATTTTCCAAGTTGTTATATTCCTGACAAATCTCATTTGCTTAGTCCGTACAAAAGCAAATGTGCTTATGTAATTGGTATGTATAATGCTGATGGAATGGCTCATGAATTATTACATGCAAAATATTATATGGATTTAACATATAGAAATAAAATTCATAAAGAGTGGGTTGAATTATCTGATAAACATCGTACCCACATCACGCAGTTTTTGAAATCGATGGGATATTCTGATAAAGTTTTAATTGATGAGTACCAAGCATATAGGTATTCTGAATCAGCTAATTTTTTTGGGATAAAATTTTGATTTAAAGACAAGGTAACATTATTTGTTAAGAATGAGTTTAAGTTACAAAGACGCTTTAGTATTAGGTAAAGCTGTAGAACCACAAGTAAAACCAGTACCTAAAAAAATTTATAAAACATTTACAACTGGTGAAATTAAAAAAATGTGTATTTGGGGAAAAATTGGCGAACTCAAACAAGTTAATCCAGCTGTTTTTACTAAATTAGCTATTGAATTATTTGTTAAAACTATGCAAGATAAACTTGATGAAATTGATTTATGGAAATATGAAGACCAAAATCAATTCGATGATGTATTAAAAGAATTTGAAGAAAGAGAAAAAGGTATTTCTCAATGTATGGCATATGTAAAATCTTTTGAAAAACAAGAAATTCCTCTGGCAAAATCAGTTGATATTAATGCTGTTTGTTTTGATGGAAAATATGAAGAACTTGTAAAATTTGATGTAAGTAAAATTTCACCAAGCAACATTGAAACTTTAATTATTAAATTAAAGGAAAAAATTATGGAAATTGAAATGTGGAAAACAGAAGAATCAAATCAAACCGAAGAAAAACTAAATGCACTTACAGATAAATCCAATAATATTCTACAATGTGTTAATTATTTGGGTAAATTTTATCAAATCCACACAAATTCAAACACTCATGAAGTAAATATTGATGTATAAATTAATTTAAGTATTTAATCAATCTTTATAATTTTGATTAATTATTTTAACACTTAACATTTTTCCAAGTGATGGTGAAAATACTGGAATACAAGGTCTTACCACAATACCTTCGCCTGGAACTTTTTTACCATTGGATTGAATATATACTTGTTCGTTTGCGATTTGTTGAAATTTATTAATATCCCATGAATCATCAATAGTATATGTACCAAGTAATGGAACCATTGCCAATCCCAATTCTTTACAAATGGCTTTAATTTCATCTAGCCCATACACTAGCCCAGTTTCTAAATTTTTTACAGTAAAAACATAAAATTCATACGATTTTAATCCCATAGCATTACCATTAATTTTTGGTCCGGAAAATTCTCCTTGAATTGCAAGGGATTTTCCATGGTTTTCCATTTGGTTTTTAATTCCTACCTGTTCAACATATTGGTACATAACAGCACCAGGTTCTAATACCAAATTTCTTGAACAAACTAAAAATTCTTCTTTTTCTTTATTTAAAATTAATGTCATGGATGAACCATCCATTTTCTGAGTAATATAAGTTTCTCTGGAATAAAATTCTGTTAATGCTTTATAGTTTGATTTTAAATTATCTTCATCTGTTCGTGAAATCAAATGAACAGGAAAACTGACAAATTTTGTGGTTGTACCTTCAGCTGTAATTATAGTTTCTTTTTCATATTTTTTAACACCTAATTGTTCAGAAACATCACACGATTCAACAAGTTGGGCTTTGTCAAAATCTCCACCTAAACATTGCACAGGTAGAGCCAATCCTTGTGACCATACTCCTCGTAATTTAGTTGTTTTAATTCTAACTAATTGAGTTGGATTTTTTGGACTTGCTAAAAACTTAAAACATTCTCTGGATGGGTCAACTTGAGTATCAATTGGAATGTAAACACATAAATCGCCAATTGCAAATTCATCTTTTTTTACAACAACTTCCCAACCTAAAATTTTTGCTAAAACAATTTTGTCAGCACCTTCTATTGGATTTAACTCCAAAACTCTTTCAATGGTAGCTAATTTCATTATTGTTCAAATTAATTAGTTATAAAAATATTTTAAATCAATTTTTTGTATTATTTCTAAGTGTTAATAAAAATGAATTCCTATCCAATTGATTATCAAAATTACACAAATATGGAATTATATACTGATGCCAATCCAGAAACCACAATAAAAGTTGGCTTCAAAGATAAAAAAGCAGCTTTAAAATCAATAAAAGATATTTCACATAAATCTATTGATTACCAAATTAAAGTAATTATTACTTTATATTATCGAGCTAAATTTCATCCTCATCAAACTGAAAATATGAGAAAAGCTATGAAAATATTTGCAAAATGGTTACGTAAATATAGTCCAACATCATTAGATAAAAATTGAAAATTCAAATTTAACTGGGCTATTTTATTACGCTCAATGGGATCAGGAATAAGTCTATCAGATGAACAACTTACTCAAATCGTTAAACGCGATTTGAAAATAGAATATAACACGCTGCTCGCAACTAGAAAACCATGCGCGGTAGCATGGGAAAAATATCGTAATGAATTAGATAAAGCGAAATTTATCGCAACAAATAAAAGAATAGATATTATTTATAACCAAAGAAAAAATAAATTATTTACTTAATTGACTAACTTAATAATTTGTTTGCTTTAAATTTGAATGCAATACCTTCTGTGTCTGATAATTGATATGAATAATCGACTAAATTTGTTATATCAAGTGTTTCGCACAAGTCAGGATTTGAAGAAGTAATCAACACAATTATTTTATTTGCTGGATCGATAATTTTATCAAGCAAAATATAAATTGATTGAAGAATTTTATTATTATAAATGTTTCCAAGTTTTGAATACTCAATGATTTTTTCAATCGAATCCAAAATAAAAATACAAGATTCAGATTTTAATCCAGATTCAACCAAGTCATTTAGATAAATATCTTTAGCATATGAATTAGATAATGATTCCGCATTAATAAATTTAACACAATTATAGTCTGATTCCTTAGCTAAATGTGCAACCATTTTTGTTTTACCAATATAATTTGGTCCAGATAAAAGTAGTGATAATCTGTTTCCACTTTTAAGTGCTTTCATTTTTTCAGCAATGTCCGCATAAGTTTCTTTATATTCATCCGAGTACATTTGTAATTCAGTTGAACAAATAATATCAATAAGTGCTGACCTTGTACCAAATTGAGGTTTAATTTCACGTAAACTACGTTCAAAATCTGATTTAGTAACAATTGGATTTATATTTTTAGCTTGTGATAAATTTGCTGGATCCAATTCTCTCGAAAGTGCATATGACACAGATGTTTTTACAACTGATTCTATTTCAGCACCTGTAAAATTTTTAGTATTGGCTGCAATATCATCTAGATTAATTGAAGAGTCCATATGTCCAGTTGAGCTCATTTTTTTAGTATGGATTTGCAAAATTTCTTTTCTTCCAGATTCATCTGGTAGACTAATTTCAATTTGTACTTCCAAACGTCCTGGACGTAATATGGCCTCATCAATTAAATCTTTTCTATTAGTCATACAAATTAACAAAATATTATTTAGAGACTCGGGGCCGTCAATCATTGTTAAAAATTGGTTTACAATTTTATCGCCGGTTCCAGTGTTATCCCCAGATGACCCGCGCTTTTTAACTAAGGCATCAAACTCATCACAAATAATCAAATGTAGTTGTGAACCTGATTTGTCAGCAATAGCATCAGCAAAAAGTTTTCTAACATTTTCTTCTGATTCTCCAACATATTTGGATAACAAACTTGGACCATTAACAATTTTAGGTTCAGCACAATTTAATACCTGGCCCATTTTTCTAGCTACTAAGGTTTTACCACATCCAGGAGGTCCATACAATAAGATACCACGAACATGATTAATTCCAAGGTCTTTTGCTACTTTGTCAGGAATTACTCTGGAAGCAAATGCACGTCTAAAAATAATTTCAAACTGTTTATCAAGTCCGCCAATTCCCATGGCTTGAAAATTAAAATTACCTTTAAACATATTCGATGCTTGAGATGTTTGGATTTTAACGTTTGGGCTTAGTGTTGTAAATTCTACATCTGTATTTTCCCCAATCATTATATTTTGTAAAACTTGGTTTTTGGTTTGGCCAATTAAAAACATTTGTAACTGAATTCCAGATATTTGACTTGAATAAAAATATTTATGGGAAGTTGATAATGGTACTTGCAGTAAGTTTGTTTTAATCATTTCCAATTCATCTTCATCAATCACGATGTCTTGTTTTGATTTAGTAACTGGTTCAATAATAATCGATGCATTAGATACTACGGCTTTTTGCAAATAAACTGGCAGATAAGGTTTAATTTTAACTTGAGAACCAATAGTAAAACCTAAAAAGTCTCTAGCAGCACTATTAAAAACAATTTGGTTTTCACTAACATCATTTAAATACCGAACCCTATAAACAATTCCTTGATAATCTTTTGGTTTTTCACCTACCATATTAGGTTTATAATCATAAATTTGAACATAATCAACCCCGCCAAACTTTGGATTTAAAAACACTGAATTTTTAAATGCAGTGGTGGTATCATTATGCTTGATTATTGTTAAATATCCGTTATAATCCATTGGCTGTAACCTATTACGTCACAATCATAATTCTTATCAATTTTTATTTATGGTTCAAATAATAAAAAATTGTTTTTTTAAAATATTACTAATTATTGAAATATTATCTAATGGAAACACTTAGTGAAATTTACTTTTACAGCCATACCGGTGAATATGGTTATATGAGTAATTTTTATCCATGTACATTTGTACATGATAATATTAAATTTAATTGTTCAGAACAGTTTTTAATGTATTCAAAGGCAAAAACATTTGAACCGGATAATTTGGACTTACATAAACAAATATTAGCTGAAATCAATCCTGCTAAAATTAAACAATTTGGGCGGAAAGTAGCCAATTATAATGAAGTCACATGGAATTCTATCCGATACAAAGTTATGATACAAGCATTACAATGTAAATTTGGCCAAAATCCAACTTTAAAAGCTCAATTAAAAAGTACTGGTAATAAATTATTATATGAAGCATCACCAACTGATAAAATATGGGGTATTGGATTAAGTATTGCTGATGTTGCCAAACAAACAAATAAATTAAATTATGGAACCAATTTACTTGGTCGGGCATTAATGGAAGTAAGAAATGGGCTATAAAAAATCGCGTTTTAAAAATATTTCTCGCGCGCGCGCATGTGTAACATTTATACTATGTAACAAAATTGAATACATATACTAAATATATAAACATTATTTTTATTTATAGTATTATCATCTATAGTGTTATACATATCAAATTATATATTTATTATTATATGTATAACACTATAAACATTTAAATGTTACATTTGTAACAATATATGTAACATATGTAACAAAATGTAACATTATAAGTATCTAATTCAAAATATAAACATTTATTATAAGTGTATTGTTACAATTTGTTACATGGTTATGTTACACTTGTAATATCATACTTTAAGGTGTAATATACATTATATATTTATTATATTTATTATATTTTCAACAAAATCATCTAATTTCACATAAATAATATTATATTTATAAACTTAGGCATCTTATTTATTTTGTTACAATGTATAAATGTTACATTAAAAACACGCGAAAATACTTTTAAAATTTAAAAACTTTTAACAATAATTTATACCAATGTTAATTATTGTTAAAAGTTACATTTTAAAACATTATATAACACATAATTTTATACCATTTTATGATTGTTATACATATATAATTTTTGTTATAAAATTTAATTGTGATTATTATATTTAGTAATACATTAAATGTATTTAAATGTTTAAATGTTACAAATTTAAATGTTGTAACTTAAAAACAAAATAATTGTATATAAATAATGGATTACTTTTGTAAAAAATGCAATAAACAATATGCATCTTATCAAAGTTTTTGGAATCATAATAATTCTTTTCACAAAGATAATAAAGAAAACAAGGGTAAAAGTAAAGTTTATGTTTGTAAAAATTGTTTATGTGAATTTACAAATAGACAAACAAAATGGCGACATGAGAAAACCTGTAAAAAAGATAACGAAACAGTTATTTTAAAAAGCAAAATAGAACAAATTGAAAAAGACGTTGAAAAATTAAAAACAGAACCAAAAATAATTACAAATAACACAACAAATAACACAACAAATAACATTCAATATATTATAAACCCACCAACTGCTTCTAGTACAAATCATTTAACATTTGAACTTCAAACTGATATTTTAGATAAAGGATTAAATAGTTTAGCTTATTTAATTGAGGTAATTAATTTTAATAAGTCAGTTCCAGAAAACCATTCATATTGTGTAACAGCAATTAATGATAAACATGCAACAGTTATTGATGAGAAAACAAACAAAGTTATTAAAACAGACAAAATTGATTTATTTGATAAAATTTTAATTGCAAACTTAAACACATTAGAAAAAATATCAAAAAACCCACAATTTTCACAAGAACAACATGACAAATATAATGAAAAAATTAACTATTTAAGAAACATGATTTTTCAAAATGAAAAATTTATGAAGCGCTATCAGAATGACATTAATATATTAAGTTATAACAATAAAAATATGATTAAAAATACCTGGAAAAATTTAAAAGAAATTAACATTGAACAAGAAATATATAAAGTTCAAGGTTTTGATGATTTAGTTGAAGAATTAAATAAAGAAGATAATTCAAAAAAAGGAACAAAAAAAATAGATGAGTACAATTCATCAGATTCAGAATTATCAGACGATTCTGATACTGAGTCAGAACATGATACAGACTTATTAAAAATTGAATATAATAAAAAAACATATTATTTAGATAACAACATGCTTTTTGAAAATAACAATGGGAAAAAAGGAAAAATTTTTGCAAATTATAAAAATGGAAAGGTTGTTGTTATTAAGAAAAAAGAAATTGATGTATAATAAAAACATTTATTGTAATTTTTAAAGACATGATGATTATATATTATATTTTATAGAGTTAAATGTAAAATAAAATTTAAATTATATAAGTAAAATAAACATAAATTATATAATTATTATACTATATTTAAAGCTTGTTTTTAATAGATAATAAATGGACTATTATTGTGATACGTGCAATAAAACTTACTCTTCTTATCAAAGTTTATGGATTCATAACAAAAAATACCATAACAAAAAAAATTCAGTAAAGGAAAATGAAGACAAACCAAATAACAAAAATACATGTGTCTATTGTAATAAAATGTTTACTTTTTATCAAAGCAAATGGCGTCATGAAAAAAAGTGTGATAAACAAAATTTTTCAAAAAACATTGAAAATAAATTTAAACAAATTGAAACAAAATTAAAAGAAATAGACACCTTTTTATCAAAAACAAACTTATTAAATATAAATACATTATTAGAAGATGATGAAGAATCTGAGCTAATCAAAATCCAATATAAAAAAAACTTTTACTACCTGGATAATAATATGTTATATGAAATTACAGATGGTAAAAAAGGAAAGCTTTTTGCACATTATTCCAATGGAAAAGTAGTTGTTGTGCACAAAGAAAAACCGAGTGAAATTGAACTATAGAAATTCCTTTGATTTATTAATGGTTATTAAATTATTAATAAATTTTTTAATTTTTTTTATAATTTACTCTCATGAATTTACTTTATTAGGTAATACAACATATCGTGTTAATTCGACAGGTAAAGTGGTATATTCACTTGTTCCAATGTTTACAGAGGGATTTATAGGTCCAATAAGAAGTCTATATATTATGGTAATTCAAGGACAAATATTTAGTTTTTTTAAACTGGGATTTGAGTTTGCAACTAATTTTTGGTCCCCATATGCTGTTATTTTATTTGTATATTTGTTAAATAAAAATTATTAAAAAAAAAATATAACACTCTGTATATGGCTGATAAAGCAAAAGAATCATCTAAAAAATCAACAGAGTCAAGTTCTGATAGAAGAAGAGCAAATACAGGTTCAAGACAAAGCACTGGATCTCTTTCCAATGAAAGAGTTCCAAGTCAAGTTTCTATAACTGATATAGCACAACAGCTTTGTTTTTGGGCAAGTCAATCTAATAAAGATGGAAGTCCTATAACTGTTGGTTCAACATTAAGTAAAGAAGCATTTGGTAAACCAAAAAGACTTTATTCAGAAATTGAGACAAGAGCGGAAAAAGATAATTTAACAATTAATAGTTTTTCCCATAAGTTTCCAATTAGGGAAATATTTTTTAATAAAAATGAAGCAGAACAACATACAGTACCATTAGCCAATGGTTCCAGTATAACATTTAACACTGGTATAATTCATATTAATGCCACAGACTTAGAATTAACAAGACGTGATGCAAATGGTGATATAACTGCAACAATTAAACAAGAAGCATCATTTAACATAAAAACTGGTGAAATTAACTTTAGATTAAAAGAGGAAAGAGCAAAAATATTATATGAAAGTAAATATATTGTTGATGGACTTTTTACATCAGGTGCAAGAATTAAACTAAATCCATATACAGTTGACCCAATTAAACAAATTCATCATGTTCAAAGAACTAAAACAATATTAACAAAATTAAATAAAACAAAAGTAAATATTTATTCTTACTTAAATTCAAAAGCATCTGGAACTAATGTTACTTTTAGTTCAACACTCACAGAATTAAAAACAAAACTTGAACAATTAAGAAGAAGAATAGTTGAATTAGAAAGAATGATTCAATCCCAAGAGTCTCAACTTGAAATATCTCAATTTAAATACGTTGAAAAAGTTCTTAAAGATGAAGAATCACTAAAAACTTATAAAAGAGATTTATTTACTTGGTATGAAAATTATAAATTGTGGTCATTCAAACCGGAACTTATAGCACCAACAATTGAAAGTCATCAATACATTCTTGAATTTAGAAAAACCGGAAAACCCAGACTATCGAAATATATGGAAAAATTAGTAACTAGAACAATGCCATATGATTCAAGAATTACAATGACAGAAGATACAGAAGTTGTTACCGATTACATTAACCGCGAATTTGCTGAAAGGGCGAAAAGAAGAGATGACAATGAAGTTAAAAAAATTACAGACTCATTAGCTAAAGCACAAAACCAAGTGGAACGTGAAAGATTAACAAAACAATTAAAAAAGGCAAAAGATAAGGCATCAAAAACAATTGAAGAACGTATGCAAAGAACAGATACTATTAAAACAGCAAATGGATTTGGTTTATACACACCTTACTTACTCAGTGATATTTTAAGATATGGTTCAGTACTTATGAAATCAAACATTATTGATGGATTAGCTCTTTCGTCACAAAACATTGGTATTTTTGCTGATAATATTAATGGGTTCAAGTCATTAGTATTTAACTTTGTATCATTATTTAATCAAATAGTTTTGCATAAAATAACAAATGCACATTTATGTACAAATATTTTAAATGATGTTGCTGATGTAATTATAAGAACAGGATATAATAGTAAAATATATTCAAATTTATCTTGGCTTTATCTACCAGGTGCAGATGGTTCTGTACCCACTTACACAATTGGTTCTGATATTACTCATCCATTAAGATTTATGCCATGTATGGGTTCAACTGGTTCATTAAATATTTTAAAGGAATTAAAAGATGAATATTTACCAAAGACACGAGATTTGGCTTTATTAAGTGTTGATGAACCTTTAATGGGAAGTGATGAATTCGGTGACATTCAAGATTTTGATGTAATTTTTTCAGAACAATTTAAATCTACAGGAATTTTAGGAGCATTATCAGCTTTAGTATTTAATCCTCTTGTTGAAAATTTTGAAAAATTATTAGAATTAAAATATGATTATACTGAAGATATTGGAAAAGAAGATATTGAAAATTCATTAGTTGAATCAGATGAATCTCCAAATGTCGGTTCTATTACAATTAGCTTACCTGAAAGTACCACAGAAACCTCAACATCAACTGATATTCTAAGTTCTATGGAAGTTTTTCAATCTAACCCTGCATCTGAAACTCCTAAACCAGTTAGTGCTTGGGCTAAAGGACCTTCAAGTTTAATTTTTCAACCTTTAACTCCAGAGCAAAAAGCTGAACAAGAAGCAAGAATACAACAAGAAAGAAGACAAAAACAAGAAGAGATAGAAAGAAGAACTCAAGCTGAATTACAAGCAAAAGCAGCTAGACGACAAAGAGATATAGAAATGTCAATATTACAAGATGATGAAAGTTCAGACATGAGAGTTAGTAATACTAAAGCTGGTATTAAAGTTGATTCATCAAGTGAATCTGAATCCATAGTAAAATTTCCTATTAAATATATCACAAGCGTTGGTCAAATTAAAATTGGTACAAAAACAAATATTTTACCTCATAATTTTATTGAAGATAATATTGTCGAAATTACATTTGATGACGATGCAGAAAATCAAAATCACCAACAATTTGCTGGACGACGCTTTAATGTTAAAGTAATTGATGAGTTTACTTTATTACTTAAAAGATTTACCAATATTAATGGTTCAGCACCAATTCGATTTAAAGAAGGAAACGCTTTTATAACAAGAATACCAGACGAATTGATTTCCGAGTCACATAAAGAAATGAGAATAGCAACAAAACATGAAGGTGACAAACACACAGAGTCTCCATTACAATGGGCAACGAGAAGAGAAAAATTAAGAACAGCTGATAATTTAAGAATTTTTAATTTTAGTTCTATTGGTGAAATGAATGCGGACGAAGAAAGAGCTATTATTAATACATTAGTCGACAAAGTTCAAAATTCAATGAGCAAAAAGAGTTTTAGTCGTATGGGTGATGAAGAAATAAAAGACATAATTAGAGCTCGTATAATTGCATTAAAAGAATCAAATTTAACAAACTTTAAAAAGCAAAAAATAAATGAGTTAGGAGTATTAGTAAGTAGAAATATAACAGAAGTTCCCGACCACTCTGAACGTGAACGTAAGGATTTTGAAGTTGAAAACACAATGGTAAAAGCAGGAAACAAATGGGCAAATGAATTAATTGAAAAAGCACGTTTGGCTGGTCATAATGTTTCACACTTGCCAGTGACTTCAGTAACAAAAACCACAGAAAGTTCAGAAAGACATTCAAAGGGCTCAAATAAAAATAAAAAAGAAAGAAATAATCGAGAAAAATATCTCAAATACAAAGCAAAATATCTTGCACTTAAGGCAAAACTTGGGCTATAAAATAATTATTAGTAAAAATCACATTTTATCTCGAATTTCAACTAAAAAATCTTTCCAATTTTCCACATAAAATCCCCAAAACAAATATTATCATTTATAAACCATTATAATTAAAATTTAATAATATACATATATATATATATATATATATTATGGAAGATAGTCAAACAAGTCCATCTAGTAAAAAAATATTAGAAAAACTAGAAGCAGTAATAGAACCAAATAGAAGTGCTGAAGGAGTAGAAGAATATAAAATAAGTATATTA
>JACCDO010835523.1_pt1 | contig 25794 bp, 36 predicted proteins | sample 7446101 | NCBI WGS metagenome assembly JACCDO01 (sample SAMN15323440, study PRJNA562643) | freshwater metagenome | isolation source: river surface water | place: USA:Blue River Watershed | collected 2017-08-16 | reverse complement strand
GGCATTCAGATGATGAACGGTTTTTAGGAAAAAATACTACTATTGCCGGCGTTTCATTTGGAAATCCAAGACATTTTCAATTAAGAAATAAACAAACTAGAGAAATAGAAAAAATATTAATGTCTCACGGAGACATGATAGTTATGAAAAATAATTGCCAAGAAGATTATGAACATGCAGTGCTTAAAACAAAAGAAGATGTTGGGGAACGCATTTCATTAACATTCAGAAAAGCAATCACTGACTATGCAAACAAAAACTACTACACATATAATTAACATGAATAACTATATAGAAATCTTAGAAGATGCTTATGATTTATTTAATAAAGAACCGCCATTACAAATAAATTATTATAAGCAAATGACAAATAATAAAGATTTATACTATTCAGAAATTGAATCTTTATCTAAATATCTAGAAATAGATAGTCCTAAACACACAATTATTAATAATAAAAGATATCTAGAATTCTTTTGTGCTCCAAAAGTAGATTTTGATCTACCTCAACAAAGGTATTGGAGTGCAAAAATTTTACTAGAATTACCACAAAATTCAATTGAGATCTTTACAACTGTCAAATCTGCAGAATACAAATCTCATTTATTTGTTTGTGCTGTAGAAATAGACGTTTACAATCAATTATAAATTGATTATATAAAATTCAACAACATAGTTTAACAGGTAAAACGTTGTATGTATTGTTAATAGTGCGCACCTTGATTAACATACTCACATCATAGTGGTTCGAATCCTCTTGTTGTCTAAGGGCCTGTAGCTCAGCCGGTTAGAGCAGCGGTCTCATAAACCGCTGGTCCTGGGTTCAAGTCCCAGCGGGCCCATTTACTAAAAAAATATATTGCATTAATGAAAAGTATGTGATATATCTAAAATACGCTTAAAGTGATTTAATGGTAAAATACTTCGTTTTTATCCTTTTGGAAGTTATGTGAGTTCGAATCTCACCTTTAAGCTAGCAGCTGTCCTGCCCATCAGGCCCTTTCCTATCGGTCACAGATAGGCTGCGAAAGTGACGTTGAGACTTAAGGGGGGAGTGGTTGTCCCCCTTAAGTCTTTTAATCTGTAACAAAGAAAGAAAAATTATGCATGAATTTTTTATTTATTGGAATTTAGTAGCTTTAGCAATTACTTTAGACATGATGCTTCATTTGAGAATTTCTCAAAACAAAATTAAAAAAGACCAAACAATTATTATTAAAGAACCAGTAGCTTTAAGTTTAGTTGTATGTTTATGTTCCTTTTTTGTATTATTTCCTATAAACTTTGCATTACTACCAATAGTTTTATCTAGATACTTTTTTGGAGATCATGATTTTCTCATGGATTCAATATATGTACTTCTAGAAGATTTAGCGAAAGGAAAAAAAATTGATTGATGCAAAATCATTGTGCTTGATGTGGTTGTTAGCTTCTTCTGAAGATTCTAGTTTCCAACTAAAGAAACATCAACAGGAGACAGCTTGCAAACTTAGCGAGCATGTGATCGAATCATCTGAAAGATATGCAGTAGATCCGTTTATTTTATCAGCAATTGTTTTTAATGAATCTCGTTGGACACCTAGTGCTACCAATAATGAAGGAGCAATAGGGTTAGGGCAAATAAAATATATTTATGTACCAGAAACCAAAGAAGATTTATTAATTCCAATTATTAACTTAGATGTAATGGCAAGATTATTATCTGACTCTTACTATCCTAAAGAAAAATATGCTTATGCGATTGCTTGTTATGCAAGTGGTCGTCCAAAATGTTCAAATAAAAAGTATGCAAAATGGATTATTCATTTAGCTAATAGACTTAAAACAATATATAGCAGGATTATTAATGTACCACACAGAAATAAACTTAACTAGAACCACTTGGTCTAGTTATAGGCAAATGTATCAAGCTGTTATTACTGATGAAGTAGATGAGGCTTATGAATTTGCTTTAAAATTGTATACCAATCCAGAATTTTTCACTTTAGAAAAATCAATATCTAGATCAGTGTTTTTAACAGTAGCAGAAAAACACTTGAACGATTATAAAAAACGTTTAATTGAAAGTGCTTGTTTTAACTTAATAGAAACAAGTAAGATGTTCAAACCAGCAAAATACTTTTTTGAAAATGCAAAATTTAAAAATGATTACACTGGCTTTGGATTAGAAATTAAACTAACACCACTCACTTATACTATTAGTATTGAATCAACAACGAATCCAATAGATAATCCTTTACATAAAATATTTCAAGAATGCATAGAGCAAATCAATTGGCCTTCTAGAGCAGATTCAAAACTCAAAGGCATGTCTTGTTATTCTGATACAGAATTAATCTACAAGCATGGACCGAATCCTTATATTCCTTCTAACTTGATTAAAGAAGAGAAACCAATTATACAAACTTACATATCTAAAGAAATACATACTCAAACAGTGGTGGCTACAAATGATAAGTTTTTATTTTAGTTTTTTAATTATTTTTATAAATAATCAACCCCATATAAAAGAAAACAATTTCTTTTATCCAACAGTAATAAACAAGGTAGTTACATGCAATTCAAGACCTTTAAAAAATTCATCTACTTAGATCAAGGAGATAACATTGGCTGCGTAGATCTAGTACAATATATGGGTTCAGATCTTACAGTAGTTAATGCTGCTAGAGCTTCGTATGATAAATTTAAAGTTGAAGAAGAGAATAGTGAACTGTCTGAAGAAGACAAAAAATTAATTAAGTATTTAATTACGCATAAACATACAAGTACTTTAGAACATAATATTGTTACTTTTAGATTCAAAGTACCATTGTTTGTAGCTAAACAGCATATGCGTCATAGAACTTGGTCATTTAATGAAATCTCTAGACGCCACACATCAGAGAATATTGAGTTTTGGTGTCCAAACTCATATAGAATTCCTGATCCAAAAAACAGACAACAATCTCTACAAAAAGAAAATTTCAATCCAACAGTTTTTGTAACTCATGGTGAATATAATGTATATGAATATTCAGCAGTTGCTTTACAAAACTTACATGCAAAAGAATCTTTAGAAAGATACAATGCATTAATTAATGCTGGAATTGCAAGAGAACAAGCCAGAGCAGTATTACCAGAAATGATGTACACTACTTATTGGGGTACAATTGATCTTAATAATCTAGTTAAATTTCTAGATTTAAGAGAAGGTGGTGATGCTCAATGGGAAATCTCACAAGTAGCTATAGCTGTACATGAGTTTGCCAATATGTTATGGCCCGAAACTATGAAGAACTACAAAACTCCTGATCAAAGAAAGTTGGATGAAGAAAAACGCTTTGAACAAAGAGTAGAACAAGAAGTACAAAAAAGATTAGAAAGTTTAAAATGACTAAAAATGTAAATACTTGGTACGGAGAAGGTTATATTGCAACAGATCTAACACTTCGACACACTACAGATTCTTCTAGACCTGTTACTAATTTTGTTTTAGTTATGGAACTAGTTTACAAATCTAAAAAGAATCAAGAAGAAGATTCTTTTGTAATTAAAAAGAGAATTGAGAAAATTCCCATGACTGCATGGTCTACCGTTGCAGAAAAAATTTGTAATGAATTCAAGAAAAATGATAGAGTGCGTGTCAATGGTTCTCTCAGAACTAAACAAATCGAAGATAAAAAAGGTTTGTTGCACACTTCACTAGAAATCATCGTGAATGATTTAGAATTATTAAATAGGAAAGATTAATAATGACTACTAGAATGCTTAATGAGATTAGCGACCTTTTAGTTTCCCAAAGAGATTTGCATTGGGAAGCTGAATGGTTTGGTTGTAAAAAAATAGATGATGAACTTGTTGAAAAGATTAAAATCTTTCAAGAAGAAATCTCAGTAAAACCAACAGGTGTAATCGATTCTTTAACTTATCGACTACTATTCAATTTAATGAATTCTGGCAAAATCATTAAGCAAGATAATCATTTTGAAGTTTCAGATCAGATTATCTGTAACAAAAAATCTTATGCGTATCATAGCAAAATATACTCCTACACATTGAATGAATTCGATATTTACGATACGCAATATATAAATCAATATGAAAAAAGCTATAGGGAACCAAACGAAATAGTAATTGAATACGATTATTGTTTGACATCTACAGTAGATAGATTTCTAAGTACTCATTTAAATACTACTTGTCATTTTGCAATTGATAATAATGGTGACATTTATCAATACTTAGATATTCAACATGCTCCATTTACTGATCATGGACATCGACCAGTTGATAAAAGAATATTTGTAAAAATTTCTAATGTGGTAATTCCACAACAAGAAAAATGGTATTCTATGAATAAAACTGATTTAAAAGTATTGAACAAAAACTATTTGTCTCATGCAGTAAATCAAGATCTATCTTTAAAAAAATTAATCAGTTTTCTAACTTCAAAATTTAATATCAAAAATGTAACAACTTTAAATCGCTTAGATTGCGAGAAAGTATAAAGTACACAATTGATTTAATAATCAATTATTACTTGTATTAAAAAATATAACCCAAATCATGGAGTCAAAGATATGTTAGTTTTAAACATCAAAAGAATTTATAAATCCCTCATTGCGTTAACAATATTTTTAAATACAATGGTTTCCATATGGACTTAACTTTTTTCATTCCAAACATTTTAGCAGATATTACTTTTACCTCAGGTTACTTAGCTATAGGTTATGTCTTGGTTATTATTCTAAGTAATTTAACTTACTATATAAAACACAGATCATTTCCAATAAGCTTAATGGAACAAAAGTATTTCAATCTGCTAGAAGAAAACAAAATACTAAAACAAAAAATTGCTCAATTTGAAGAACAACAAGAATTGATTCTCGAACAAATGATTGATCAATTAAAGGACAAATAATATGAATAAGTATACTTTTTTAGTTACTAGATTAACTTACTCTGAACCAGTTGTTTTAACTGCAGCATCTGAAGATGAAGCGTATGACAAAATGGAAGTAATGTTATTAAATGATCAAGTGGATTTTAACAAAGACGAAGACTCTGATTTCAATTTTGAAATTGACAAAGTAGAACCAGTTTACACAACAATGCAAGCTTCTCAGCAACCAGTTTCAGTAAATGGTTACACTCCAATGTCTTCTGTTAGAATTCAAGAAGAAGAAAATAAAGATGTAGAAGATCAAGATGATAGTGATGGAGATTCTACTTACACTCCAATGTTTGCAATTAAACCAAAACAAGAAGAACACCCATCTCTACTTGAATCTAGTTTATTGCTTTTACAAACTATTGAAAGATTATCAGAAGAACTCTTGCAAGTTACTGATAAAGCTGTAGAGTTAGAATCTATCAATAGACAGCTATCACTTCTAGCTAGAAAGAATTAATAGGAGTTAGATATTATCTATGAGTAATGTAAATTATAAAGAGAAAGACGAACCGATGCATAGTTTACCAATCATACTTATAGATAAATCGATTCTAGTTCCTATACCTAGCAACACTTACAATCTAGAATTAGATACTAAAACCTTTCAAACACAAGATTTAAGTTCACCAAACGAAAGCTATACAAATGCTTTTATTTTTGGAATTCTAGATAATCAAAATGTATTAGACTTTGGGCTTTTATGCTCATTAAACAATCAAGAACTGTCAACAGAGGGTAAACTAAATGTATCATTTACATGTTTTCGAAAAGTAAACGAATTAACATTAAAAGATGATGAACTCTGTGAATTTAAATTTTCAAAGACAATTTTAAAGAAGGAAGATCGCCTCTTCCTCAGAACTTTTTTAGATCTCGCATTGCAAAATCCCTATCTAAAAGATGCTATAACAGAAACAGACAGCGTATTTAATGAAGTAATGAACATTAATCGTTGTTTGTCTATAATGGAACCTGATAAAGATTTATTAATTAGGTATTTACAAGCGCCAATTTGGTATGAAAAGATTTGTGTAGCAAATACTTGTTTATTAGAATTTAACAAGCAAGAACTATCTCCACAGATTCCTAATAAATCTTTTGGTAAAAATTCTACAAGAAAAAACTTACCAGAACATGTCAAAAACAAATTAGCTACAGAAAAGAAACGACTTTCAGTATTACCCACTAGTAGTTCAGAACACTCTTCTACACAAGATTATATTGAACTAGTAGAAACACTTCCTTGGGAAATTGAAAATAATGAAAGTATCAATGTAGAACTCATCAAAAGTGATTTGAATAAATCACACTATGGGTTAGATAAAATAAAAGACGAGATTCTAGACTATTATGCTTTAAAAGAATTAACAGGTGTTACTGCAAGTAGCTGCTTGTTATTTAGTGGTCCTCCAGGTACTGGTAAAACAACTATTGCAAAAAGTATTGCAAAATCTACAGGAAGAGATTTTATTGTAATTGCATTAGGTGGTGTATCAGATGAGTCAGAATTTCGTGGACATAGAAGAACTTATGTTGGTGCTAGACCAGGCAGAATCATAAGTGCATTACAAAAATGCAAATCCATTAATCCAATTATCTTGTTAGACGAAATCGACAAAGTATCAAACGGAAATAAAGGTGACCCATTCGGCGCACTATTAGAATTATTGGATCCAGAACAAAACAAAGAATTTATCGACAGATTCCTAGAAATCCCAATTGATTTATCAAAATGTACATTCATTTGTACAGCAAATGATATTAATAACATTCCAGATCCAATAATGGATCGTTTAGATGAAATTAAATTTGTAGATTATACACCAGAACAAAAAGTGCACATTATTAATAACTATGCTTTTAATAAAGTTAAAGAAAACTATAAAATGTTAAACTTTAATTTTAAATTGTCAGAAGAATTAATTGCGCACCTATCTGAAAGTTTTAATTTACGTAAGATCAATAGGGAAATTGAAAGAATTTGTAGAAAGATTGCAAACAAATTACTCAAGAAAGAAGAAATAAATGAAGTTTCCTTAAATGATTATTTTAATATGATTGAATCGGAAGATTCAAAAGAATTTACTAAAAAATCAACACGTAAAAGAATTGGTTTTTAAATGAAATTAATATGTAGTGATCAAGATTATTGCGGTTTTTTACAAAAAGTAACTGACAATATAGAATTCAATTTAGATTTATCTAAGAAGATTCATGTATGTCCAAATTGCAATGAAAATTTAGCAATGCTAGTAGAAGACTCGTACTTTTTACAATCACATAAAACTAAAGAGCAATCTTTAGAAATTTATATTACTGAGTTAGGAAAAATTGTTAAATTATGAATTTAGATTTCCAATTAATGGAAAACAATAAAAAAACTCAAATTATAAAGAAGAGAAAAGAAAATATTTTTAATGTAATTAATCCCGAACTTAATAATATTAATATTATTATATCTGGCGGTTTTGCATTATCCAATTATCTAAATAAAACCATTTACAATTGGAACGATTTAGATTGTTACTTTACTGACTATGAATCTTTCCTGAAAACTAAAATTATACTTGATGATTTTCAGCAAAAAATAGAAGTAATAGAAACAGACAATGCAATCACTTATGTATTTATGTCTAGATACTTATATGATTGCGCTTCAAAGATTTACAAAACAGAATATTTACAAGAATTACTGACTAATAAACAAAAAATAAAAATTCAATTAATCAAAAATTTTAAGAATCCAGCTTCTATAATTCAAGCGCATGATATGCATAACTTGCAGATTTGCTATTACAATAATAAAATTTTATTTAATAATAAGATCAATTATTTATTTGAAACAAATCTACTAAGTTTGAACTTAGAAAGCCTTTATGAAAAATTAGATAAAAGATTAAGTTTTGATTTAGTGCATAAGCTTTATGAACGAATATTAAAATATAATATGAGATATCATTTAAAGTTAAATGCAGAATCAATTGAATTTTTAATAGAATTAAAATCAAAATTCCCTGATTTCTTCAAAGAAATCATTACTAACTTTGCAACAGATTCTTCTGGAACTGTATTAAATGAATCAGAATACGATTCATTCAATTCTCTCGAAAGACTTCACAACTACATTTTAGATTACAGTCAAAGGAATTAACATGTTTTTAACCAACTCCTTAAATCCTAGTTCTACTATTATCAAATCTTTATTTTACAATTTACCTTTTATCAATCCACTTGATAAAATAACTGAAATTAATAATGACGAGAATAGAAATGAACTTTTAAAAACATTTTTATATTCAGAAATGTTAGAAGAATATGATCCATTAAAAGACTCTTTACCAACTCTTAGTTTTGGTGATTTCTCTTCTAGTTTTAATTTTAGATTACAAATACTTAAAACTACATTTGCTAGTTCTACAGCTACAGAGCTAGATGCTCATTCTGTAGATCGTTATTTTGGTAATAGAAAGCCTAATATTAAGAATGTATTTGGTAGCTATCCTGGATCCCTAGACAGTTTAGTATGGGATTCTTTACCAAATATTCCAATCAAGACTTGGAGAGTAAGAACAGCTTTTGTAGGTAGCTTAAGTTTATTCTCTAATACAAGAGATTTCGATACAATAAAATTAAATGCAATAACTAACTACGAAAATGGTGCAAGAGATCTTTCTCAAGAAAATATTAGAAATTTATTCTATTTATTTTTACTTAAAGAAAATCCAAAATTTCTAAAAAGTAAATTTAATGTAGAAGAATCATGGTTTGACGAAAACCTTAATGGAATTAAAGAAAGTAAAGATTACATTGAGCAATTAGCTTTTGAAAGAAAATTCAATATTAATTATTTCTTGCTCAAAGCTAATCCTGCTTATATTGATTTATTAAACAATCTTTCAGAAGAAGAGAAAAGTGTTGTAATTCAATATAAAGATGCATTCTTTGAAAAGGAAATTTTAGCTTTGCAAAGAGCAATTGCATACTTCGCTTTCCTTACACAAGAAAAGATGCACAATTTTTTCTATCAAGAAGAAACAAAAACAAACTTTTATAATTCTTGCAAAAATGATAGTTTCTTTAAAGCACAATCAGAACATAAAATATATAATACCTTTGCCGCTAATTATAAATACTTTGAAAAAGATTCGCTTGGTATAATTAGAAATGTTCATCATGATTCTCAATCTAAAGAATTCATGTTACAAAAAAGAGTAATTACTAATCATATTCTCAATGCAAGAAATAGAGTAGAGCATAATGGAAAAGTATATCATACAAATTTACCTTCTAATTTAGTTTCTCAATTCAATATCATTCCAGCTTTAAATTTACCTGATTTTAATTTTGAAGCAAATGTTCAAATGAACGATTTATTTGGTAAAATTGGTGGCGCAACTGTACCTAACACTAACAAAATGACATTAGGTAGGTTAGCAGATATCAGCTTTATGGATTATAAAGAGTTGGCAAATTCAAAATACTATGTTCCAAAAGAAGATCTCAAAACAGATAACTTCTTACTTAAAGAACATAATGGAAGCATGGATATGCTTTCTAATACTATCAAAAGTATAGTTACAAGCGAAGAACCTAAACAAACACTTACTATGAAAAGCATTATTGATACTGCATTTCAACCTTATCAAAACTCTCAAATCAAATGTATTTGCATAGATAAATTCTTTGCTTCATCAGAAGATGATTTTACATTTTATTTAAGCGATTTAAAGTTTAATAAAATTACTAGCAAAACAGCTACATTTGTACCAGTAAGTGTAACTCTAAAAGTTAAATCATCTCACAGTTTATTTTCTCCTACACAGCAAGAAGAAGAAATCAACTACCTATTCTTATTAAATTTAAATTGCGATACATCTAAAATTGAAACATATGTACGTGCGCAAAAATCATTAGCTAAACTAACTGATTACATTACTTATAAAGATGCAATTTATTTCTTTGATAAGGAAGCTTATAATAAACAAATTTCAAAGATTTTTGGAGAAACAGCTAAATTCTCAAACTTATTCTCTGATTATCTTCATGAAAAGTTTCCATCTTTATTTACTAACTATTCTATGTTTTCCAATCCTGCAGTTCCAAAACCAGTAGAAAGAAAAGCTTTCAAAACTTTAACTGCTAAACCAAAAGTAGAAACTGCTTTAGAAGAAAAGTTTCTGAAATTAAAGAATCAACAAAAATCAATTAAAGAACATTTAGAAAAAGCTGAAAGAGATCTTGAAGTATTTGAAAATCACAAAAGGTATTTTGAACAAGAATTTGAGAATCATACAAGAATTGCAAATGAAAGTTTGCAAAAACTTAATGATTACAAAAACAAAATACAAGAAAGTGTTATTTCTAAAAATGGTTTCTCTGAAACTTACAATAAATTTTTACAAACATATTCAAAAGTAGAAACTGAATATCTAAAAGCATACAATGAAAATTTAAATTCTTCTAATTTTGAAGAAGATCCTTTCTTTAGCAACTTAGAATTAGATGGAATTTACATCTCATCTATTAAGCTTGAAGGAACAAATAACAATATAATTACTTTAGATTTTAATTCTAATAATTTTAATGCTAATGATATTCAAGATTTAATTAATAAAAAGTATACTATCGAAAGCTTAGAAATTGTTTTCTCTAAACCTGTAAAGATTAAAGTAGATTCTTCAAATAATTTTGTATATGGCGGACCTTATAAAGTTTCTGTAAAATCAAGCTCAATGCAAATTAATGCTCTAAATAAATCTACAATCTTTGGTATTGATAAAAACAATAAGAAAATTATTCTGCACCCACATGCTTCTCAAACAGTTATCTTTAGAAATGATTCAATTCAATCATTATGCTTTTCAGAAAGAAACTGTTGTTTAGGTGAAGCATCACCTTATATTTACAATGCATTTAAAGAAAATAATCTTAAAATGATTTTAGTAAATGTAATGATTTGGGTATCATCTGCAAATAGTTCAGATGCTTGGGGTAAAAACTATAAATTCTTCCCTAAGACAATTAAAAATGTTACTGAGGATCAACAAGAATTAACAGAAGAAATTGTAGAAGAATTACAATCAACAGAAGAAGATATGGAAATTCCTACTGATGCAGAATGTGAACATGAAGAACATTATCAAAATGGAATTTGTATGGAATGCGGTGTATATCATGAATGGGCTGATTATGATAACGAAGAAGATGAATACGAAGAACAAGAACATTATGATCAAGTGATAACACCAGAAGAAGTAAATGTCACCCAAAATGTATATATACCATATACACAACTAACTAACACAAACAACAATCAAGGATAAAATTATGAAATCTGTAAGCAGTTTTAAAATTATACAAGAAACACCTGTAGAACCTTTTATCTCTATGGACTATGAATTAATGCAACAAATTCAACATATTGTTGCAATCGCTCCTAAAGAAGCTCAATGGTTTCACTTGTTAGAACCTATGTCTAATTCTGAATTTAGAATTATGGAAATGTTTATTCCAGAGCAAACTTGCTCATCTGTAGAAGTTGATACTGATAGCCAAATGATGGTTAATTTCTGGAATGAACTCAAAGAAAAACATGGCATTGTAGAAGCTTCTAATAAACTTACTAGAATGACTGTATGGTGTCATAGCCATCACAATATGGCACCTAATCCAAGTGGTCAAGACAATAGACAATTTTATGATTTAGTAAAACAACAAAAAGATGCTGGCACAAATAGACCTGTATTAATGTTTATCTTTAACAAAAAGAATGAATATTATTGCAGACTTTGGGATCCTGCAACAAGTTTAGTTTATGAAGGTCTTGATATTGTTTATACTGAATATGATATGACTTGGATTAATACTGAGGCTAAAGCTAAATTTAAAGAGCCTGTAGTAAAACCAGTATACCCACCAGCAAATACAAAATTAGTTTCTAGTTCAAACTTTTGGGTAAATCCAGCTTATCCAAAACCACCATTAACTAATTCTTATACTGCAAGAAACACTGATTACAATATCCACGATTATCATCCAGATAATTACAAAGATAGGTCAGCTGCAACATTTGCTGAAGCTAAAATTAAGAGTTGGTTTGGCTCCCAATTTAATTCTTTAACTATTGTAACAAAACCAATTGCTGAAACATTTGCTGAAGCAGTTTTTGAAGACTTCGAAATTGAAGAAAAGTTTATTCTAATCTCATTGTTAAAGAAGAATAGAAACTTCTTTGATTCGTTAAAAGCAAACAAAACAAAGAAGCCTATCAAGAAGTCTTATGTAGAATCAGTAGTTAAAGCACTTACTTTAAATAAAGTAGATCTAAATTTCTTAGAACAGCTACTTACTAATACATTTGAAATGTATGATCAATTTATTTTAGAAGATCGAGGCAACTTCGATATTTGGAATAATGATTTTATTGAACTTATGGAAACTTATTCAACTGAAGCTCAATATGCTTTATTCTCAGAATCAACTAACTATACTCCATTTAACAAATAAGGATAAAAATGACAGTATCATTTCTTAGACACAGTGCATTCTTCGGACCAGAAGATGCAAATAAATATGTATTGAATATTATTGGTGTAGGCGCAACCGGTTCTTGGATTGCTATGTTAGCAGCTAGAATGGGTTGGCATAAGTTTAGAGTATGGGATTTAGATATTGTAGAATCACATAATCTCCCTAATCAAGCTTACACACATGATGATATTGGCAAGAAGAAAGTAATTGCGCTTAAAGAACAATTACTTAGATTTAATCCAGAAATTGAAATCGAAACACATGATTACTTTTTCGAATCATCTAAACATACTGAACTTTTAGATGGACCAGTAATCATGACAGTAGACTCTTTATCTGCAAGAAGAGACATTTGTGAATCACTAAAGGGAAATTGGAATGTAGAACATGCATTTGAAACTCGAATGGGGTTTACACATGCAGAGATTAATTATTTAAACTGTTTAAATAGTAATGCAGTTGAAACATTTCAAAAGTTATTAAAAAGTGATTCAGAAGTAACTGAAGCTGCTTGTAATGAAAGAATCATTACAACTTTAACTTGTCAAGTTGCTGCAACTGTGGTACATTTATTATGCTCCTTGTATAGCAAAGAGCGAAACAACAACGAAGTACAAATCAAAAACAAGATTATTTTTACAAACACTCCAAATCTTAGTGTATTTGGTATGTAGGAGAAAAAATGCAAGAACAAGAATTCAAATTACAAAATGAATTAACTTTATTAAGTGAAACATTAACAGCTTTGCAAATTGATGCTCAGAAATTTGATGAAGGCAATGGCGCAGCTGGTAAGCGTGCTAGAAAACATTTAGCAAGTTTAAGAGCAAACATGCAATCATTGCGCTTTAAGATTCAAGAAGTAAAGAACCAAAGAAAAGAACAAAAGAAAACTCAAACAGTTTAATAAGGAACAAAAAATGAGAACAGTTACATTAGTAGTAGTACCAGGCACAGGCGCACGTCTTCTCGAAGTTGAAGATACCATGACAGTAGCAGAACTTGTTACTCGTGAATCTTTATTTGGTAGAGACATTATTATCAATGGTGTAGGTGTCCAACCTACACAATTCAACACTCAAACTCTAACTGGAGCTGTAGAGATTTTCGCTACAGGTAGTGTTAAGGGTAATTAAATGAACTGGGGAAATAAACCAGACGATGATCCCTTTGTAACTATCCTGGTAGGAATTGGATTAATTATTCATGGTTTAATCTCTAGTTTGTTTAATCCAATATACTTATTTTTATACAGCTTAATAGCTATCATCCATTATTTGATTTAAAGAAAAGTTTAATAGATTTGTAGATTCCTCTAACTTAAAGGATTTAATTATGTCTACAACAGTTATCGTTATCAAAGGTAATTCTTCTCAATCTTTATTAGATCGTATTGCTGATGCATTGAAATCAGATAAAGAAAGAGAACAAGATCTTTACAAAGCTCAAGCTACTCAATTCATTAATGAAATGAATGCTGTTTTACCTAGAGTTGCAGTTGCTTTACAACAACAAGAACAACCAGTAGTAAGACAAAAAGCTCCATATACTAAACGCTATCACTTTGATGAAAATCAAGAACGTTTAGTTAAACAATATTTAAGAAAGAATAAAACTTTTAAGTTTTCTGCAATCAAGACTTTCTTAAAATCAGCAGGTTATGAAAAGATTCACAACCGAGATTTGATGGTTTGTTTAAATAATAATAATGTCGAAAAAGTTTATGATTCTAATCACAAAACTTTCTGGACTACAAACAAGATTACAAAATAAACTGTCAATAAACACTAGAAAAACACTGTCAAAAATTACACTAAAAATCGTGTAAACATTTACACGAAAAAAACTATCAAAAAATGACATTAAAGATTTAAAGAATTCATTACAGAGTCAAAAGAAAAAAAAGTCATCAAAACAATAATAAAGAAAGCAGGTTCAATATGGCTACTCGTAATATTACTCTCGTTGTTGTTCCAGGTACTGGCGCTCGTTCAATCTCTGTAGATTCAAATACAACAGTTGCACAATTTGTATGTAGTGAAAATCTTCATGGCAGAGACATCATTATTAATGGCGTTGGCGTATCTCCTCAATCATGGAACACAACTACTTTAGAATCAGCAGTAGAAGTATTTGCTACTGGCTCAGTAAAAGGCAATGTAGATAGATCAGTAACTTTAGTAGTAGTTCCTGGTACAGGTGCAAGACAAGTAACAGTAAGTGAAAACATGACAGTCGCAGATTTTGTATGTCGTGAAAACTTACATGGTCGTGATATCATTGTGAATGGTGTAGGTGTAAGTCCTCAATCATGGAATACAACTCAATTGACAAATGCAGTTGAAATCTTTGCTACAGGAAGTGTTAAGGGAAATGTATCTCGTACTGCAACTCTTGTTGTGGTGCCTGGTACTGGTGCTAGACAAGTGCAAGTAGATACTGAAATGACTGTAGCAGATTTTGTATGTAGAGAGAATTTGCATGGCAGAGATATTATTGTAAATGGCGTTGGTGTACAACCTAATAATTGGTCAACCACTACATTAAGCAATGCAGTAGAGATTTTTGCAACTGGTTCAGTAAAAGGAAATGGTTCAGAAAGTTTTATTAATGTTGCTTATGGTGATGATGCAGAACAATGTTTCAATGAATTAGTTCAAGAAGCACAATACGAATACGGTCATGATCCTTACAATGGTACTATCTCTACTCAATCAGGTTACAATGTTTTAAAGATGCAATTTAATTCTAGAAATGAAGCAGAATGTTATGCTGATATGAATCTTGATTCAGTTCAAAAGTATCACTGCGAAGCTGTTAAGTTTACAGAAAACGGCAAAACTGGTTATGTATTCTTTGGTTGGGCTGCTTGCTAATGATAATTCAAGTTATTGGATTACCAGGTGTAGGTAAAAGCACATTGTTAAAAGAAATTAATAATGTCAAAAAAATTGATATAAAAGATTTTAATTGCGCTGATCGTGAATCAGAAATACTTAAATATGTTTCAAAGATAACTGAAAATTTAATTATTGAATCAGCTTGCGGAATTGAAATCGAAAATTCTATAGTTATATTAGTAAAGAAAAATAAAAAACAAGTAGTACAACAATTGCAAAGTAGAGGTGAGTCCGAAGATTTCTATGACCTACAAGCAATTGAAGATCAAATGATAGCTTCTCATTACACAGTATACGATGCAATGTTGTGTTGCTCTATTATTGAAAAACTAATGCAAATGTAGGAGACTTTCATGCAAGAACCAATAGTAAACGAATATATTGTTGAAGATACTTTAGTTGATGAACTTTATATTAAAAAAACAATGCCAGTTGACGAGCTGTTTGATACATCCATTCCAAATGGATCTTATGTAGTATTTAAATCAGAAACAGACGATAAAAAAACTGCTGTATTTTATGTATCTAAAAATCAATTAAAATTAGTAAACACAAAGAAACTCTCAACTTTAAGATTAACACCTAAAGATTTACAACAAAGTATATACATGAATCTTTTAAAGGATGAAGATTTCTTGGTCGTTTGTGCATTGGGACCTGCAGGTACAGGAAAAACTACAATAGCATTAGCTCAAGCGGTAGAAGATCTAACTAAGCTAAAAAGAAATATAATATTAACAAAGCCTACTGTAATGGTACAAGGCAAACATAACAATGCTTTTGGACCAGTTCCAGGAGATATAAAAGAAAAGTATGCACCATATTTAGATTCATTTCAAATTGTATTACAAAAAGTAATGGGTGGCGAAGAATCAAAATCTTATATCGAAATGCTCTTGGAAAAACAAAAAATTCAATTCATACCAATTGAATTTACAAGAGGTTGCACTTTTGAAAACACAACTTTAATACTAGATGAAGCTCAAAATTTGACATGGCATGAATTAAAAACTCTAATGTCTAGATTAGGTGAAAATAGCAAATTAATTATATGTGGAGACCCGCAACAAATAGATGTAAATATGAATTGGAATCAAACGGGTTTATTTACTTTAATAAACTCAGAACCCTACTTAACATCAGATATTTCCGGCACTATTCACTTGACAAAGTGCTATAGAGGACGTATACCTGAGCTTATCTATCAAATAGATAAAAAATTAACAGAAGAAAGATAAAGAATGTATCCATCATCATTTAATGTTTACAAGAAAAGTGCAGCAGCACAATTTAGTTTAATTTTGCCACGCAGAAATGAAAAAGGCAGAATCGAAAAAGAAGGTGCAGTTCTAATTGAAGTAACTAAAGCTTCAGGGGAAAAGCAATACGACTGGTCTAAAAAGATTACATTTGCTATTGGCATGGGTGACCTTTGTCAATTCTTTGACAATCCAGATAATCCACCTAAATTCATTCACAAACTAGAAGAAATTACCAAAACTTTAGAATTCAAACAAGGTGAAGCTCAATACGCTGGAACTTATATGTTGACTCTAAATGATGGTCAAAACAAAACATCTGTACCTATCTCCGGAGGAGAATACACAATTGTACAAAAATTATTTGCAACAGCAATCACTAAAATTATTGGCTGGAATTAATAATGTTTGTCATTAAAAACAAAGATGGAACAACAACAAAAGTTGAAGAACAATTATTGTTTACTCTCTTTCTGAAAGATTTAAACGATAATAAACAAGATTTATTAGATGAAGTAGAATACTTGCAAAAGTTTTTTACTAACATTCTCGACGAGACTGCATTATATAATTCTAGCATTGCAAAAATCATGAACATATTCTTTTTATTAGGATATCAATATGCAAGATTTAAAGACAAAAACAATGCAGAACTTATCGTCTCCGATACAGACTCACTTGACACCGATCCAAAAAGCAACTAGTTACTTTTTTGACGGATTAGTAGAATTAACAGTACAAACAGTTATCATATATCAAAAAGCAAAACAAGAGGAAAAAAAGTATGTTTAGTTACGAAGTTAAAGTAAAAAGCGTAAATTCAGGTAAACTCAAAGCTATTGCATCATTAGTTTTAGAAGGATTGATTGAAGTTGATGGATTCAAGATTTATGAAGGTAGTAAAGGTTTGTTTGTATCTGTCCCTAGTCATAAAGGAACTGGTAAAGATGAACAAGGAAATCAAATAGAAAAGTATTATGATGATGTGCGCTTTGTAGATGAAAAAGGCGAAGAAGCTTTAACTGAAATCAAGAATGAAATGTTGAAACAATATTGTAGTGCTACTGGTATTCAAATGCCAAATGCACCAAAAGCACAACAACAAACTGCAACTAGAGGAAATGCTGCAGCTGCTGTAACAGCAAGTAAACCACAAACTACAAAACAATCTGATTCAACACCACCAAAACCAAAAAAGCCTTTATGGTAATTTAAATGAATGAAGAACAAATTGAAGAAGTAATTTCTATTACTCCTTCGAATGTAATGTCTTCTATTGTAGAAGGCGCAGAATTGTATTCTGAAATTACTGAAAGTTTTATTAAAGATTTTGTTTTTTATGAGAAGACTTTGTACGACTGGGCTTCTGATTTGATGATTGAGATTCCAAGATCAAAAGATTTAGATCCAGAAAAATACAGAGATCTTCTTCTAACAATTGCAAGAAATATTCAAATTGCATCTAACTACTTATCTGTAGCAAGCAGTATCACTGATGCTATTAGTGGTGGTTCTGATGTAAAAAAGAATTCTTTAATTAATGAAATAGTCAGTAACTATGCTAAAAAAGGTGCTAAAAGACCAGCAGCTACAGTAATTGAACAAATGGCAGATAGCTATTTGAATAGCACTGTATCAGCAAACGTTGCAGCAAAAATTGTTAAAAATTTCTGGAAACAAAGATTAGATACATTATTAGATATCAGAAAAGTTTTTGAACAAATTGGAATGAGTTTACATGTAGAACTAAAAATAACATCAACATAGGTAATAAAAATGGCAGAAGGCGTAGCATTAGGTTTAATTGTTTGGATAGGATATATGTTCCTATGGAGTAATTTACCAGCAACAATAAATTTGTTTGGTGAACAATTTAATTGGAAATTAATTCTTCTTCAAAAGAAGTATTTTGTTTGGTTGGAATTATTGTTATTGGTTATGAATATCATAAATATCACAAGCATTACTCAATCAATTGCTGGCGCATTTGCAAGTGGAATCTGTAGCATGATGATCAACATATCATATCGAATATATGTAACAATGAAACCAACATAAACTTGAAACTAAAAACTACTTTGTTAATATAGAAAAACTTATTCACTCTGATTAACAAGATATAATGGATTACAAAATGAATAAATTTGATTACTCAGATCATGCGATTTCTTTATTAAAAAATTTCTATATGCTAGAAAACGAGACAACACCACAAGAAGCATTTAAAAGAGCTGCTTATGCTTATTCAAATAATGATATTGAATTAGCTGAAAGGATCTTTGATTATGCTAATAAGGGTTGGTTTATGTTTTCTTCTCCTGTTCTTTCCAATGCAAGAACTGATAATTCGAAAACAGGATTACCCATTTCCTGTTTTCTATCTTATGTACCTGATACAGTGGAGGGATTAATTGATCATTCTACTGAACTAAGATGGATGTCAGTTATGGGTGGTGGTGTAGGTGGCCATTGGTCAGACATTAGATCTGTATCTAATAAAGCACCTGGTCCTATACCATTCATTAAAACAGTAGATAGTGATATGCAAGCTTGGAAGCAAGGTGTCACTAGGAAGGGAAGTTATGCTTCTTATATGGATGTTTCTCATCCAGATATTATTGAATTCATTAATATCAGAGTACCTACAGGTGGTGATATAAACAGAAAATGTTTTAATATTAACAATGCTGTATGTATTTCTGATGAATTTATGAATGCCGTAGCTGATGGAAAAGATTGGGATTTAATTGATCCTGCATCTAAAGAAGTTAAAGAAACATTACCTGCAAGAGAATTATGGCAGAGAATTTTAGAAGTAAGATTCAGAACAGGCGAACCATATTTGTTTTTTAAAGATGCTGCAAATAATGCGCTGCCACAATCTTTAAAAGATAAAGGATTAAAAGTAAATGGTTCAAATCTATGTCTTGCTGGTAGTGAACGAGTAGTCACAAATCGAGGATATCTGACTGCTCAAGAATTACATGAACAAGGTGGAGAACTTGAAATCTTTGATGGTACAAAAAAACAAAAAGCCACTGAAATGAGATTAATTGAAAAAGATGTACCTACATATAAAATCACTCTAAAGAATGGCCTAACTCATACCGTCACGGCATACCACCAGGTACAGACAGATAAAGGTTTGACCGCTTGTGAGGATTTAGTTGTAGGCGATAAGGTATATATCCAAAGCAACAAGGGTCTTTTCGGTACAACAAGTATGGAAGATGAGGCCTTCCTGCTAGGTTTATATCAAGCTGATGGTACTCAACATAAAGATACCATCATGCTAGATCTATGGGAAGATGATTTTGACCTAATAGATGAAGTAGAAGAACGATTTGCAAGAGTGCATCACAAGTATGGATGTGACACCTATAATGTAAAGAATCAACATGGTGTTGTTGGTACAAGAGATAGAGAACCAGCAAAATTTACTGATTGTACTGTAAATCAAAGTACTGTTGCTAAAAAGAGATTAGCATCTAAAACACTAAAAAAGGCTTTAGATTTCACTAAAGCTCAAGTACCTTATTGGATTTGGGAGTCAGATGAAGCTACTCAGTGGCAATATGTGAGAGGTTTGTTTTATGCTGATGGTTGCGTTTCTTTAGCATCATCAAAAGGTGAACCTATTTATCTTAGTATTTCTAATGTAAACAAAGATTTTCTAAATGATTTGCACCTACTTTTAAGAAACTTAGGTTTGCCTTTTGCTCTTCATATGCAAAGAGAAGCTGGATACTCAAGCTTGCCTGATGGTAAAGGTGGGTATAAAGACTACCCAACTCAAACTTGTTATCGCTTAGTTTGTGGATCTAAAAATGCTTGTTTGCTTTTTGAAGAAAAAACAAATTTCCTCACCAGACGAGGCGTTGATTTAGAAAAGAGACCTTGGCGAGATAATAGTCGCAAGGTGTCTGAGGTGGTATCTATCGAGTATGTTTGTCATCAAGATGTATATTGTTTAAGTGTAGATTCAGAAAAACATTTGTTTGTGGTCAATGGAATTATCACTCACAACTGTGCAGAAATCATGCTCCCCACTAATAAAGATCGTTCAGCAGTATGTTGTTTATCAAGTTTAAATCTTGAATATTTTGACGAGTGGAAAGATACTAGCATTGTAGAAGATTGCATTACCTTCTTAGATAATGTACTTCAATATTTTATTGATTTCGCACCAAAATCTTTACATAAAGCAATTGACTCTGCAATAAAAGAACGTTCTCTTGGTTTAGGTACTATGGGTTTTCACTCATATTTGCAAAGAAAAAATATTCCTTGGGAGTCACCTATGGCAAAAGGTATGAATCGCAGAATCTTTAAAATAATTAAAGAAAAAGCAGTTATTCAGACTGAGCTTTTAGCCAAAGAGCGTGGTGAATACTTAGATGGTATTGGTACTGGAAGAAGAAATAGTCACTTATTAGCTATTGCACCAAATGCTAACAGTTCTATCATTCTAAATACTTCTCCATCTATTGAACCTTGGAAATCAAATGCATTTACACATAGAACTAGAGCTGGAAGTTTTTTACAGAAAAATGTTTATCTAGATAAGTTACTTTTAGAACTTCTCAAAGATAATCCTGAAGAATACGAAAGCACTTGGCAATCAATTATTTTAAATAAAGGTTCTGTACAGCATCTTGAATGTTTAACTGAATATCAAAAAGCAGTATTTAAAACCGCATTTGAGATTCAACAGCAATGGTTAGTTGAACATGCTGCTGACAGACAAGAGTTTATCTGCCAAGGACAATCATTAAATCTTTTCTTCCCTGCTGGAAGTGATAAAGCATATGTAAACTTTGTACATATTCTTGCTTGGAAAAAAGGTTTAAAAAGTTTATATTATCTCAGAACAGACTCAGGTGCTGCTGCAGAAAATATTTCACAAAAGATTGAACGCAAAGCACTTAAAGATTATCAAGAATGTATTGCTTGCCAAGGATAGTTTTATGAAATTAATTTCAGACGTTTATATCATATCTGCATTAATGGTTTTTCACTGGAATGTAGATTACTATTTAAAGAATGAAGATTCATTTGATAAATCAATTGCAGATATAAATAAACCTATTTTACTTTTATCAAACGGTAAAGTTGTAAACGGTTGGGAAACATTAAAATATGTACTCGATTCAAATACCTTTACTAAAGTTTACTATCAAATAGTAGGAGAATAAATACTATGAAGAATTTCAAAGTTTCAGATTCAGATATCAGAATGTTCAATATGATTTTTGATATTCCTTTGCATCCTGCACATCCTAGGCATGAATTGCAAAAACAATTTAATTTATTTGCTACTAAATATCCTGAAGTAGAAATTGAAACAAATGATTTTTACAATGATGGTGGTTGTGTAGGTATTCATTTTAACGATGATGAATTTATTATTGTCTGCGATATGGATAGCATGACTATTGAAAGTAGTATCTTGACTGATTATGAAAATTGTTTATTTGATATTCTTGAAACTATTCCTTTCACTTGGGAATCATTAGAATCACGACTAAATGATATGATTGCAATTGCTCCTTGGACTGAAACTTTTGCAGATTCAGATAATGTAAATGAAGCAAGAGGTAAGGCAAGTAGCTATTTAAAAGATAAATGGAAACAAAATGAGTTTACTGGAAACAAATAAAGCTTACAAACCATTTCTATACCCCTGGGCTATGGAAATAGCAGAGCAACATGAAAAAATACATTGGGGTACATGGGAAGCTAAGCTTCAAGATGATGTAAATCAATGGAAAAATTCAGGTTTATTACCTGAAGAAAAAGCACACATTACACAAATTCTGAGAATCTTTACTCAAAGTGATTGTGTAGTTGCTGGTAATTATGTTGATCAATTCTTACCTATTTTTAAAAACAATGAAATTAGAAATATGCTTCTTTCATTTGCTAATAGAGAAGGTACTCATCAAAGAGCCTATGCTTTATTAAATGATACTCTTGGTTTGGCAGAAGAAGAATATTCAGCGTTTTTAAAGTATGACGAGATGCGTGATAAATTAGATTTTATGCAATCTCAAAATATTGAAAACATGAGAGGTGCTAATAGAAAAACAGCAGTTCTACTAGCTCAATCAGTTTGTAATGAAGGTATGAGTTTATTCTCTGCATTTGTGATGCTTTTAAATTATCAACGTTTTGGTAAAATGAAGGGTATGTGCGAAATTGTTGAGTGGTCTATTCGTGATGAATCAATGCACGTAGACGCTATGACAAAGTTATTTAGAACTTTCTGCGAAGAGCATCCAGAAGTTGTTAATAATGATTTAAAAGCGCACATCTATACTAATTATACTAAAGCAGTTGAATTAGAAGATTCACTTATTGATCTCGTATATGAAAATCAAGAAGTAATTTGCGGACTTTCTAAACAAGATATTAAAACTTATGTTAGATATCTTGCTGATAGACGTTTATTACAATTAGGTTTAAAACCACAATTTAAACAAAAAGACAACCCTTTGCCATGGCTAGATTGGATTGTTAATGGTGACTCATTCAAGAACTTCTTTGAAGGTGTAGTTACTGATTACAATGCATCTGGTATGACTGGCGATTGGGGTTGGGAGTAACATTATGTTAACAGAAGAAGAAATTTTAGCACGTGCAACAAATATCATCAGCAATGAAATTTTTTGTCGTGCACCACATGAGCTTTTAGATTTTGTAAAAGAAAATGATGCATTTTCAGAAACATTATTCTGTACACCTGATCTTTCAGATGCTGAATCAGGTTGCTTTAAAGAACCATTAGAATTTTATTTAGTTTCTAATTGGTTAGGTCAAAATTTAAAAACTCAAGGCGAACCAACAGCAGAACTATCAACATGTTATCTATGGGGTAGATGCACTAGTGGTCAATATATTATTCATGATGGAACAATCCAAGGCATAGTAAAGGCTTTAAACAATGAAGATTAATGAATTAGTACAAACAGCATATTCTAATGCAAAAGAAAAAGGATGGCATGACAAACCAAGAACAATTGGTGAATTAATCTGTCTTATGCATAGTGAATTAAGTGAAGCATTTGAAGAACATCGTGCAGGGCATGCTGTAGATGAAATTTATGAAAAAGATGGAAAGCCAGAAGGCATTCCAGTAGAACTTGCTGATACTGTAATTAGAATTGCAGACTTTTGTGGATTACATGGTATCGATTTGCAACAAGCAATCGACATTAAATTAGAATACAACAAGACACGCACTTATAGACACGGAAATAAAACCGTTTGACATTATTCTAAAATGCTTTAAAACCTTTATTAATTGAATAATTAAGTGAGGTTTAATGTCTAAAGCACATACAGAATACAATGCTATTTTAAAAGCAATAATTGATAATGCAATTATTGATTACGTAAAATTACAGCATCCAAATAACAGAAAAAAGAGATATTTACAAGAAGCTTTTGTAACTAGCGTTTCAATGTTTTTTGATAAAACATATATACTAGGTATAGCATCTAAAGTAGATGGCACTGTTCTTAATTTAGAATCTGCATTACAGATTATAATGAATGGACAGATACCATCAGTTGCTAAAGCGCAGCAACATGTAATATCAGAATCAATCGAATATTGGTATGAAAAACATTTTCAGAATTTATTGATACCAAAAAATATAACTATAGCAGGTAAAGTATATTTTATTTATTATGAAGACACTGAAGTGCCATATATAAATAGAGAGAAATACCTATTGGTTTTAAATAAGAAGAGCAAGTTAGTAGATAGAGAATTTACAAATTTATGTTTAGAATTAATTTTAGAAGAATTAGAAATAGACTTAAATAGTTTTGACTTAGCAAACTTTAATAAGTTGTTTTATTTATTTTTAAAAGTAAATGGTTGCTTCGCTCAAAAAACAACAGAAGAAACATAATGCAAAAAAAAGATATAGAAATAAAAATTCACTCATTAGTTTTATTAAAAGAAATTGCAAGACACATTTTGCAATTTTCAGATTATTATCAAGTTAATAATCTTTTAGAAGAACTAATTTCCAAACACGAAGAAAGATTACAAAATGAAGACAAAGAGAGAGATTGCACTTGATATTTATAATTCTGGAGAGTTGCTATACTTAGTGGTTTCTACACATATTGATAGCGTATATTTACCTGATTATTTATATGAAAAAGCTTTTGTAAGCTTAAGATTATCAAATAAATATGAAAATCCAGTAGAATTTCAACCTACTCAAATTAGTACAACTTTGTCCTTTAAGCAGGAATATCATAAAGTAGAATTACCTTATGAATCTATTATTGGGATTTTTAATGAAAGTAAAACTAAGTTTTATTTTTTTGATGATACAGAAACTACAGATGAAGAATAGAACTTGGAATAATTATTTTATTGAATTAACAAATCATGTTTCTACTAGAAGTACTTGTGATAGAAAACATGTTGGTTGTGTAATTGTTCGAGAAAATAATATTCTTGCTACTGGTTACAATGGTTCATTAACAAAAGATGATCATTGTGACGAGGCAGGACATTTAATTATAGATAATCATTGTATTCGTACAGTACATGCAGAAAGAAACGCAGTATTTCAAGCAGCTAAAAATGGTGTAAGTTTGAAAGATTCTACTGCATATGTTAATGTAGAACCATGTTGGGAATGCTTTAAGAGTTTAATTAGTAGCGGCGTTATTAATATTTACTATGAAAGCGATTATCCAAATTCAAATAATGTTTACATTAAAGAATACTTAACTAAAAACAAAAATATAACTTTTACAAAGATAGGAGATTGATTATGTCAATGGAATCATATCAATACATTCTTGGCGCATTTAAATGTGCTGAACTTATGCATCATCATGCTCATTTAACTGCTAAAGGTGATTATTCAGATCACCTTTTATTAGGTGAAATTTACGAATCATATGTAGATCATTTTGATACTTTTGCTGAAAAAGGAATCATTACTTATGGTGAAGAATTAGTAGCTGTTGAAGCTATTATGAAGATGCAAATGATGTGCTATAAACAACAAACACCTGGTCAAAATGCAATTCAAAATGCTTTGTCTATGGAAAAGCACATTCTAATGGAACTTACTGAATTGTATAACGAACTTAAGGGTACAGAAGAACTCTCATTAGGTCTTGATGATTTAATCATGGC